>ERZ773192.2316-NODE-2316-length-16376-cov-2.426016_pt1 | contig 16376 bp, 15 predicted proteins | sample MGYA00581010_ERZ773192 | MGnify/ENA primary metagenome ERZ773192 (study PRJEB29015, sample SAMEA2737741) | human gut metagenome | biome: human gut; feature: human-associated habitat; material: faeces | place: China | collected 2012 ...
AACTTCGAAAATATCAGGAAACAGGCGTAAAATACGCACTTCATCAAAAGAAAGTTCTTCTCGGAGATGAAATGGGACTCGGCAAAACCATTCAGGCGATTGCCGTTATGGTTTCATTACGCAACGGCGGTGCAACTCATTTTATGGTTGTCTGCCCTGCAAGCGTAATTGCGAACTGGTGCCGTGAAATTGCCGCAAAGAGCGACTTGTCCGTTGTTAAAATCCACGGTCACGACAGAAATTCGGCACTTGAAAGCTGGCTTGCAAACGGCGGTGTTGCCGTTACAACCTACGAAACTACAGGCTTCATCGATCTTGCCGACAATTTCAGATTTTCAACGCTCATTGTTGACGAGGCACACTACATCAAAAATCCCGAGGCAAGGAGAACAGGCAATGTACGCAACATTGCCGACCACGCAGAGCGTATGCTGTTTATGACAGGTACGGCTCTTGAAAATAAGGTTGACGAAATGATTGAGCTTATCAAGGTTCTGCAACCGCTTGTTGCCGACGATATTAAGGGTATGGAGTACCTCTCCTCTGCCCCGCAGTTCCGTGAAAAGGTCGCCCCTGTTTACTTCCGCAGAAAGCGTGAAGATGTGCTGACCGAACTTCCGGAATTGATTGAAAAGAAAGAATGGTGCGAACTTGGTTCGGAGGAAAAGTCGGCATATGAGGATGCCGTGCTTAATCGAAATTACGCTAAGGCTCGCAGAGTGTCGTGGAATATTGACGATATGAGCAAGTCATCAAAGGCTCAGCGACTGCTTGAACTCGTTGACAAAGCCGCCGAGGACGGCAGAAAGGTTATTGTGTTCTCATTCTTTCTTGACACAATTGCAAAGGTCACGACACTTCTCGGTGACAGGTGCGTTAGTCCGATTAACGGCTCGGTTTCTCCACAACGCAGGCAGGAAATCATTGACGAATTTGATAAAGCTCAAGCCGGCAAAGTTCTCCCTGCACAAATTCAGTCGGGCGGTACGGGACTGAACATTCAGTCCGCAAGCGTGATTATCCTATGCGAACCGCAGTTCAAACCGTCGGTTGAAAATCAGGCGATTTCAAGAGCATACAGAATGGGACAAACACGAAATGTGCTTGTTTACAGACTTCTTTGCGAAGATACCGTTGACGAAAAAATTCTGAAAATTCTCGGCAGTAAACAGAATATTTTCGATGCCTTTGCCGACAAATCCGTAGCCGCCGAAAACAGTACCGAAGCAGTTGAAATTGACGATACAGGCTTTGCAAACATTATGGACGAAGAAACAAAGCGTATCACAGCCGAGCAGGAGAAAATCAATGAATAAAGAGTGGTCTGAACTCAACAAGCTGATGCAACAGCAAATCAACCGAAAAGATACATTTTCAGATGGAATTGACACGCTGTTAAAACTGCGAAATGAAATTTTTGACAGTCTTATTGCGTTAAGAGATGAACTCACAAATGAGCATTTGGCGAAATGCCGTTCATCAACGCAAACGGTTACCACAACAAGAGCATTGCCTATTCGATATGGCATATGTTCCGCATTGAGGACATCGTTGCTCACACGCTCATACTCGGTGATGAACAGGTTTTCTTTGCCGAAAATTTTAAACAGAAAATCGGCTCACCTATTATAACAACCGGCAATGAACTTGTAAAAAATGAAATCCGTGACTTTTCAAATACGCTTGATATATCGGCTCTGTACGAATATTGTACTGCCGTTAAAACTTCAATAGACAAGTTGCTTTCAGAGCTTGAATATAGCGATTTAAAAAGAAAAATCGCCCCCGAATCAAGACAAAATCTGATTGAGAGCGGTTGTGTCAGCACAGATGAAAACGCAGTCTGGCTTGTTGACTATTGGTGCGGTAAGGATGTCAAAGGGCTTATAAAAATGCCGTTTTCAAGGCATTTCATTATGCATACAGATGCATCAATCCGCATAAAAAATAAATTTCGTTAAACATTTGAGTGTAAATTTGAGTTGAGGAAAATTCAGAACTTGTAAAACCTGTAAATACAAACAGCTTAATTGCAAACAATAGCAGAACTCAGCAGTAAATGTCAGGAATATAATCACATTCTCCGCTATAATTAACACATCGGAGGGAAAAAGATATGGACAGAATATTCGGAATAAGCAGGGCACTTGATTACATTGAACAGCACATAACAGAACCGATAGATTATGAGGCAATTGCAAAATGTGCGTATTGCTCAAACTTTCATTTTCAGCGGATATTCTCTGTAATTTGCGATATGACAATCGGCGATTATGTGAGAATGAGAAGGCTTGCGCTTGCAGGCGAAGAGCTTTCTGCCGAAAACGCAAAGGTGATTGATGTTGCCTTAAAATACGGATACGACAGTCCTGAAAGCTTTTCAAGGGCATTCACAAAGTTTCACGGTGTCACACCGTCACAAGCAAAAAAGGGTGCTACCATAAAATCTTTTTCAAAGCTCTCCGTAAAACTTACTATCAGCGGAGGTACTAAAATGGATTACAGAATTGAGAAAAAAGACTCGTTTGACATTATCGTCAAGAAAAAGCGTTTTACCAAAAACAAAGAAATCAACGGAAATGAAATTGCGGCTTTTTGGCACAAATGTATGGCTGACGGCACGGTTGACCGCATTGTAAGCTATGTAAGCAAGAACAATGTTTTCAACGATTCAATTATCGGAATAGGCCTTGATTATTCACCTAATTAGGAAGATTTTCCGTATGGAATCGGCTGTCATTACAATGGCAACCCTGTTAAAGATGATGATCTTGAAGTTATCACACTTCCCGCCGCAACCTATGTTGTGTTCCCGTGCAAAGGACAAATGCCGCTGGCATTCCAAAAGGTATATAAGTATATCTTTGAAGAATTTTTCCCGAACAGCGACTACTATCCCTGCGGAGTCGAAATTGAGGCATACCCATCAGCAAACACTCAAAGTCCGGATTACTACTGGGAACTCTGGCTCGCCGTTGACAAAAAATCGAATAAATAACAAAGCAATCCCCTTGCAAGCAGAATGCAAGGGGATTCATTTTGCCCTAATATGGAATTTTAAAATAGTCGAGATATTTTTTAAATTCATCCTGAGCCGTAAGGCAGGTGTCGATGAGGTAGCCTTTTTCACTTTTCCATTCATGAAACCCACGGTAATAAAAATACTTTAAATCGTCATCAATAATAAACGGAACAAGTTTATTTTTCAAACATTCCTTGAACATAATCAACCGTCCGACTCTTCCGTTTCCGTCCTGAAAGGGGTGAATTGACTCAAATTCATAGTGGAATTCAATTATATCTTCCAAGGTTTTTTTAGAACTTTGATTATATGATTTAATCAGTTCATCCATTAACCGGTGAACTTTTTCGGGACCTGCAGTTTCTCTTCCGCCAACTTCATTCGGCACTTTTTTATAATCACCTACAACAAACCAATCTTTTCTGCTGTCAGATGTACCGCTTTTCAACACGGAATGCAGTTCTTTGATAAATCTTTCGCTAAGGGGATAATTTGCACTGTCGATAATCATATCAATGCACTTAAAGTGATTTGCTGTTTCGACAACATCGTCGACATTTACAGCACCGTTTTCAAATCCTATTGTATTGGTTTCAAAAATATACCGTGTCTGGTCGTGAGATAACCGACTGCCCTCAATGTGGTTTGAATTATATGTGAGGTCAACCTGAATTTTATGATAAATACCGCCTGATAATTTCTGCTTTTTCTCCATACGGAGTATGTCAAGCAAGGTTTCGGGTTTACTGACCTTTTTATTTGCTCTTGCAGGCTTTTGTGCTGTTTCGGGGATATTCCAAGTTTTTCCCGTGAGAAAAGCATCGGGAATTTTGCCGTCTGCACAATAACCTCTGACAGTTCTTTCGGACACTCCCATTCGCTTTGCAGCTTCTGCAACCGAAATATATTTCATTCGACATCACCACCTTTATATAGTATATCATTTTATCGGCAAAATATCAAGAATACATTACAAGTAAATTTAGATTTTTGCCGATAGCGGAAGTTTTGACACACAAAAAAGGAGCCTTTTTCAAGACTCCTTTTTATATGCCAAGTTGAATCAGCCGATAAATTTCTTTGCCCAGTCGGCAAGTTCCTTTTCACCGGCATTTGCGGCAAAGCGTTTGCCCTCTTCAAGAGTTGCACCCTTGCATGACGGAGCAAGTTCCTTGTTGGTATTGCCCATACCGCTGCTGCCTGAAGTTGCAAGCGGAATAATCTTCTTGCCGTCAAGGTTGTAAGCCTCAAGAAATGTATTGATAATTGTAGGTGCTACATACCACCAAATCGGGAATGCAACAAACACGGTATCGTACTGATCCATATTTTCAACGCTGTTTGCAATAGTCGGACGGAATAATTTGTCTTTCATCTCAACACTACTGCGGCTGTTAGAATCTCTCCAGTCAAGGTCAGCACTTGTGTATGGCTTTTCGGGTTTGATTTCATGCAAATCTGCACCGATTGCAGATGCGAGTCTTTCGGCAAGCTTTGCTGTAACTCCGCTTGCACTAAAATATGCTACTAATACTTTTGACATAACAAATACCTCCATTGTTTTTTGTATGATAATTCATACTATACCTATTGTATCACTTCTTTTTTGAAATTGAAAAGGTTTTTATCAACAAGGAATTTTTGTGACGGATAAATTGTTGTGTTGCCCGATGCGATAAAGCTGATGAGAACTGCGAGTACAAAATACGGAGCGGCTGACGCACCGAATACTTCGATACCGAGAACGATTGCAGTGATAGGCGTGTTGATTGCGGCAGCAAAAACACATACAAAGCCGATTGCCGCAAAGAATGTAGGGTCAAATCCGCAGGTGCCTCCGAACCAACCGCCAAATGACGCACCCATATCAAACATAGGCGTGACCTCTCCGCCTTGAAATCCTGCTCCGAGGGTGAGTACGGTCAGAAGATATTTTGCCGGCATATCGTACCACTTTGCTTCACCTTTAAATGCAGTGTCCTGCATCCAAGTGCTTAAACCCTCAAAATCGTTAAGTCCGAAAATTAAAATTGAAAGGCTGACGATTGCCGCCCCTACTGCTGCGGCAAGAAGGTAGTTCTTGAAAATTTTTGAGTATGCAAGTTTCACATATTTTATGCCGAGTGCAAACAGTTTGCCGATTAAGCCAAGACATACTGCCGCAATTAAAAACACAAAAAGAAATCTTGCGTCAAAATCGGGAATTGAAGCGATTGCATATCTCTCGTGTTTAAAGCCGAGGAGCTGAGTAACGAAATTTGCAAGATATGAACACGCAAAGCACGGAATTATCGCACCTGCCGACAATCTGCCGACACAGCAGACTTCCATTCCGAAAAATGCACCTGCAAACGGTGTGCCGAAAACCGAACCGAATGCAGAGCTGATTCCGCTGAGAACGATTGTACTTCGGTCATTATTTTTAAAGCCGAGATAATCGGCAACATTACTTGTCAGCGAACCGCCAATCTGAACGGCAGTTCCCTCTCTGCCGACAGAACCGCCGAAAAGGTGGGTTATGCAGGTAAATATAAATGTCAGCGATGCAAGTCGCTTTGGCACTTTTTCACCGTCGTTTGCACTTTCAATAATAATGTTGTTGCCCATTGAAGACTTTCCGCCGACACGCTTGTATACAAAGGCGGTCACAATGCCTGCTACGGGCAAAAACATATAGCACAGCGGAAAGAAGCTCCTGAAATCTGCCGCATAGTCAAGACATTTCAGAAATGCAAACGATATCAGTCCCATTACAACGGAACAACACAGAGATGCTGCAAGCACCTTAAAATCAACAAATTTGTTCTTCATAAATTTCCTCCTCAAAATTTCCGCATGGATAACATCGCATAAAAAAAGCCAATGCCCCTGTTCAAAAACAGAAGTCATCAGCAAAAGCGGTTTCGACAAAAAGCCGTGGGAGAACCTCATTCCCATTCATATCAACATATACAGTATATACCGAGCAAGGTAATTTTTCAAGTGATTTCGACAATTTTTGTAATTTTCCAAAAATCACCTTGCAATCATTTTGTTTAAGCAGTATGATACTCTATACTAAGCGAAAGAATATTTATTATTAAAAGAATCGGAGGCTGATGATATGTGTACAGCGGCAACATATAAAACAAAAGACTTTTACTTTGGCAGAACGCTTGATTATGAATTTTCATACGGTGACGAAATTACAATTACTCCACGAAATTTTCCGTTTAAGTTCCGTCATACGGACGAGTGCAGCAGCCACTTTGCGATGATTGGCATGGCTCACATTGCAGACGGTTATCCGCTCTATTACGATGCAATGAATGAAAAGGGCTTGTGTATGGCAGGACTTAATTTTGTGGGCAATGCCGTATATTTTGAACCGAAAAACGGCAAGGAAAATATTGCACAATTTGAGTTTATTCCGTATATACTTTCACATTGCGACAGCGTTTTGCAGGCAAGAAAAAAGCTTGAAAACCTTAACATAACAAATACGCAGTTCAGCGACAAGCTCCCCTGTGCTCAATTGCATTGGATTATTTCCGACAAAGACGAATCGCTTACAGTTGAATCGACAATTGACGGACTTAAAGTCTATGACAACCCTGTCGGTGTGCTTACGAACAACCCGCCGTTTGACATTCAGATGTTCATGCTCAACAACTATATGGCACTCTCGCCAAAGCAACCCGAAAACAACTTCGGCAAAAGTGCCGAGCTTACCACATACAGCCGTGGAATGGGTGCAATCGGACTGCCGGGCGACCTTTCATCCGCATCCCGTTTTGCAAAGGTTGCATTTACAAAACTGAACTCCGTTTCGGGCGACGGTGAGAGCGAAAGCGTTAGCCAGTTTTTCCACATTCTCGGTTCTGTTGACCAGCAGAGAGGTTGTTGCGAGGTTGCAGAGGGAAAGTATGAAATCACAATTTACACCTCCTGTTGCAATGCCGACAAGGGAATCTACTACTACACAACCTACAACAATCACCAAATTTGTGCGGTTGATATGCACAAAACCGACCTTGACATAGCTGAACTTACCGCATACCCACCCATTACGGAAGGTAAGGTTTTATTTCAAAATTAAATACAAAAATTTCAGCCGTACACTTTTGAAATGTACGGCTGTTGTGTTATTCATTGTCTTTCTTCTGCTTTTTATGCTTATGCTTTTTGAGATGAACCTCGGGAACAGCTACAGTATCATAAACAACCGTGCTGTCTGTGTTATCCTCGGCAACATCACTCTGCTTTACTTTGCCCGTGTGAATCTCGGGAAAAGCAAGGTTTTCGGAATCAAATGTAAATTTCCTGTCCTTCATAAATACCTGCCTCCGATTCTAAATGCAATTTATAAAGAATGTTATCGTCAGACTGTTCAGGAAGTCGGCAAACAAACTGCCGACAATCGGAACAATAAGATAAGCCTTTACGGACGGTGCGTATTTTTCGCAGATTGCCTGCATATTTGCCATTGCATTTGGCGTTGCACCCATACCAAAACCGCAAGTACCTGCCGCAAGAACAGCGGCATCGTAATCTCTGCCCATAATGTTGAACACAACAAAATATGAGAAAATAAACATAAGAACAACCTGACCTGCAAGAAGTATAATAAGCGGAAGTGCAAGGTCGGCAAGCTGCCAAAGCTTGAGTGTAATCATGGCAATACCGAGGAAAAGTGAGAGACATATACCGCCGAGGTCGTTAATCTCGCCCATATGAATAGTGATTTTACCCGTGTATTCACCGATATTTCTCATAATTGCGGCAACAATCATTGCACCGATATAAATCGGGAATGTCATGCCCGTAAGTGAGAGCAAATCGGAAACAACCGTACCGAGTCCGACCGCTATAATCAGCTGAAATACTGCCGGAGCATACATTGAAAAATGTCGTTCGTGCTTTTCCTCTTCTTCAACAAGAAGGCTGTCATCCTCTGTTTTGATTGTGGCAATAAGGTTGTGCTTTTTAATAAGTCTGTTTCCGACAGGTCCGCCCATGAGTGAGCCTGCGATAAGACCGAATGTTGCAGCGGCAGTACAAACAGTTGTCGCACCCTGAACGCCGGATACGTTCACCCCTTCCACTTCCTGCTATATCCAGGATGCCCTGGGCGCCAAGAATGCCGCCGCCTTTGACATTTCCGCCGCCTGCTCCGGCTTCCTGACCGCCTACCATAGGAATTGAACCCGTTGTCATACCCGTAAGCGAGTCAAGTCCGATCAAGTTTGCAAGTCCGATTGCAGAGAAATTCTGCATTACAATGAGCATAATTACAAGAAACAAAAATACGATAAGGAATTTGCCTCCGCTTTTCAGTACCTTGAGATTCGCCTGAAATCCGACTGAGGTAAAGAAAAACACCATGCAGACTTCCTTTAGAGTATCATCAAAATCAATTACCGCAACACCTGTCATATAGAGAACCAGCGTAAGAATTGCAAAAAGCAAACCGCCGATTACAGGTGCAGGTATACAAAATTTCTGCAAAAACGATATACGCTTTTTCAGAAACGCACCAATCATCAGAACAACCACGGCAACTGCGATTGTCTGATACATATCAAGAGTTATATTCAATCAGCACCAATCCTTTCGCAGTTATCCTGCTGTTTTTACCGTTATTCCTCTTTCGGAATAATATTCTGCCGCACCCTTGTGAAAAGGAATTTTAACACCTTCAACGGCTTTTTCAAGTGTTATGTCAACATCCGCCGAAACAGTCAGCTGAAGTTCCTGTGCATTGTCAAAGACAAGCTGTGTAAGCTTCTTCACCTGTTCGTCTGAAAGTCTGTCGTTCACAATCAGAACAGCCTTTACCGCAACTGTGCCGACTTCGTCACTCTGTCCGTTGTAAGTGTTTTTCGGAATTTTGCAGTCAACATAGCTGTAGGTGTTTTTAAGCTTTTTAACAGCTGCGTCATCAATTCCTATAAGCTTGATGTCACATTGCTTTGAAAGCTCCTCAACAACTGTTGCATTAAGTCCGAGTGTGAAAAATGCCGCGTCAATTTCGCCGTTCTGTAACTGTTTTGCGGCATCGGCATAATTAAGATTTTTTTCCTTAACCATTTTTGAGTTAAGCCCGTATGCCGAAAGAATCTGCTTTGCGTTAAGCTCAGAACCCGATTCTTCTTCACCGATGCTCACTGTTTTGCCGAGCAAATCATCAACACTGTTAATATCAGAATCTTTTCTTACAACGATATGACAAGCCTCTGTAAACATACCTGCAACAGCGCTGTAACCCTCAAGGCTGCCGGATTTTTCAAAATTATTTTCGCCGTTAAATGCGTCGTGTGCAATGTCGGACTGAACAATTGCGGCGTCAAGATAATTCTGCGAAAGCAAACGAACATTTGCCGCAGAACCGGCTGTTGTCTTTGTTTCAATTTTCAGAGTGCCGTCAGCATCGGCAATCGACTTTATCGAATTTGCCGCTTCGTTATAAATTCCGCCCGTACCTGCCGTACCGAATCGGATTGTTTCACCGCCTGATGAACAGCTGCACAAAAGAACAGTCATCAAGGCAATCAAAAGTGCAAGTAGTTTTTTCATTTTAAATACCTCCGTTTTTTTAGCGCCCGCAAGCGTTTTGGCCGGCGCTTTGTACGACCCCTTCTTTGCTTTTGGATTTCGCTCAAAAAAAGAGAAATTGTAAAAGCACAAAAGCTCACAATTCCCCTTTATTCCGTTCAAATTATACCATAACGGAATTGCCGTTGTCAAATAAAAAGGCACCCCTCAAGGAGTGCCTCATTACATCAGAATGTATTACTTGTTGAAAATTGACATAATATCATAGAAGGTGTCATCGTCATCATCGGTCTTGTCCTTGGTTGCAGGCTTTGGCTCTTCCTTTGCCGCAACAGGAGCTGACGCTGATGAAACTGCCTCTGTAAGATTCTTCTTAGCAATCTGACCGTCTGCGTTAAAGCCTGTTGCAATAACCGTTACGCTGATAGCGTCCTCCATCTTATCGTCAATAACAGCACCCCAGATAATGTTTGCATCATCTGAAACCTTGTCCTTAATCATTGTTGAAGCGGCATCGATATCATCAAGACTTACATCAGCGGAAGCTGTGATGTTAATGATAAGACCCTTAGCACCGTCAATCGAAGTTTCAAGAAGCGGACTTGAAATAGCCATATCTGCGGCAACAGTTGCCTTGTCCTTGCCGGTTGCACTGCCCATACCCATATGAGCGTAGCCTGCGTCCTTCATTACAGAAGTAACATCGGCAAAGTCGAGGTTTACAAGGCCCGGGAGAAGGATAAGGTCAGAAATACTCTGAACACCCTGTCTGAGAACATCATCGGCAATTGCAAATGCATTTTGGAGAGTGATGCTTGTATCCGAAACATACTTGAGTCTTTCGTTGGGAACGATGATAAGCGAGTCAACACAGGCAGAAAGCTCTGCAATACCCTGCTCAGCCTGAGTCATTCTTCTTTTGCCTTCAAAAGCAAACGGCTTTGTAACAACGCCGACTGTAAGAATACCCATATCCTTTGCGATTTTGGCAACTACGGGAGCAGCTCCTGTACCTGTACCGCCGCCCATACCGGCTGTAACAAATACCATATCCGTATCCTTGAGAAGTGCTGCGATTTCATCTCTGCTTTCCTCGGCAGCCTCCTGACCGATCTGCGGCATAGAGCCTGCGCCCTTACCTCTTGTAAGCTTTTCACCGATTTGTATTTTCTGTGAAGCCTTTGAGAGTCTTAAAACATGTTCATCTGTATTGATTGCAATAAATTCTACATTCTTAACCTCGGTTGCTACCATGCGGTTAACAGCGTTGCCGCCGCCTCCGCCGACACCGATCACTTTAATTTTAGGCATATACTCGTTTTCCAATTCCAGTTCAAAAGCCATTTTTTCGTCCTCCTTATATATTGTCAACTTTCAGTCAGAACTCATTATTCTTCATAGTACACAATTATACTATCTTATACTATCATACTTTTTTCAAAATAGCAATGCTTTTCAGCCGTTTTTCTGCAAATTTATACGGAAAATTCTGCTGAAAAATTACTCGCCCGTATTGCCGCCGTATGCATTGCCGTAGGCATCTGCGCCGTCGCCTGAATAACCGCCGTCTGCGTTGCCGTAGTCATATCCGCCGTCACCCGAATAACCGCCATCGGCACTGTAGCTGTTGCCGTCACCTTGGCCGTCATCATAATAACCCGTATTTCCGTCAGAATAAGTGCCGTCATCCCATGTATAATTGCTGCCGGTACCGTCACCCGACGAATCCGCTGCCTGTGTAGCCGCCTGAGTTGTTGCTTGCGTAGCGGCTGTCGGCTGAGTTGCGGCAGGTTTATAGTGAGAAATCTTTGATGTACTGCAAGCCGAAACATCAAGTGTACCTGCGATAAGACCTGTATTGTTTGGGTCAAGCTTTTCATTGATTATTGTCATTGCAGTTCTGATTTTGTAGTCAATATCATCGGGAAGACCGATATTGATTGTGATTCTTCCGTCATAAACAAGCTTGATATTTGCCGTGTCCGAAACATCAAACGCTGTGATATTTTTTATTTTATTGTCAATAAGACACTGTGAAACATCGCTGAGAATGTCGGGAACATTGGCATCGCTGAATGTCACATACTTGCCAACCTCGGTAGTTTTCACCTCACCGCAGGTAAGCTGTGGCAGCTTGTCCGTGTTCTCAGAAATCTCTTCAAGTATTCTGCCCTTTGAGCTTACAAGCAAAAAGCTTTTTCCGTTTGGAATAACATAAGAAGGTGTTGCATCAACAACAGTTATTGTTATTGTGTCCGGAATATTAAAACTTACACTTGCGCTCTCTATGTAGGAAAGGTTTTCAACAACCTTTTCAGAGGTGTTGTACATTGCACCTATGAAAATATTTTCCTGATAATCAACACCGCTGAATGCGATAATCTGTTCTTTGCTGTAGTACTTGTCCCCTACAACTTCGATTTTTTCGGTTTTAAAGAGGACTGTAAGGCTTAAAATAACACCGATTGCGACTACAGCCGCAAAAATCGAACTGTAAAGTGCAATTCTTCTGTGTTTAATTTGTGTGCTTGTCAGAGATTTTTTCCTTCTGCGGATAACCTCTTGCTCCTGTGCACGAATTTCCTTTGCACGCTTTTCCTGTTTCTGCTTTTCTCCGAATTCGTCAACATAGTAGCCGTCTTCATAATCCTTTGGCTTGAGATTCTTGATTTTAGCCTTGCCTTTTCTTCTGAATTTTTCTTCACGGCTCATATTTTCGTCAGGCATTTGTGCCGACTGCTCTTCTTTTTGTTTGAGAAAAGCCTCCTGAATTTTACTTTTGGGAGCTTTTTTCTGCTGTTCCTTTTTTGGATTGGGGGATTTTTTAGCTCTCTTATCCTGCTTTGCTTTTTCCTTATGATATTTTTCAGCCTGCTTTGCGGCAATTTTACGCTGTTTGTCAAGACTTTTTCTCTCTTTTGAAGTGAGCGGTCTTCTCTTCTTATTATCGTCCAAAGCAAATCCTCCCTTCTATATTATCTGCCGAGGGCGGAAGTCCGCCCTGCGACAGTTACAATTTGATTACCTGATTACCCTAAATTTTCTTTATATCTGCCCCGAGTGAAGAAAGCATAAGTTCAATGCACTCGTAGCCTCTTTCAATATACTCCACACCGCCAATTTCAGTTTTGCCGTCAGCACAAAGTCCTGCAATAACAAGAGCTGCACCTCCACGCAGGTCGGTAGCTTCAACAGATGCTCCGTAAAGCATCTTCACTCCTTCCGCCACGGCAACCTTGCCCTCTGTCTTGACATTTGCACCCATTCTGACAAGCTCGGGGATGTGTCTGTATCTGTTTTCAAATATATTTTCGACAAAAACCGTTGTTCCGTCTGCAACACACGCTGTTGCAAGCAAGGGCGCCTGAGCGTCCGTGGGAAAGCCCGGAAACGGCATTGTTCTGATTGTTTTCATTGATTTAAGTCTTTCGGGAGCGGTTATTTCAAGATTGCCGTCCGAAACTCTTATCTTGCACCCTGCGTTTTTGAAAGTCGGAATAATCGCCGCAAGGTGAGAGGAAATTATTCCGTTAAGTACGATTTTTGAACCTGTTACAGCGGCACAAGACATCAGCGTTGCGGCAACGATTCTGTCGGGAATAATCGTGTGAACCGAACCGTTGAGAGAGTTTACACCCTCGATAACGACAATGCCCTCGCCTGCTCCGGAAATATCCGCACCGCAGGAATTGAGATAATCCGCAAGGTCGCAAATTTCGGGTTCACGAGCGGCATTGATGATTGTTGTTGTGCCTTTTGCAAGGCAGGCGGCAATCATAATATCTTCGGTTGCTCCCACGCTCGGAAACGAAAGTGAAATTTTTGTTCCGCAAAGTCCTTTCGGAGCACAACACTCAAGATAGCCGTGTTTTTCACGAATATCAGCACCCATTTCCCGAAGCGAATTGAGGTGCAAATCAATCGGTCTTGAACCGATTTCACACCCACCGGGGAATGAAAGCCTTACTCTTCCCATCCTTGCAAGAACTGCACCGAGAAAAACAATTGAACTCCTTGTTTTACGCATCAATTCATCGGGGACATCAAAACGGTCAATATCGTCACAGCTGATGAGAAGCGTCTTATCGTATCGTGTGACGGCACAGCCGAGATACCGCAGAATATTGACAGATGCGTCAACATCGGAAAGTGAGGGACAATTGTAAATTACATTTTCGCCCTTTGTAAGAATTGTGGCGGCAATAATCGGCAAAGCGCTGTTTTTTGCACCCTGAACCTCAACCTCTCCGTCAAGCTTTTTGCGTCCTGTAACAAGCAGTTTTGACACAATAACACCCTCTCAAAAAGAATACCCTTACATTCTATGAGAAAGCGTTACAAATGTTACTGTTACACAAGTCCGAGAACTTTTTTGACTACCGAATAGATTCTTTCGTTGGCATCAGTAATTGCCATTTTGCGTGAGTTTTCGCTGTACTTTTCAAGCTTTTCGGGATTGAGAAGCATTTTGTCAGCCTTACGCATAAGAGCCGCACCTGTGAGGTCTTTTTCCTCAATAATGTCAGCCGCACCCGCATTCACAAGAGCCATTGCGTTGTGATACTGATGATTTTCGGCAACATTCGGTGACGGAATAAGGATTGCGGGTTTGCCCATAGCCTGAATTTCGCTGAGGGTGATTGCACCCGCACGGCTGATTACAAGATCAGCCGCCGCCATACAGGTCGGCATATTATCAATATACGGTCTTATATCAAGGTTCGTACAGTCGGCAATGTTCGTGCCTTTTTCCTCAACAAGCTGAGGGAACCAGTCGCCGTAACTGCCGTATGCGTGAATGTGCTGATACCTTCCGTCAATTCCGCTTCTTGCAACAAGGTCTGCAACGGCTTCGTTGATTTTTCTTGCTCCAAGGCTCCCACCGAACGAAAGCACTACGGGACGGTTATCGAGTCCGAGTTCTTTTCTTGACTCTTCTTTTTTTGCCGTGAGGATTTCCTGTCTTACAGGATTTCCGGTAATGACAAAATCAACATTTTTGTCAAAATACTTTTTTGCGTCCGGAACGGCAAGCATTACCTTTTTGACGCTCTTTGCAAGCATTTTATTTGTAATGCCCGGATATGCATTCTGCTCGTGAATAATGCACGGAATACCCATTTTTGCGGCTGTTCTGATAACGGGACCCGAAACATATCCGCCTGTTCCGATACAGATATCGGGCTTGAACTCAGCGATTATTTTCTTTGCCTCTCTCGAAGAAGTGAAGGTTCTTGAAACTGTCTTGACATTTTCAATCATACTCTTCGGAGAAAAGCTTCTTTTAAAACCGCTGATAGTGATTGACTTAATTTCAAAACCCGCCTGTGGAACAAGCCTTTGCTCCATTCCGCCACGATTGCCGATGAACAAAAACTCGGCATCGTTTCTTTTACTCTTTATATATCCGGCAATTGCAAGAGCAGGGTTTATGTGACCCGCCGTGCCGCCGCCTGCAAGCAATACTTTCATAATTTTCTTACCTTTCTTTTGAAAATTCTGCAAAACCTATGCAGAAGAAAACTAAAAAACTGCTGATTTTTAAATTACTGTCTTTCAATGTTTGCCGTTCTGGAAATTGAAAGCACAAGTCCCATTTGGGCAAGCAACATAATAAGCGAACTACCGCCATAACTGAAGAACGGCAGGCTGATACCTGTATTAGGAAGCCAGTCGGTGATAACGAGGATATTCAGCACAACCTGAATACCGATTTGTGAAGTAAGACCGATGCCGAGGAGCTTGCCAAATTTATCCTTTGCACGCAGTGAAAGCGTTATTCCTCTCCATACGAGAAGTGCAAAAATGAGGAGAATCATAAGTGCGCCCACAAGACCGAGCTCCTCAACAACAACGGCAAAGATAAAGTCGTTCTGCGGTTCGGGAATATAGAGGTACTTCATTCTTGACTGACCGAGGCCAAGTCCCCAAAGTCCGCCCGAACCGATTGCATAGAGCGAATTTCGGGTTTGATATGTGGTCCACCACATATCATTTGTTGTATATTCAAGTGCCTGACCCCAACCGTCAAGACGGCTCATAGCATAGGACAGGCTGTTTGTAACAGCAAGTATAAGTACTACTCCGACAATAAGTCCAAGACCTATTCCAAGGTACTTTGTCTGCATTCCGCCGATATAAAGCATTACAACCGAGAGAATACCGATAATTACAATACCCGAATAGTGCGGTTCGAGAAAAAGCAGAAGTGCCGTTGAGCCGAAAACAATTACACCCGGCAGAACGCTGTAACGGGCAAACTGCATTTTATTATAGTATTTACTGCACCAATGTGAGAAGAAAAGGATAATTGCAAACTTTGCAATTTCAGATGGCTGAACATTGAAAATTCCCAGAGGAATCCATCTTTTAACGCCCTCCGAACCGGGCAGTACAAGAACCACAAGCAGGCAAAAATACGAGATTGCAAGAACAATCGGTGCGATTTTGTGGAGTTTATTATAGTTAAAGAACGAAAGGAAAAACATTATGCCCACACCGATAACGGCAAAAATGAGCTGTCTTACGAGATAATAATAGCTGTCGCCCTGATTGTAGTAAGCATAGGCATAGCTTGCAGAAAACATCATAATCATACCGATTGTAAGAAGTACAAGGATGATTATGCAAAACGGAAGGTCAAGTCCCATGCCAACGGAAAACAGCTTTCCTTTTTTCATCTTTCTCTGACGAGAAGGACGGACAAAAAACTTTTCTTCCTTGATCTTCTGCTCCGAGTAAACCTCTTCGTCATATATTCTGTTTACATCAGCTTTAAGCATCATTCTTTTTTGTGGAGCCAAAGACCGTTCCTCCCTTA
>ERZ773192.2330-NODE-2330-length-16274-cov-10.704482_pt1 | contig 16274 bp, 16 predicted proteins | sample MGYA00581010_ERZ773192 | MGnify/ENA primary metagenome ERZ773192 (study PRJEB29015, sample SAMEA2737741) | human gut metagenome | biome: human gut; feature: human-associated habitat; material: faeces | place: China | collected 2012 ...
TAATATTTTCTTTCTTTTCTTTATCTAATTCACTAAAAATATCATCAAGAAGTAATATTGGTTTAACATACTTGTTTTCCTTCATCATTTCTATTTCTGATAGTTTAAAACAAAGAATTGCTATTCTATGTTGACCTTGTGAACCAAAATTATTAATTTTAACATTATCTAAATATATAGAAAAATCATCCCTATGTACTCCAATTAAAGTAGTCTTCTGTTGTAATTCTTGATAATATACTTTATCATATTTTTCCTTTATTAAACCATATAAATCTTTACTATTCATATCAACAAAAGACTCATATTTAACCAAAATATCTTCTTTTTTAGTTAAATCTTTATAAATCTTCTTAATATGATAATTTATCTTATCAATATAGTTCTTTCTAAAATTAAGAATTTCAATATTTAATCTTATTAATTCATTAGTAAGTACGTCAAAATATACTTTATCTATTTTATTACTTGTTTTTAGATACTCATTTCTATTTTTTAAAACTTTATTATAATCATTAATATACTTTAAATAATTATTATAAAATTGACCTATTTCAACATTTAAAAAGTATCTTCTACCCTGTGGTGGACCTTTTAATATTTCAAGATCATCAGGGCAAAACATAATAGTATTGATATTTGATAAATATTCACTCATTTTTCTAAGTGGAATATCATTAATACTTACTTTTTTACCTTTTGAATTAATTAAAACTTCATAAGACTTTTTTAATGAATTTTCATGTATAATTTCACCAGTTATTTTAGTAAATAATTCACCTTGTTTAATTAAAAATGAATCTTTACTACATCTATGGGATTTTGTAATAGATAAAACATATATACTTTCTAGGATATTTGTTTTACCTTGAGCATTATTTCCAATAAAAATATTTATCTTTTTGTCAAAATCTATACTAATTTGTGAATAATTTCTGAAATTTACTAAAGAAATTTTCTTTAAAAACATTTTAAACCTATTTTTATGCCCTTTACTTCATTTTGACTCATAAATAATGCTCCTATACATACATATTAATTATACCACAAAAAAGGTATTTTTTATAGGATTTTTAGAAAAAAACAGACTAATTTTCTAACTTTTTTCTGCTTCTTAATATATACTCAAGTTTAGTTGCACGAAGGTATTGATTATCAAAAGATCCATACGAAATATTTATAAAAATCTTCCTTCCATTTTTGAAAAAAACTAATATTTTTCCATTAACTTCTCTATATTCTTTTATCTTATCTAATGCTATCCAAATACATCCAATTAATCTTGGTGATGTAGTTGGGAAATAGATCATATTTGTACTTTCCTCAATTATAATTGGTGATTTATGGCTGATACCTGTTAAAACCTTTGTTCCTGTTCTTCTTCCCATATAAGAACTTCCAAAAAATTCACAACTTTTTTCAATTATTTTCATAGAATTCATATTTATCATAAATTCATTGTCTTCTTCTAATACATTTGTAAGATTTTCACCTACTGGTACTATTGCTAGTGTTCTGCTATTAATTTCATAATTTTTCATAATTATCCCCCTAAATTTATTATTTTCCTTCCTTTTTCGAAAATAATTTCTTCTATTAATAGCAACTTTTCTTAAAAATCTTGTCGAAATAAGCAAAAAAAAAGAAATTTCTTTCTTTTTTAGTATGTTTTTATTGGTAATAATAATTGAATTAAGTTTTCATCTTCATCAGTTTTAAGAATTATTGGTTTTATATCAGAATTTAATAATATTCTGATATCTTTACTATTTATTGTTTTTAATGCTTCCATCATAAACTTAGAAGAAAATGCAATCTTTATTTCTTTATCATTATTTTTAGTTATAGCAAGTCTTTCTTCAACACGTCCTATTTCAGGTGTATTTGAGCTTACTATAGCCTCATTTTCATTAGTTTCAAACTTTATTACATTCTTTTCCTTTTCACTTGTTAAAAGCGCTGCTCTATCGATTACACTATATAACTCATCTAAGTCTGTTTTAATTTCAAGTTCAAAAGTATCTGGAATTAATCTAGATGTATCTGGGAATGTACCATTTAAAAGTCTAGATTGGAATAAAATATTATCAAACTTAAATAAAATTTTATTAGAGAAAATATGAATTTCTACATTTTCGTCATTATCATTTAATATTTTAGCAAGTTCCCCAATATTTTTACCAGGTATAACTATATTAATTAAGTTTTCCACAGTACTATCTAATTCAACTATTTTTTTAGCTAGTCTATAAGAATCAGTTGCAATGCATTCCATCTTATTTCCTTCTATTTTTAAGTTGATACCTGTAAGTATTGGTCTTGATTCTTGCATTGAAGTTGCAAATAATGTTTGATTTACTATATTTTTAATAACTTTTTTACTTAATATAATAGGATTTGTTGATATATCTAAACTTATATTTGGAAATTCACTTGAATCAATACCATTTAAGTTAAAGTTAGAATTTTGTGTATAAATTAATATCTTTAATCCATCTATTATTTCTATATTAATAAGACCATCAGGTAATTTTCTAATTATTTCAAGTAAATATTTACCTTGAATAATAATTGTTCCTGTGGAAACTATATTATCTATATATTTCTTATCAATAAAACATTCTATATCTATATCATTATTAGTAGCTGTTAAAAATAATCCTTCATTTGTTAAATTAAATTTAATTCCTCCAAGTACAGGTATTACATTTTTAGTAGATACTGCTTTTGATACGTTATTTAAATTTTCTAATAATATTTCTTTTTTAATACTAAATTTCATATTAACCCTCCTAAACTGATTATATCATATTATTTATTATTTAAATATGTTATTTTTATTATTACTGTTGAAAAAGTTGAAAACTTTATATTTATTTATTTTATAAAGGTTTACGAATTTTTATCCTGTGTATAACTGTTGATAAAATATGTGCATTTTTATATTTTCCTGTGTATTATTCTAATTTTGAAATAATTTCATTAATAATATTATCTAGTTGTTTGTTCTCTTTTCTTTCTTTTTCAATCTTATCACATGAATGCATAACTGTTGAATGATCTCTTCCACCAAATTCTATACCAATTTTAGGAAATGATTCATCCGTTAGTTGTCTTGACAAATAAATTGCTATTTGCCTTGGAAAAGCGATAGTTGCGACTCTTTTCTTTGATTTTAGGTCTTCAACTGATACATTATAGTGTTCTGCAACTACCCTTTGTATCTTTTGTATATCATTTTTAAAGTTAGTCATAGGTGTTATAGTGCCTTTTAATGCTTCAATAGTTAAATCAAGTGTTATTTCTTCTTGAAAAAATATTGTAGAATAGGCACAAACTCTTGTTAAAGCACCTTCCAAACTTCTTACATCTGATGGACACATATTTGCAATATAATCAATCGCATCATCACTTATATGCCTTGAAAAATCCATGTTTGCCATCTTTTTTCTTAATATTTCTCTTCTTAAATCATTATCCGGTGGAAAAATATTTACTTTTAATCCCCAGTTAAATCTTGTTCTTAGCCTATCCTCTAAATGCTTTAAATCATCTGGAGAACTATCTGATGATATAATAATTTGCTTTTTATCATCATACAATGTATTGAATGTATGGAAAAACTCATTTTGCGTTTTAGGAGCATTTCCTAAAAATTGTATATCATCAATTATGAGTACATCAATATTTCTGTATTTATCTTTAAATAAATCTACATAATCAAAATTAGTTCCGTCTTTATCTTTCTTATTTAATCCTAAAAAATCATTAATAAATTGATCACTAGTAACATATAATACCCTTTTATTTGTATTTTTTACAATATAATTACCAATTGCCTGCATTAAATGTGTCTTACCAAGACCACTATTACCATATATAAACAAAGGATTATACATTTTACCAGGATTTTCAGCTACAGCAAGCGCTGTTGCTTGTGCAAATCTATTACTTTCACCTACTATAAAATTTTCAAAAACATAATCAGGATTTAAATTTGCCTTTTCTGAACTATTATAAGGTACACCAAGTTCTTCTTCTTCCTCTTTTTGTATAGTAATCTTTTTATTATTGTATTCATTTTCAAGAACAAACTCAAAATTAAAATTAGTTCCTGTTATACTGTTGAAAATATCACTTATTATATCAATGTAAGATTCAGATAAATGTTTTTTATGAGCGATAGTTGGAACAATGATTACAGCGTGTTCTTCATTTAATTCAACAAGTTTTGAAGTGCTAAACCAAGTATCATACGATAAAGAAGATAATTTGGTTTTTATTGTACTAAGAAATTTATTCCATATATTATCAATGTTCATAAACTATCACCTCCCCCTGATTAGATAGTAAAGTTATAAACTTATTATAACTCTTTTTTCTTCATTTTCAAGGTTAAAAATTAGTAAACAATACTTATCAACACAAATTGTGGAAACTACTCTATATAAAATAAAGGATTATAATACTTTTCCACATTTTCCACAAATTTACAATTAACAGTTACTTTTTAAACAGTTATGATTTTTCCACATTATTGTTGAAAATGTTGATAACTTTATTTGACTATATATTATAAAGAAAAATTAAATATTTTTCCACAAAAAACTGTTAAAAAGTGAAAAAAATGTCAAAATATAAAAAAAACAGATGTTTAAATCTGTTTTAAGTATTCAGCAGTATTAAATAATTTCATACCATTTGAGCCTTTTAAAAGGATAATATCATCTTTTTTAAGGTAATTTTTAAGAAATTCATGTGAATCACTTTCATTATTAAATATATTTATATCTTTATTAAAGTTATTTTTAATAAGTTCATCTTTTATAAATTTAACTTCATTGCCTACTAGTATTACACCATCAATATCCTTATTTAATATATAATCACCTATTTTCCTGTGTATATCTTCTGAATAATCACCAAGTTCTAAAATGTCACCTATCATTAATAGTTTTCTATTATAATTAGATTTAGAAATCATATCTATAGAATTAATTAATGAATCGTAACTGCAGTTATAAGTATCATTAATTATTGTAGTACCAGTTTTATTTACTATTTTTTCAAGTCTATTACTAGGTAATTTGAAGGTTTCTACACCCTTTTTAATATTTTCGTCACTTATATTAAGTTCTTTTCCTACTGCGTATGCGACTAAGCTGTTATAAATAAATGCTTCACCAGGTGCATTAACCTCAAAATCAGTATCTTTTATTTTAAATTTACTACTAAAGATTTCATCAACTATATTTGTTGCCATATAGTCACTTTTATTATTTATACCAATCGTTTTTATATTAACATTAATTTTATCTAAATTATTATGAAGCATATCATTATCATTATTTATAATAAGAGTACCATTTTCTTTAAGTCCATCGATAATTTCAAGTTTAGCCTTTAATATATTTTCTCTAGAACCAAGATTTCCAATATGAGCAGTACCTATATTAGTAATAACTGCGATAGTTGGTTTAGCTATTTTACTTAACAAATTTATTTCATTTAAATGATTCATACCCATTTCAAGAACCATAGCATTATGATCTTTTAATTTTAATATAGTTAAAGGAAGACCTATATGATTATTATAGTTTCCTTCTGTTTTTAAAACATTATATTTAGTACTTAATACACTTGATATTATTTCTTTAGTACTTGTTTTCCCTACACTACCTGTAACTGCGATAACAGGTATATCATATAATGATCTTTTATATGCTGCTAATTCCTGAAGAAATTTAATAGAATTATCTACAATAATAATTGTTTTATTATTATAATTTCTAAAATCTATATCTTTAACAGACTCTTTTTCTAGAATGCAAGCACTTGCACCCTTTTTAAAAGCTTCTTCATAAAATAAATTACCATCAAAAGTTTCACCTTTAATTCCTATATAACAATCATTTTCATTAATTTCTCTAGTATCTTTAGAAAAATTCTCTATTTTTAAGTTTTCATCACCTACTATAAGATCTGCATTACATTCTCTTATAATATCTTTTACTAATATATCTTTCATAAATTACCTCTTTCCAGCAATAACACCTGAACATTTAGAAATTTCATCAATAAGTTTTTCATCAACAGGTTTACCTTCAATTATAATATCTTTTCCTGTACCAAATGGAATAATTTTCATATTTTCTTCCATTTCTTCTTTTGTAAGTACTTTAAAATCCTTTATATCTTTTATATATTCATCTTCAGAAATACCTTTTTTTTCTAATTGTTCTTTAGATAAACCATCAAATACATCATAAATTTTCCCTTCATATAATACACCACAATGTTTTCCATCATTTTTCATAACAAACTGTGCATCAGGAAAATAATGTTTTATTATTTTAGCAAGTTCGTAGCAACCACCATGAGAAAAATAATAAAATGAATCAACATAATCTATATATGAACCAAATTCATCATTAAATAAATCAATTGTAAACGTGATAAATTTACTAATATTGTCAAGATTAAGCATTGTTATTCTCCTTTATAAAATCTCTAACTATTTCTTGATCACTAAAATGATGCTTTTCAGTACCAATTATTTGATAATCTTCATGACCTTTTCCAAGTATCATTAATATGTCATTATCTTTTAACATGCTCATTCCTTTTATAATAGCGTTTTTTCTATCAAAAATAATTTCATGATTATCTTTATTTAATCCAGTAACTATGTCATTCATAATTTGTTTTTCATCTTCAGTTCTTGGATTATCATCAGTAAATATTACATAATCAGAATTTTCTTCTGCAGCTCTTCCCATTATTGGTCTTTTTGTTCTGTCTCTATCTCCACCACAACCAATAATAGTTATAATTCTTCCTTTTTTATATTCATTTGCACTTTTTAAAACATTTATAACTGCATCAGGTGTATGAGCATAATCAACAAATACACTATTTGTATTATATTTAATCATTTCCATACGTCCAGCAGGTGCCATTAAATCTTTAGTAATATTAATAATACTATCAATACTAAATCCTAATTTATGTACAAGCATAAGCGCAGTTAAATAGTTATACACATTATAACTACCTACCATATTTATTTGTGTATTATATATTTTATCTTCATAATAAAATTCTATTTTTGTGTGTAAATGTGATAAAGAATAATTTTTTATTAAAACATCGGCACCAGTTTTACCAATAGTTATATTTTTGTTTTCGTTTAACATAAATTTTTCATGATGAGGGTCATCTTTATTTATAATAGCAATCTTTTCTCCCCTAGTTTTTTCAAATAACTTTCTTTTAGCGTTTGCATAATTTTCTAAAGTTTTATGATAATCTAAGTGATCTTGTGTAAGATTTGTAAATGCTACTTCATCAAATTCAAGTCCAAATATTCTATTTTTATCAAGTGCATGACTACTTACTTCCATAACAACATATTCACAGCCATATTCTTTTGCTTCTAGAAGCATATCATAAAGTAAATCAGTGTCAGGAGTTGTATTATTTAATAATCTTTTAGTATTACCATAATAAAAACCAATAGTACCTATATATGCACATTTCTTACCAAGCAATGTTAATAATTGATATACTAAGTAACAAATTGTAGTTTTACCATTAGTACCAGTTACTCCAATTAATTTCATATCTTTAATTTTAGGATAATAATTTTCATAAAGATAATTATTTAAATATTCTTTTGTATTTGGCACAACAACAGTTTCAACACTATAACTACCCTTTTCACATATGATTTTAGATGCTCCATTTTTAATAGCGCTTTCAATAAAATCATGACCATCAGTGTTTACATTTTTAATCGCAATAAATGTATCACCAGGATTAACCTTTCTAGAATCAGTTTTTAGTTCTATCATATTTCATACCTCCAATAATCTATTTCAATATAAATTATATTACAAAAATGGAAAAAATTAAATATTTTTATTATAATAGTTTTGTTAAGAAGTACATATGAGGGATAAGAGAAAGTAATATTATGTATTTTGAAAGTGTATGTAATAAAATATTGAATGAAATAATTGGAGAAGAAAATTTGCCCAGAAAAGAATTAAATGTAAAAAAATATAAGAATAAGCAATAAAAATAAAAAAATATTTAATAAAATGTTTGACTTTATAAGAAAAAATGTATATAATTGAAATGTTTTATGAACTTGGAGGTGCAAAAATGAAAAGAACTTTTCAACCTAATAATAGAAAAAAAGCAAAAAAACATGGATTTTTTTCTAGAGTAAAAGGTAAGGTATTAAATAATAGAAGAAAAAAAGGACGCAAAACTTTATCTAAATAATTCCACTTTTTATTAGTGGTTTTTTTTGTAAGTAGGTGAAAAAATGAAAAAAACTAATATAATAAAGAAAAATTTTGATATAAGTAAAGTATTAGATTCAAAAAAATGTTATAGGAACAGATATTTTAATATTTATTATAATGAAAATAATGTAGGAAAATATAGATTTGCAGTATGTGTATCTAAAAAAATAGGAAATGCTGTAACTAGAAATAAAGTAAAAAGACAAGTAAAAGATGTTATAGATAAAAGCAATTTAGTATTTAATTCTAGTACTGATTATGTTATAATAGTAAAGAAAGAAATTAATGAAATAAAATATAGTGAAATTAAGAAAAATTTAATGAATCTATTAAAGAAAGTAACAGATTAGGAGAAACTTATGAAAAAAGGCAAGATAATGAAAATATTAGTTGTAGTACTATCAATATTTATAATAACTGGTTGTACAACAACACTAAAAGATCCAAAAACTAAAAAAGTTGTAACTTATGAAGATGAAAAAGTTAAAATAACTTTAAATGAAAATATATTATGTAAACCAACAAATAAAGGTTTAGTAAAAGAATATAATAAGTATAAAAAGCAAATTGATATATCAAAGTTACCAGATTGTGATAATTTTAAACCAAGTGATGCAAATTATAATAACTTATGGGAAACTTTAGTAGTTAAGCCACTTGCTTGGTTAACATTAAAAATTGGTAGTTTAGTAAAAAGTTATGGTATTGCACTTATAATTTTATCAATAATAATAAGATTAATACTTGCGCCATTTACTAAAAAAACTGCTATGCAATCAGAAAATATGAAGAAGATGCAACCAGAAATGGATAGAATAAATAGAAAATATGAAAATAAAACAGATCAAGATTCAATGACTAAAAAATCAATGGAAACAATGGCATTATATAAAAAATATGATATAAATCCATTTTCAAGTTGTTTATTTGCATTTATTCAAATACCATTATTATTTGGTTTCTTAGAAGCAATAAATAGAGTACCAGTAATATTTGAAGAAAACTTATTTGGTCTTATACTTGGAACAACACCATTTAAAGCAATTACATCAGGTCATATTGAATACGCAATTATAGTTATATTAATTGGTGCTACAACATTTATTTCTCAAAAATTAAATACAACAGCGCCAACACCTCAAACAAATGATATTAATCCAAATACAATGATGAATTTCATGCTTGTAATGATTGTAATAATGTCACTTAATTTCTCAGTAGCATTATCATTATATTGGATTGCATCAACATTATTTACTATTGTTCAAAACTTAATAGTTATTAAAACAAGTAAAAAGAAAGAGGTAAAGTAATATGAAAGAATATTTATATGAAGGAAAAAACGAAGAAGAATTAATACTTAAAATGCTTAACGAATTAGGTGTTAAAGAAGATGAAATCTTATATGTAACAAAAGAGGAAACAGTAGGATTATTAAAAAAGAAAAAAGTAACAATTAAAGCAATTCTTAAAACTGATGTTTTAGAATATTCAAAGAAATTTGTTACGGATTTAGTAAATGCTATGGGATTAGATGTTAAACTTGAAACAAAAAGAGGAGAGAATAATATACTTATTAAATTATACTCTGACAATAATCCAATATTGATAGGTAAGAATGGAAGAACATTAATGTCTATTCAAAATATACTTCACCAATCAATATATGCTAAAACTGGTATTCATGTAAATATTTTATTAGATGCATCAAACTATAAAGAAAAGAAACAAAAAAATATTGAATATATGGCAAAAAAACTTGCTAAAGAAGTAGTTCAAACAGGAATAGAAATTAAAATGGATTCAATGAATTCATATGAAAGACATTTAGTTCACGATATTTTAAGTAATTATAAAGGTGTAAAAACTGAAAGTGAAGGAGAAGAACCTAACAGATGTGTTGTTATTAAACCATCTAAATAGGTTTCTTTTTTTTGACAATATATATTAAAAATGTTAATATAATTGCTCAAATGAGGGAAGAATTTATGGATAAAGTTTATTTTACTAAAGAAGAATTTAATAAATTATGGAATAAATTAGAATATTTAGGAAAAGGTGGAGAGGGTACGCGTAAAAAATTAAATAAAAGTGAGACAATAAAATATTTAGATGGACCTTATAATGATTTAACTGAAACTCAGATAAATCAATTTATTGATTTAAAAAATCAAACATATTTATTTCCATATAAAATAGTTTGTATTGATAATGAAATAATGGGATATATTACAAGATATTCTAGTGGTAAAAATCTTATTGAAGTTCCAAGAGATACCATAAGATTTGATAAATTTATAATTGGTTCAAAAAATGTAGAAGATGATACAAAGAACTTGTCTGATGAAGGAGTATTAACACATGATATATTGTTTAATATACTATATAAAAACGGAATATTTCATATGATTGATACATATTATTACGAAATAGTAGATGAAGATAATGAAAGTTTATACAAAAAAATATAAGTTATTTTAATTATAGCTTATTAGAATTTTTAGTAAAAGACAGATTTTATAAATTTGTGTTTACATCAAAAGAGCTAAGTGAGTTATACAAAGAAGCAGAAAATGGAGAATCAATAATATTATTTTTAAAAATGTTAAGGCAAAGGCTTAGTGAATATTGTGATAAAGATGTAAAAGTTGTTAGAGATGCAAAAAAAACAATGACATTATGTCATAAATCTGTATATCCAGAATACTTTTAATGAAAACTTCATATTTGAAGTTTTTATTATGTTATAATAAAAAAAGGAAGTGATTTTTTATGAGCGATACAATATGTGCTATATCAACAGCATTAGGCGTAGGAGCAATTTCAATAATAAGAGTTAGTGGAGATGATGCAATAGATATTGTTAATAAAATATTTGATAAAGATTTAACTAAAAAAGAATCTCATACTATAAATTATGGACATATAGTTTATAAGGGTGAAATAATAGATGAAGTAATGGTAAGTATAATGAAATCACCAAAAACATTTACTAAAGAAGATACAATTGAAATAAATTCACATGGTGGTGTTGCTGTAACAAATAAAGTACTAGAAATATTACTTTTAGAAGGTGCGAGACTCGCAGAACCAGGAGAATTTACAAAAAGAGCCTTTTTAAATGGAAGAATTGATTTAGTAGAAGCAGAAAGTATAATGGATTTAATAGAATCAAAAACAGAAACATCTAGAAAACTAGCAATAAGTGGAATGGAAGGAAAAGTATCAAAACTAGTAAAAAATATTATAGACAATTTAGTAAAAGTAAATGCAAATATTGAAGTTAATATAGATTATCCAGAATATGAAGATATTGAAATTGTAACAAAAGAAAAAATAGAGGAAATGTCTAAATATATAAATAAAGAATTAACAAAACTATTAAATGAATCAGAAAATGGAAAACTTATAAAAGATGGAATAAATACACTAATTTTAGGTAGACCAAATGTTGGTAAAAGTTCTATATTAAATAAACTTATAGAAGAAGACAAGGCAATAGTAACTAGCGTTGCGGGTACAACAAGAGATATAGTAGAAGGTCAGATAAGAGTAAATGGAATTTTACTTAATATAATAGATACCGCAGGTGTAAGAGAAACAGAAGATATAGTAGAAAAAATAGGTGTAGAAAAATCATTAAGTTTAGTAAATGATGCAGATTTAATAATACTTGTATTTAATAATAATGAAAAATTAACTGATGAAGATAAAAAATTACTTGAATATACAAAAGAAAAAAAGAGAATAATAGTAATAAATAAAATAGATTTAGAAAATAATTTAGATATTAGTAATTTAAAAAATGAAAGAATAGTAAAAGTTTCAGCATTAAAAGATAGTGGTATTGAAAACTTAAAAAATGAAATAAATGATATGTTTAATCTAGAAGAAATAAATTTAGGAGATTTTACTTATTTATCAAATTCAAGACAAATATCACTTGTAAAGAAAGCAGTAGAAATATCGAAAAATTTAGAGGATGCTTTAAATAATGATGTACCAATTGATTTACTTGAAATAGATATAAAAGAAATTTGTGAAATACTTGGAGAAATAATAGGCGAGAGTTATGATGATAAATTAATAGATACATTATTTAGTAACTTTTGTTTAGGAAAGTAGGAAATAATGAAGAATATAGGAATAATAGGTAGTGGTAGCTTTGGATGCGCACTCGCAAACGTATTAATAAAAAATCATAATGTAAAAATATGGTCCTTTAAAAAGGAAGAGGCAGATATAATAAATAATGAACATAGATGTATGTTTATTGATAATTCAAAACTAGATGAAAGAATAGTGTGTTATACAAATTATGAAGATGTAATAGAAGATTCAGAATATTTAATTTTAGTAACTCCATCAAGTGTAATTAGAAACACATGTCAAAATATAAAAAAATATGTTACAAATCAAAAAATAATAATCGCATCAAAGGGTATGGAAATAGAAACTAATAAATTTTTAACAGATGTTGTAAAAGAAGAGTTAGAGTTAAAATATGTAGGAATAATCTCTGGACCAAGTATAGCAAAAGAAGTAATAAATGATTTGGGATTAAAGGTTGTATTCGCATCTAATAATAGTGATTATAACAATGAAATAAAAAATAATTTTGAAACAGATAAATTTAAAATAGAATTAAGTGATGATGTAATTGGAACAGAATTAGGTGGAACATTAAAAAATATTATATCAATCGCATCAGGATTAGTTAATGGTCTTAATTTAGGAAATAATATGAACGCTATTCTTATTACAAAAGGATTAGAAGAAATAAAAAAAATAGGACTAAAATTTGGTGCTAAAGAAGAAACATTTTATGGTTTATCAAGTCTTGGAGACTTATTAACAACTTGTTTAAGTAATGAAAGTAGAAATAATAGATGTGGAATACTTTTATCACAAGGTAAAAAAATAGATGAAATAAAAGAAGAAATAGGCATGGTTATTGAAGGACTTGATGCTTTAAAAATAGCGTATAATATATCACAAAAGTATAATATTAGCACTAAAATAATAAATACACTTTATGATATTATTTATAATGAAAAGATTAAAGAATCTATAATAGATGCAGTATTAAACTAAAGAGGTAATTATGAATAAAAAGATAATAATTGGAAACTTTAAAATGAATTTACTTCCAAATGAAGTAGTTTTATATATTGAAAATTTAAAGAAAGATATAAAAAGTAATAATGAAATTGTATTATGTGTTCCATATGTGAATATTCCATATATAAATAATAATTTAAAAAATACTAATATTCATATTGGTGCTCAAAATGTATATTTTGAGGATAATGGAGCTTATACGGGAGAAATATCTTCTAAAATGTTAAAATCAATAGGAGTAGAATATATTTTGATTGGACATCCTGAAAGAAGGCATATTTTTAAAGAAAATGATTTAATAATAAATAAAAAATTGATTAAATGCTTAAATAATAATTTAAAAATTATTTTATGCGTAGAAAATATTGTTCAATTAAAAAAAGATTTAAAAAATGTTAATTCTGATCAATTAAAAAATATAATATTTATATATGAAACGCGTAAATCAATTGGTAAAAAAGAATTAATAAATAGTAAAAAAATAAATAACAACATTAATAAATATAAGAAATATTTATTAAAAAAGTATGAAACATTATCTAAAAAAGATATAAAAATAGGATATGGAGGAAGTATAAATTCTAATAATATAATAGGATTAAAAAATATAGATATTTTACTTATTGGATCTTCGTGTTTAGACATAAATGAATTCATAAATATAATAAATAATGTATAAGTAGGAGTATTATAATGACAAAAATAAGAATAAATAATTATATTTTAGAAAGTCCAAAATTAGATAAAAATAAAAATATAATTAACATAAGTGATATGCATTCTAATATAGAAGTTTTAAAAAAAATTAGAAAAATTTTAGAAAAATCAACAGCTCAAGATGATTATATTTGCATTACAGGTGATATAGTAGATACTATAGATGATTTTAGAAATGAACAAATGATTAAAGAATTATCAAAAATAGGAAATATTTCAAAAACTTTTTTATCTCTTGGAAATCATGAATTCATAGGGAGTGATAATAAAAAATATATGTGTTTTTTTAATGAATTGTCTAGTTACTCCGATTGTTTTTGTTTAGTAAATGAATATGATTCTATAGTTTTAAATAATAATATTATAATAAATGCTATAAATATGCCATTATCATATTATGAAGATGCTGAGTCAAAATTATCAGCATATAAATTTATAAAAAATATTAAATTGAATGTTGAAAAATCTAACTTTAATATTTTATTATCTCATACGCCAAATTGGATTTTTAAGAATAATAAAGAAATTAACAATCTAGAAATTTTAAAGAATATGGATATAATTTTATGTGGACATAACCATGGTGGATTAATGCCAGTTTTTCTTCAGGATATAATTAATAATCATTATGGATTAGTGGGTCCATATTCAAAAGTATTTCAGTCAAATGCCTATGGTATATATAATGAAGGTGATACATCTATATTAATTTCAAATGGTGTAACAAAAATATCAGAAACATCACCTTTAGGTAAAATTAGCCATATTTTAAATAAAATATATATTCCAGAGATAGATATAATAAATATGGTACAATCTAATGAACATTCACTAAAATTGAAAAAAAGAAGTGTTATTAAATTTTAAAACTACTAAAAGTAGTTTTTCTTTTATTGTGTAATTTTTTATCTTGTAGTATAATACAAGTGCAAAAAAAGAAGGTTGATTAAAATGAAATATGAAATAATTGTAGTTGGTGGAGGACATGCTGGATGTGAAGCAACACTAGCTTCTGCCAATAAAGGTCACAAAACATTACTTGTTACAGGTTCAAAAGATACAATTGCGATGATGCCATGTAATCCATCAATAGGTGGTTCTGCAAAAGGAATAGTAGTAAGAGAAATAGATGCACTTGGCGGATATATGGGTAAAGTTGCAGATAAAACATTACTTCAAATGAAACTTTTAAATAGTAGTAAAGGACCTGCTGTTAGATCGCTTAGAGCGCAAGGTGACAAAATTACTTATCCAAAAGAAATGTTAAGAATATTAGAAGAACACGAAAATATAGATATAATTGAGGAATTGGTAGAAGATTTAATAGTAGAAAATAATAAAATAAAAGGTGTTAAATTATCCACAGGAAAAGAGATTATGTGTGATGCTGTAATTCTTACAACTGGAACTTATATGAAGGCAAATATATTAGTAGGTGATAAAAGAACCGTTTCAGGACCAAAAGGAACAAGACCTTCTTTATACTTAAGTGAAAATCTAGAAAAATTAGGATTTAAAATACTTAGACTTAAAACAGGAACTCCACCTAGAATTGATAGAAGTACAATAGATTTTTCAAAGACTAAAAGAGAAGATGGAGATGACAAACTATATACATTTTCATTTGATAACAAACCTTATTATACTGTGGAAAACCAAGAACCATGTTATTTAACTTATACAACAGAAGAAACTCATAAAATTATTAGAGATAATTTAGGTAAATCTAGTATGTATGGTGGTTTCTATGAAAAATTAGGAACAGGACCTAGATATTGTCCATCTATAGAAGATAAAGTAGTAAGATTTGCAGATAAAGAAAGACACCAATTATTCTTAGAACCAGAAAGTAGATATTATGATGATATATATCTTCAAGGTTTTTCAACAAGTATGCCATATGATGTACAAGAAGAAATGGTACATAGTTTACCAGGACTTGAACATGCTAAAATACTTAGATATGCATATGCGATAGAATATGATGCAATAGATTCAAGAGATTTAAAACCAAGTCTAGAAACTAAAATAATAGATGGTTTATTTACCGCAGGACAAATAAATGGTACAAGTGGTTATGAAGAAGCTGCAGGACAAGGATTAATCGCAGGAATAAATGCAGGA
>ERZ773192.2335-NODE-2335-length-16233-cov-3.479416_pt1 | contig 16233 bp, 18 predicted proteins | sample MGYA00581010_ERZ773192 | MGnify/ENA primary metagenome ERZ773192 (study PRJEB29015, sample SAMEA2737741) | human gut metagenome | biome: human gut; feature: human-associated habitat; material: faeces | place: China | collected 2012 ...
AATTACTGCGTACATTTAAAATGCACCTCCCTTATTTGTATACTCGCTAATCCTTTGCTCGATTCTTACAAATATTTACATATTCATAAGAGGACTAAGGTAACTATTTATTTCACTAGTATTTATTCACCTTGACTAAGCGGATTACAGTTATTAATTTTACCATTTATTATCTTGCTTGTCAATATTTAGCGAAAATTTTTTATTATATAGCAAATTTTTATGACAATTCTTCCATTGCAATTCTATATTGTTCATCATTTGGAGACTTTCCATGCCATCCAACTTGATTTTCCATAAAAGAAACTCCTTTTCCTTTAACTGTTTTGGCAATAATACATGTTGGCTTTCCTTTAATATTTTTTGCAATATCAATATTAGTAAGTCTTATATCAATGATGAGAATGATTGAAGAAGATAGAACAGAAAACGGAACTTTAAAATCATTAGGATATAACAATTTTGAAATAACACTAAAATATATCATATATTCCTTACTTGCAACAATTATTGGAAGTATATCTGGTGTTTTTATTGGTTCTTACTTAATACCATATGTAATTTGGAATATATACAAAAAATTATTCTTTATACCTAAATTCATATATTTAATTAATAGTAGTTTTAATGCATTAGGATTACTAATATGTACACTTTGTATATGTGGAACAGCAATATTTGTTTGTATTCATAACTTAAAAGAAAAACCCGCTAATTTAATGAGACCAAAAAATCCAAAAAGTGGCAAAAAAATATTTATAGAAAAAATAAACTTTATATGGAAAAAAATAAAATTTTCAGAAAAAATAACAATTAGAAATATTTTTAGATATAAAGCAAGAGTATTTACTACAATTTTTGGAATCGCTGGATGTACAGCATTAATATTAGCAGGTTTCGGATTAAAAGATTCAATAAAAGAAGTAACTAATTATCAATTTAATAATATATTTAAATATGATAAAACTTTAATAATTAACGAAAATAAGGATTATAACCTAATCAAAAACTATATAACTAATGACAATGATATAAATAAATTTACAGAAGTTAATACACAAACAATTACAGTAGAATATAACAATAAAGAACAAGATGTAACCTTAGTTACTCCAAATAACTTTAAAGAATTAAAAAACATAATATATTTATCTAATATAGATGATGGCAAAGAAATTGAAGAACCTCCATATAATACTTGTATTATAAGTGAAAAAACATCAAAACTATTAAATATTAAAATTGGAGACACACTAGCAATAATAAATAACGAAAATAATAATAAAGAAATAAAAGTATCTTATATTACAAAAAATTATATTAATCAATATATATATATAACAAAAGAAACATACAATAATATATTTAATAATTATAATATTAATTCATTTTTAGTAGATTTAAAAGAAATAAATAACGAAGAAAAAGAATCGTTTGATACAAAATATATTAGCGAAGGATATGTAAGTGCAATAGTTAACAACGAAGATATTAAAAATTCTATAAATGACATGTTATCATCAATAGATTCTATCGTAGCAATTCTAATTATCGCAGCAACTGCACTTGCCTTTGTTGTATTATATAATTTATCAAACATTAATATTAGTGAAAGAAAAAGAGAAATAGCAACATTAAAAGTACTAGGATTCTATCCAAAAGAAGTTGATAAATACATTAACAGTGAAACATTTATATTAACAACAATAGGAATAATAATTGGATTAATATTTGGTTCTTATTTAAGCCATTTTATTATATCAACATGTGAACCAGATTATATAATGTTTGATAGAAATGTTTTTGCTATAAGTTATATTTATTCAATACTGATAACAACAACATTTACCATTATTGTAAATATTGTTACACATTTTAATTTAAAAAAAATAAATATGATTGAATCATTAAAAAATGTTGAATAATCAAATTAAAAATCAAACCTTATTAGTTTGATTTTTATTAATACTACTTATCTAAGTAATCTAATTTCATGCTTGCTCTAACTTTTTTCATAGTTTCTTCAGCTTGTTTTTTAGCAGCAATTGTACCCTCTTGTAGTATTTTTTTTACTTCTTCCCTATTATTTTCATAATAACTTCTTTTTTCTCTATAATCTTTTAAAAATTCAGTCATATTATTTATAAGTTCTTTCTTACATTGAACGCAACCTCTACTACCAGTCTTACATTCATTACAAATAGTATCTAAATTATCGTTATTAATAATTTTATGATAATGACACATTTACTTGTGTCTTTTTAACTTCTTGCTATACGGGTATGAGAACAGGAGAAGTATGTGGATTGACTTGGGATGATATTGATTTTGAAAAAGAAACTATAAATATACAACATAATGTTTATGATAAACCGAAAGATGGAAAAGGTAGATGGTATTTGATATCTTCTAAATGGAAAACTTAAATTCCCATAATTTTTTGCCACATATTTTGCAAGTGGCACAGTTAAGTCAAACCTTAAAGATAGCATTACAAAATTATAAAAAGAAACAAGATTATTTTAAAAAGATATATGGAAGAAGATATATTTACTATAATGTTGAAGATGTTAAAAATCAGTCTGGTAAAGTAGTTGAACATAGAATAGTAAGAGAGGAATTAAGTAATAAAGATTCTAAAAAAATAAATTTAATATTCATGAGAGAAAACGGTTTATATCTTGGAACAGATATTACTAGAATACCATTTAAAATAATTCATAATGAGTTAGGTATAAAGAAATGTAGATTTTATGATTTAAGAGGCTACCAAAATATTAAATAATGGAGTAGAGATAAGAGATGTCGCTGATTTACTTGGACATAAGAATATTGAAACAACAGAAAACTTTTATATATCTAGTACAGAAGATTCAAGAAAATATGCAACAGAAATATTTGATAATATATCAAAATCAGAAACAATAAATAAGATTATAGAATATAAAATTGATTTTTGATTTTACTTGGATTCGTTGACTATAAAAATCTAATATTATATAATATATACGAATTACAAATGTGTAATTTATTTAATCGCATATTTGTTTATTCTATTATTATATAGTAGAATGATTGCAGTGAACGGATGTGGACAATGTCCACAATTTGTCCACATTAGAAAATACTTATAGTACAAATAATACAATAAATACAAATAATACAGATGATACCTAATACCAGAATACAATAAATACAGATAATACTATAAGTACAAATAATACTGATAATATAGGATTTTAAACTTCATGTGGCTCAGGTAAGAAATACAAGAACTGCTGTGGAAAGTAAGCTCGCTAAGCATTATAAATAAAGGACTTGCGAGTTTTTTGCTACTTACAATTTTTAGGTAATTTTAACTTGAAAAGGCGTTTAGATAAGTTTTAGATAAGTTTTTTTGCCAAAATCAGCCTTAAAATTTAAAAAGTGTGTTATAATATTATTAGGAGGAATTACTATGGAGGATAAAAATATTATTTATAATAAAACAAATGATAATATAACACCAATTGATACATCAGCAAAAGACTTTGCTTTTGAAGCTGATGCAGCAAAGGCAAGAAGACAAATGGAAGAAAGAGCTAGAGTTATGAATCAACCAATTGATACATCAGCAAAAGATTTTGCTTTAAAAGCCGAATTAGAAAAAGCAAAAAGAGCACTACTAGAAGAGCAACAAGCTATGTATCAAGATATTGATGTAACACATAAAACTAGATAAAAAATAAATTTATGAATTCAGTCTTTGAATTCTTTTTATTTTGATAACAAATCAAAAGATAATATATGAAAAAAATAATTACTAAATCTATTTTTTTAGATAAGTTATCTATCAACAGATATTGTTGATAGATTTTTTATTGAATATTTATATTTTATATGTTATTATTTTGTTATAGGAGGAAATGTATATGAACGATAAGAATTTACCTTATGAATATAAACCTATATCTATGTGGGGATATTTTGGATATGAAATTTTGTTTTCTATTCCTTTTATAGGTTTTATTCTACTACTAGTATTTTCGTTTGGTGGTACTAAGAATATTAACCTTAGAAATTTTGCTAGATCATATTTTTGTTTTTCAATTATTATCATTATCTTTATTGCTATTATATTTTTATTATATGGTAGTAGTTATGTTAATAACGACTTTGGAACTACTATCTAGAATTTAGTCTATCAACAGGTATTGTTGATGGATTTTTTGTATATAGTTATGGCTTATATAAATTAAGTATGGATGATACAGTATAAGAAGACTTGGGCTTCTTATACCACTAGTAAGACATTTATGGCTTACAGTGAACATAAAAAAGAAAATAATTTTATGTTTTAAAAATACTATTTTAATGATATAATGGTTTATATAAGATTATAAGGATGTTGGTAGTATGAAAGATATTAGTGATAAAAGAGTAAATATTTCTTTAGATAATCCTTCAATTACATTTGATAAAAATAAATGTGATGAATGCAGTATATGTAAAAATATTTGCAAATTTAATGTTGGAGTATATGGATTTAGTAAAGATGATTATCCTTGTATAAATTGTGGTAGTTGTACTTTAGCTTGTCCAAATAAATGTTTATCAGAAAAAGATGAAACCGATAAATTAGAAGAATATTTACATAGTAATAAAGTTATTGTAATGCAAACTGCTCCTGCTGTTAGAGTAAGTTTAGGAGAAGAGTTTGGTATAAAATTAGGTACTAATGTAGAAGGTAAAATGATTACTGCTCTTAGAACTATTGGTGCTGATTATGTTTTTGATACTACTTTTGGAGCAGATCTTACTGTTATGGAAGAAGCAAGTGAACTAGTTAATAGAATTAAAACAAGTAAAAATTTACCAATGTTTACTAGTTGTTGTCCTTCATGGGTAAAATTTTGTGAAATGTTTTATCCTGAATATTTAGATAACTTATCTACTTGTAAAAGTCCTATATCAATGATGGGTTCTGTTATTAATAATTATTTTTGTAAAATTAATAATCTTAAGAGAGAAGATGTTATTAGTATTGTAATAGTTCCTTGTACTAGTAAAAAGATGGAAATACTTAAATATAACGATATTGATCTTGCTATTACTACTAGAGAACTAGCTAAATATTTAAAAAAAGAAAAAATAAACCTTGCAAAATTAAAAAATAGTAGTTATAATAGTTTACTCGGTAAAGGAAGTAGTGGGGGTATTATCTTTGGTACTTCTGGAGGAGTTATGGAAGCTACTTTAAGAGAGGTATATCACATTCTTTATAAAAGATACCCTAAAGGTAGACTTCTTAATTTTAAGTCTATTAGAGGAACTTCTAATGTTAAAGAGACAGTAGTTAAAATTAATGGTACTAATATTAAGGTAGCTATAATCAATGGTACTGGAGACGCTAGAAAAGTAATTGAAAAAATTAAAAATAAAGAAGTGTATTATGACTTTATTGAAGTTATGACCTGTGAAGGTGGTTGCATCTCTGGTGGAGGTCAACCTAGAGTGTTTCCTTTAAATAAAAACTTAAAAAATAAAAGAATGAATGCTTTATATAAAAGTGATAAAAGAATGAAAATTAGATGCGCTTCAATGAATCCAGATATAAAAGATATATATGATAATTTTTTTGGAGAAGTTGGTAGTGATATTTCTTTAAAATACTTACATACTAAACATAGAAATGAGGAATAATAATGAAAGATATTATGAATTTTGGTATTGAAGAAGCAAGAAGAACTATGAATGAAAATAAAGGTGGTCCTTTTGGAGCTGTTATTACTGATAGTGAAGGTAATATTATTAGTGTGGCTTCAAATAGAGTATTAGAGTTACATGATGCAACTGCTCATGCGGAAGTTATGGCTATTAGAGAAGCAGGAAAAATACTTGGTACACATGATTTATCTAATTGTATTTTATATGCTACTGGTTATCCTTGTCCTATGTGTTTGTCCGCTATTATATGGGCAAATATTAAGAAAGTTTATTATGGTACTAATTTAAAAGATGCTGAAGACATTGGCTTTAGAGATGACTTTATTTATCGGTATTTAGAAAATAAAGACGCAAATACTTTGGAACTTTTAGAACTTGATCATGATGAATGTTTAGAGTTATTTAATGAATATAAAACAAAAAATAAGGAAATTTATTAGAGGTGATTAATAATGGAAAAAGTTTATATATTTGGGCATAGAAATCCCGATACTGATAGTGTTACTGCTGCTATTACACTATCTTATTTAAAAAATAAATTAGGAATGAATACTATTCCAGCAGTACTTAGTTCTATTAATTTAGAATCTAAATTTGCTCTTAACTATTTTAATGTGCCAGAGCCTATCTTTCTAAATGATGTTAATATTAAACTTAGAGATTTAAAATATACTAAAAATTATACCGTTAAAGAGAAAGATTCTATATATGAAGCTTATTTTAGAATGAATAAAGTTGGTATTAGTAAAATACCTGTTGTTGATAAAGATAAAAATATGCTTGGTATTCTTAGTATGAAAGATATTGCTAAAGATCAGTTTGCTTTTAATTATAGTTATGTCGATGCTACTTATGATAATATTTGTGAAGTTATTAAAGGTACTGAGATACTTAGATTTGATGATGATATTGAAGGTGAACTACTTGTTGCATCTTATAAAAGTACTACCTTTATGGAAGAAATTACTTTAAATAAAAACAATATTTTAATTGTTGGTGATAGACATAGTATTATAGAATACGCTGTTAATTCTGGAGTTAAGCTTATTGTGGTTATTGGTAATGGAAAAATGAAAGAAGAACATTTAAAAATTGCTAAAAAAAATAAAGTTAATATTATTTATACTAGTTATAATACTTTGGAAACTACTAAGATTTTTAATTTATGTAATAATGTTACTTCTATTCTTAATACTGAGAAAATCTTATGTGTTAATGAAAATGATGACGTTAATGATTTTATTAAATTAGCTAACAAAACTAGATATAGTTACTATCCTGTACTTAATAAAAGAGGAAAATGTAATGGTATTATAAGATTTTCTGATGTTGGATTTAGAAGTAAAAAGAATGTTATTTTAGTTGATCATAATTCTTATGAACAATCCGCTATCGGACTTGAGGAAGCTAATATCTTAGAAATTATTGACCATCATAATATTGGTACTATTGGTACTAATATGCCTATTAGTTTTAGAAATATGCCAGTTGGTAGTACTAATACAATTATTTATAAATTATATAAAGAAAATAGAATTGCTATTCCTAAATCTATGGCAGGCCTTATGTTATCTGGTATTTTATCTGATACTTTGATTCTTACTAGTCCTACTACTACTGATATTGATAAAGAAGCTGTAAGTGAACTTGGTAAACTAGCTAAAGTTGATTATAAAGTATATGGTAGTAAAATGATTAAGGCTGGTTCTTCACTAGAAGGTATGACTAGAGAACAAGTTCTATATAAGGATTATAAGACTTATACAATTGATAATTCTAAGATTGGACTTGGTCAAGTTATTACTATGGACATTGATGAAGTAATGAGTGAAAAAGATGAATATGTTAAACTACTTAATACTGTTTGTGAAAGTAATAATTACTTATTTGTATGTTTATTTATTACTAATATATTAGAAAATGGTACTTATGTATTATTTAGTGACAGAGCAAAAGATGTACTTGAATCATCATTTAGTATTAAAAATATTAAACAAGGTGAATTTTTAAAAGGTATTGTTTCAAGAAAAAAACAGATTCTTCCAGTACTTATGAATGATATGGATTAAATGATTGTTAGTTATTACTTTAAAAGATAGATATTTATAACTATTAGAAATGATATAAAATCTATCTTTTTTACATTTATTAACGATTTTTCTTTCTAAATAGAAAAAAATTTGATATAATACTAAAAGGAAAGAGGTGTTTTAATGATTATATTATCAATTAATGCTGGTAGTTCTTCTTTAAAATTCACTGGTTTTGATATGCCAAGTGAAAAAGTTCTTATCAGCGGAGTATTTGAAAGAATTGGAATTGATGGTAGTTTTTATACTATCAAAATTAATGGAGAAAAAATAAAGAAAGAGGTACCTTTAAAAAGTCATGAAGATGCTGTTAAAATTTTAACAGAAGAATTAATTAACTATAATATAGTTAAAGATTTAAGTGAAATTAAAGGTGTAGGTCATAGAGTAGTTCATGGTGGAGATAAATATGCTGATAGTACTATTATAAATAAGCATGTTACTGATACTATTCGTGAATTATTTCATCTTGCGCCACTTCATAATCCCGCTAATCTAATGGGAATTGAAGCGTTTCAAGAATATATTCCTGAGGCTCCTAACGTAGCTGTATTTGATACTGGTTTTCCACAATCTATGCCAGAAGAATCTTATACTTATGCTATTCCTTATGAATGGACTAAGAAATATGGAGCTAGAAAATATGGCTTTCATGGTATAAGTCATGAATATTTAACTGAAACTATGAAAAAAGAATTAGGTAAGGAAGATATTAATTTAATTACTTGTCACTTAGGTAATGGTAGCAGTATTTTTGCTATTAAAGATGGTAATTGCTTTGATACTAGTTTAGGCTTTTCTACTAATTCAGGACTTGTTATGGGAACTAGATGTGGCGATATAGATGCATTTTTAATTCCTTATATCATGAGAGAAACCGGTAAAAGTCTTGATGAAGTTGTAAATATACTAAATAAAGAAAGTGGTTTACTTGGTGTTTCTGGTGTAAGTAGTGACTCAAGAGATATTGAGGACGGAATTAAAGCAGGTAATGAAAGATGTATTCTAGCACAAAAACTATTTGTTAATAGAGTTGTTGGATATATTGCTAAATTATGGTGTGAATTACAAAATGTTGACGCTATCTGTTTTGCTGGTGGTATCGGAGAAAATTCTATTATGACTAGAAAACAAATTATAGATAAGTTAGCTCCTCTTGGTATTACACTAGATGAAGAAGCTAATGATATTCGTGGAGAATTTAGATTAATTACAAAAGAAGGTTCTAAAATTCCATGTTATATAGTTCCTACTGATGAAGAGTTAATGATAGCTAGAGACACATATAGATTAATAGGATAATATTATGAATATTTATAAACAAATATTTAAGCAAATAAAAAAATATGATACTATTGTAATTGCGAGACACATTGGTGCAGATCCTGATGCTCTTGGTTCTCAATTTGCTTTAAAAAATATTATTCTAGAACTTTTTCCAGATAAAAAAGTTTATACAGTTGGTAATCCTGCTAGTAGATTTAAGTTTTTTGGAAGTCAAGATAAGATTGATAATCTAAATACTAGTAAAGCAATGTGTATTGTCCTAGATACTCCAGATATTAAAAGAATTGATGGAGCAAATATTAATAATTTTGAATATGTTATTAAAATTGATCATCATCCAATAATTGATAAGTATGCTAATATTGAAGTTATTGATGATAATGCATGTAGTACTTGCCAATTAATTCTTGAATTTGCTTTTGCTAATAAAATTAATTTAAGTAAAAGTGTTGGTGAAAAACTTTATTTAGGAATTGTTGGTGACACTGATAGATTCTTACATGACTATACGTCTCCTAAAACATTTAAATTAGTTAGTAAATTACTTGAACAAACTAATATTGATTTTACTGGATTATATGGCTACTTGTATCAAAGGCCAATTAATGAAGTTAGATTTGAAGGATATATTTATCAAAATCTTACTTTAACAGATAATGGTGTTGCATATATTAAAATAACTGATAAGCTTATGAAAGAATATGGTGTTGATAGTGCTGCTGCTGGTAATATGATTAATGATTTAAAATTTGTTAATGAAATTACTGTATGGATATTCCTATCTGAGGATATTAAAAGCAACTTAATTAGGGCAAATATTAGATCTGTTGGTCCATATGTTAATGATACTGCTGCTAAATATGGTGGTGGTGGTCATAAGTATGCTTCTGGAGCTAAACTTAAAGATTGGGAAACTGCTGATAAGTTAATTAATGAGTTAGATAATTTAACAAAAAAGTACAAACAAAATGATTAATTATGCAATTAATCAGTGTTTGACTTTTTTTTGTTTATGTGTTAAAATATTTACTCAATTAAAGAGGAGGTTTATTTTATGAATAGTAGTAATAAGATTATTGTTGAAAAAATTAAAAGTTTTAAATTGTTTGACCTAAATTCTTATAATATACTTGTTAATAATTTTGGTATTGATAGAGTAAAAGAAGTATTTAATGAACTATATAATGCTGCTGATGAAGTAGAAAAAGAAAAATTGCTTAATTTATATTATCCTTATTTTATTTCAGCTGATTTAGAAAATATGGATTTGAGTAATGATGATTGTTTTTTATTAATTGATAAATATGGATATGAAAATATTGAAAACTATTTTACTGAATTATTATTACAAACCAAGAATCCTAGTTATTTGAAGAAAAAATATGAATTTTTCTATAATATTATTGATGATAATAGTTTAAGTATAGATGATAAAAATGAAGATTTTGACGTTCAATATAATGATGCTTTTCAATTATATTTAAAGGATATTGGACAATATCCTCTACTAAGTAGAAACGAAGAAAAAAGAATCTTTAAATTATTAAGTGACTTAAAAGAAAAATTTAGTATATTTTCTCTTAATGAAAATAATAACTTAGTTTTTGTTGATGCTCCCACTATGATAGCTTCTATAAAAAATATTAATGATAAAAAAAGATTAGCCAAACTTAGTAAATATTTAGGTACTGATGATAAAATTTTAATACAAAAATATATTAAAATATGGGAAGAAATAAATGGTAAAAAGAAAGAAAATATTATTCTTCCAGATAAAAAGACAATTAAAAATAAGCTTGGTATTAATCTTACAAATAAAGGATATGATTATGATCTATTTGATAAGCAAATTGAATATGCTTTAATGTATTGTAATAATAGAGAATATATATATAATTGCAACTTAAGACTTGTTGTTTCGATAGCAAAAAAATACAGAAACTTTTCTTTTCCAATTGAAGATAGAGTTAGTGAAGGTAACATAGGTCTCATGAAAACGGTTGCTAAATTTGATTACACTAAGGGATATAAGTTTTCTACTTATGCTACTTGGTGGATTAGACAATCTATTACAAGAGCTATGGCAGATCAAGCAAGAGCTATTAGAATACCAGTCCATTTACTTGAATTAATAAATAGAATTTTTGCTGTTAAACGTGATTTTATGCAAAAGTATAATAGGGAGCCTTCTAATGAGGAAATTGCAGAAATTCTTAATACTACTCCAGAAAAAATAGAAGATGCTATTATGGTATCAGTTGAACCAACATCTTATGATATTCCTGTTAAAGAAGATGAGGATACTAGTTTTAGAGATTTTATTCCTGATAGAGCAGAATCAACAGAAAGCATTGTATTTAATAGCTCTCTTGGAGATGACATTAATAAAATACTTGAAAGTTTAAAACCACGTGAACAAGAAGTAATAAAACTTAGATATGGTCTTGGTGGCAAAAATCCAATGACTCTTGAAGATGTCGGTAAAAAGTTTGGAGTAACAAGAGAACGTGTTAGACAAATTGAAGGTAAAGCATTAAGAAAGTTAAAACATCCTTCACGTGGAAAAAGAATTAAAGATTATTTACTAGATTAAAGCATAAATGTTAAGTTTATGCTTTTTATTTACCTTATTTTTTAAAAATATGATATAATTATATGTGAAATGAGGGATTATTATGCTTAAAATTAATAACTTAGAAGTAGCTACTGATAACAAGATTATTTTAAAGGATTTTAATTTAATTATTAACGATGGTGAAATACATACTATTATGGGTCCTAATGGCGTTGGTAAATCAACTTTATCAAGAGTAATTATGGGTGATCCTAATTATAAAGTTCTTAATGGTGAAATGACTTTTAATGGAGATAATTTAATGGTACTATCTACTGATGAAAGAGCTAAAAAAGGTATTTTTCTTGCTATGCAGTATCCTATGGAAATTGAAGGAGTAAGTAATCAAGACTTTTTAAGAACCGCTATTGGAAGTGTTAATAATAAAAGGATTGGTTTATATGACTTTATATTAAAATGTGAAAAAGGTGCAGAAGAACTTTCTATGAATAAAGATTTAATTCATAGAAGTCTTAACGTTGGTTTTTCTGGCGGTGAAAAAAAGAAAAATGAAGTACTTCAAATTAAATTATTAACTCCTAAGTTTATTATTTTAGATGAATTAGACTCTGGTCTTGATGTTGATAGTTTAAGAATAGTAGGAGAAAATATTAAAAAATATAAAGAAGAAAATCCTAATACATCTATTTTAATTATTACACATCATCCTAAAATATTAGAATATTTAAAACCTGATTTTGTTCATGTTATGAGTAAAGGTAAGATTCTTGAAACAGGAGACTATTCTCTTGCTAATGATATTGAAAAAAATGGATACAATAAATATTTAAATAAGGAAAATGTTATAACTAAAGAGGTTAATAATGAATAAAATAAAAGTAGTAAACAATAAAATTATTCCATTTGTTAGTGATGATGTAGAAATTAATGATAATAGTATTAATTTTAATAATAATGGTAATTATTTTATTGATTATATAGATTGTAATAATGTAAGTTTATGTATTAACGTTAATAATAATAAATGTATTCATTTATTTGAATATTCTAATAATAATGATATTAATTTTAATATTAAGTATAATTTAGATATGGCTTCTTCTTTAATAATAAGTAAATTTTATTATAATAATAAATGTAATGAAGTAGTTAATATTAGTTTAAATAAAAGAGGAGCTAATATTAAATATAATTTTTCTAGTATTAGTAATAATGATAATTTTTATAAAATTAATGTTTATCATTTAGATAATAATACTAGTAGTGATGTATTTAATAGAATTGTAGCTAAAGAAAATAGTTCTAATTACTTTGATATTAATAGTTATGTTGATAATGGTATTAAGGACTGCTACTTAAATCAAAGTACAAAGATTGTTACTTTAGGTGATTCTGATAATAGAGTTAATCCTAATATGTTTATTAGTGAAGAAGATGTTACCGCTATTCATAGTTCTACTATTGGTAGTATTAATGAAGAAGATTTATTCTATTTGATGAGTAGAGGTATATCATATAATGATTCTGTTAAATTAATTATTAAAGGTATGATACTTTCTAATATTAATCCTGATATGGAAAATATGGAAAGAATACTTAGTATTTTAGATTCGATTGGAGGTGAATAAATGCATAGAGATGATTTTGCAATGCTTTCTAATAATATTGTTTACTTTGATAATGGTGCTACTACTTTAAAGCCTAAATGTGTTAGAGATGCTATTTGTAAATACTATGATGAATATACTGCTAATGCACATAGAGGAGACTATAAAACTAGTGCTATTGTTGATAATTTATATGAAAGTACAAGAGAAGAAATTAAAAATTTTATAAATGCTAAAGAAAACTCAGAAATCGTTTTTACTAGTGGTACTACTAATGGTATGAATATGATTGTTAATGGATTTTTTAAGAATTATTTAAAGAAAGATGATGAGGTTCTTATTACTCTTAGTGAACATGCTTCAAATATTCTTCCATGGTTTATATTACAAAAGGAAATTGGTATTAAAGTCAAATATATTCCTTTAAATGAAAATCATGAGGTTACTATTGATAATTTTAAAAAGAGTATTACTAATAAGACTAAAGTTGTATCACTTGCTTATGTTACTAATGTTGTAGGAGATGAAAGACCTATTAAAGAAATTAGTAAGATAGCTCATGATAATAATATTTTAGTAGTAGTAGATGCTGCTCAGGGTATTCCTCATAAGAAGATTGATGTTCAAAAAGATGATATAGATTTTATGGCTTTTTCAGGGCATAAGATGTATGGACCTACTGGAGTTGGAGTTTTATATGCTAAATTTGATTTACTTGATAAGATTACTCCTATGAACTATGGTGGTGGTATGAATGCCATATTTACTAAAGATGGTTATGTTGAACTTAGAGAAATTCCTACTAGACTAGAAGGAGGTACTCCTAATATAGAGGGAGTATTAGGTCTTAGTGCTGCTATCAAATATTTAAATAATATAGGTATGGATAAAATTAATAAATATGAAAAAGATCTTAGAAGATACTTAATTAATGAACTTAATAAACTAGACTTTATTGAAGTATATAATAAAGATGTTGATACTAATATTGTAACATTTAATATTAAAGGAGTATTTGCTCAAGATGCCGCTATTTACTTAGATAAATATAATATTTGTGTTAGAGCAGGTAATCATTGTGCTAAAATTCTTGATAATGTATTTAATATTAGCAATACTGTTAGAATTAGTTTAAGTTTCTATAATAATAAAGAAGAAATCGATTTACTTATTAATGTACTTAAGAATAGTAGTAATATATGGAAGGAAATATTATAATGGATAGAAATTTAAAGAGGAGTATTATTTTAGATAATTATCAGAATCCTAATATGAAACATACTAGTAATAAAGATTATGTTAAGATTAATACAAGAAATGTTAGTTGTATTGATAATTTAGATATTTATTTAAAGATAGAAGATAATATTATTAGAGATATTTCTTTTGAAGGTGAAGCTTGTGTTATTAGTATATCTTCTACTAATATTTTAGCTAATATGCTAGTAGGTAAATCTAAGGAAGAAGGTATTTATTTAATTGATAATTATCTTAAGATGATTAATGAAGAAGAATATGATAAAGATGTACTTAAAGAATTACTTGTTTTTGATGATACTAGTAAGCAACCATCAAGAATTAAATGTGCTACTTTATCCGCTAATGGTATAAAAGATTATTTAGAAAAAGAAAATCACTCTTAGCCTAGAGTGATTTTTATATATCCACAGATATTGTTGATTAATATTTGTTTCAAGTTATCATTTAACTAATCCACATATGTAATCCATAGAAATATTATATTTTTTACATATTTGGTATGCAAAAGAAGTTAATATCAGTGTTTTACCCTTCTCATATGCACAAATAGTAGAAGGTGTGGTATTTAAAAAGATAGCTAATTCTTTCTGAGTTAAATTATTTTTCTTTCTAAAGTTAATTATATTATTACTGGATAATTCTTTATTCACTATATAATTATAATTTTTATTTTCTTTTTTTATTAGAGATAAATTACATAGATAATCTAAGCTTACATTAAAATATTTAGCAAATAATATTAATTTATTTAATGGAATTATTTCTATTTCTTTCTCCCATCTAGAATATGTTGGCTGTGATACATTAAGGATATCCGCTACTGCTTTTTGACTTAATTCATTATTTTCTCTAATATCTTGTAATTTTAGATTCATAGATATCACCATAATAATTGTCTCATTTTTTGTAAAATATTATTTTTATATACGAAAATACGAATTGTATGCTATAATTAATAATAGGAGGAGGAAAAATGAAGAAAGGAAGAAGTAATTATACATTACAATTTAGTTGTGATGAAAACAAAATAAATCAATTAATGCAAAGTTATTTGTCTGCTAATGGATTTGTATCCTATGAAAAAAAAGGAGAACAGTACTTTCGTGCTGGAGATCAAATGATGGGTTATAGAGGATTAACCTACTTTATTCAAGGACAACAAATAACTATTAATGCTTGGCTAGATGGAGCACTTGGAGATTTTCCTTTAGAACAAAATAGTCTTAATATGATGGCTATGAACTATCGTAACTCATTAAGTACGTTGTTTAAAGAAATAGAAGGAGGTAATACTATGAATAATAATGTTAATAATGGACAAATGAATTTTGACCCAAACACAGGTCAACCACTAAATCAAAATGTACAACAAACTACTGGAGATTCGGTTAATCAGATGAATACTGAACAACCACAAAATAATTTTTCGCAAACTTTTCAAGATGAAAATCAAAAGAAACAAGAAAAAATGTGTGAAATAGGTTTTTGGTTATCTATTTTAGGACTTATAAGTTCATTCTTTGGTGTAGCTTATGGTATATTTGTTTATATTATGGATTTCTATTTTGCATCTCAAGGTTTAAAAACACAGAAAAGAAAGAAAGCAATTGCTACTATTGTCTTATCAATTATTTCAATTTTAATAGTTATTATAGAATTAATAGTTGCTAATTCATAGGAGTAAAGATGTCTAAAGTCAATGATATAT
>ERZ773192.2337-NODE-2337-length-16219-cov-5.764848_pt1 | contig 16219 bp, 27 predicted proteins | sample MGYA00581010_ERZ773192 | MGnify/ENA primary metagenome ERZ773192 (study PRJEB29015, sample SAMEA2737741) | human gut metagenome | biome: human gut; feature: human-associated habitat; material: faeces | place: China | collected 2012 ...
AATTGGAAAGATTACTTTGGAAGTTCATATTATTCTGAGATATGGAATGGTAGATTTAGTTTGGATAGTCAGAGAAAATGGAGAATTGCTTCTTGGGGCTCCTTGGGGAACATATTCAAGGAGACTTATTGATAATAATTACAGGATAAAAAAACCTATCATAGGAACATATGAGGATTTAGAAGAAATTTTGAAAATTACTTTTAAAATGTATGAAGACTTTAAGAGTACATTAACTGGTAATTAGCTTATTTAGCCATTCTGGCAAAAGATTAAAACTAGAAGGATATAAACAAGCATCATTAGCTGTATTTTATGTCAAATTATATAAATACATGATTTGTATACGAGGATAGAGAACAATGAATTCTGATATGACAAAGTATTGTTATCAACATTTTGAAAATGCTTACAATATTGGGTGGAATACAAATTTTGATAGTACAGTGGAAAGTAAAGAGACATTTAATTCAATATTCATAGAAAAGTTGACTTCTTATTGTGAGAATCCATTAAATAGCGACTTGAATGGTGTATGTCGTGAAACAGAGATTGATGGAAAAAAGTATGTAAAAGGGTTTGGAGAAATACGTATCATTGATTTAAAAAAGAAAATAAGATATGCAGCTCCTAATGTTATTATAGATGATATATTAAGTGGAAAATATATACCGCCAATAGAATTTATCGATGCAGTTTTAACAGGACCGACTTTTGATTCTGAAGAATATCAGGAATTTTATTTGAATTATTCGGAAAAAAACTTTTGGGGAGAAAACGAAGAAAATTTTGAAAAAATAGCTAAGGTATTGGAATTGGCAGGAGATTTGGAGGGCTTTAAAGATTATATTTTGAATAACGATTTAATAAATATAGTTGTCCCTGAAGGTTCGTTACTTAATTATGCAATCACAGAAGGGAAAGAAAAGGAAGCACTTTGGCTTATTGAAAATGGTATAGATATTAATGCTTTTGACGGTTTGGAACTTATGACGGCAATAAAAAAGAACAATAATATAATTGCAAAAAAATTAATAGATGAAGGTATTGTTATTAATAGTAGAGAGATGAACGATAATCCTTTAGTTAGTGCGATTCGTTTTTCAAATGCCTTTCTTGTAGAGGAACTTATGAAAAATTACAGGGATTTGATAGTAGCTTATTCAAACGAATATGTAAGAAATTGTAGTGTTTTAGATATTGCTGAAAGAACGAAAAATGAAAAAATATTAAATATAGTTAAGAAGTATTTAGTATGATCTATTGATGTTAACATAAATTCAAAAAATTTGATAATAGTTGCTTTTCAGGTTTAAGTTCGTAAGAGAATAATAATTTTTTGATATGTTTATAGGTTGCTATGGAGATTAAACTAATAGAACAATTAGGACTTAATGATTTAGATGTAGTGGAAGCGTTGATAGATGATTTAGAAAATGCCGTAAGTTTATTTAATTGATTGGAAAATATAAATGTGAGTAAAAATGTAAGAGAGTTTTTTGAAAAAATGCAAGAATTTTTTCCATCAACGAAGAATGCATACATTGAAAGTGTAAAAGAATATGGAGAAGTATTAGAAACAGTTGTAATAGAAGATATTTTTATGCCGGAGCTTTTAACATTATTAGCTAAGAATGAAGATGCTGAATTATTAAGCAATATGTTTAATTATTTTGAAGAAATATTAAATAAGAATGATTCACATTTGATTAATATTTTTTCTGTTACTGTGTTAGAAATTTTAGGAAATGATAAGGCAATTCTAAAGGTGGCTAAGCAATATATGGGAGAAAAAACTGCATTGCTCCAAATGAAAGTTGATAAAGAATTGGGAAGATTATAAAAAAAATGGCGTCCCAGCTTGGGCTTCCATTAGTGCCGGATACCAGCTATTATTATCCCCGCTTTTACCTTGGATTGCCGGAAGGTGAAAAAAGGGAATTGGGAGAAATCATTTCCTGTGATCTCTGTTTTGATGGGAGATATTATGCAGTCAGTGGAAAATGCCTTGTTGATAGGGAAGATTTCATTTGTTATGATGTTGTTACGAGGACAAGCCTGTCGCTGGGGGACAGGGTAACATATGAAGGAAGGGAGCTGCTTGTTTCTCGGAAAAAAACAGAACTGGCAGAAGGGGTATCCAGTCTTTGTGTGAACGGCAGTGTGGATATGCTGGGCAGGTATGAATAATTTGAGATTGCCAGACATGAATAATAGAGAGACATTTCAACTATTTTCTCCAGAAGGTAATTAGGAAATGATATGTGAAAAATGTAAAGGAAAAATGAATTGGAGTATCGAAGGTGCTACTCAAGGATGGAGATGCCCTATGTGTGGGTGGAATATAATAACAACATACATTGAAGATATAGATAGAGATGAAACGGAATACAGTCTGTATATAAAAAATGTAACAGAAGTTGATGCAGAAAAAATAAAATTTGTTGCAAAAACAGCTAATGTTAATTTTGTTATTGCGAAGCAAATGCTTGAAAAAAGAGAAGCATGTATATTAAAAGCTAAGGCACCTAAGATTAAACCAGTAATTACAAAATTACAAGAATTGGGGATTGATTTTAATGTAAATCCTTCATTCAATTATTGAGAATGTCTTAAAGATAATTTGCAGATTGTAACTAATTAGTAATTAGTAAAAGCCAGCAAGGATAATCATAACGATTTTCTGCGGGCGAGATTTTACAATCCGGTGCTGGGAAGGTTTGTGCAGGAGAATGGGTACCGCGGGGACGGGCTGAATCTGTATGCGTACTGTAAGAATAATCCGGTGGTGTACTATGATCCGAGTGGGTACAAGGATAAACGTCAGACCCCATGCAAGGAAGAAACAAGTGTGGGGGAAAGTGGTGCTGGAGAGAGTGGTAGAACAACTATACCATCGCAACAACAGATGCAAGAACTGGTAATTATTATTATGGAATGAACAGAGGTGTACAGTTGAGTGGAGATACGCTTAATTTATCGCTAGAATCATGGTTGCCAGAAAGTTCTTTGAATCAATATCGATTAGGTAATTGTGCTGAAGTGGATGCTGTAAATCAAGCATTGAATTCGGGAGCAAATGCTTCTGATTTATATTTGTATACTATTAATACTAAAAACAATGTATCAAAACCGGTGTGCGAAAATTGTATATATATATTTGGTGATAGAGTTGCAGATGTGTTTTCTCATTAATTGGAAGGAAGAGGTAAATGGAAGAATTAAAAAATATATCAATTAGAGGCAGAATGGCATATTTAATAAGCTCATTTGAAAACGTATTGTTGCATTATAACTGCAATAAAGAAGAATGGAGGTGGCTGTTAGAAAAATTATGGTCATATACGAAGATTCAATACATTGATGATTGGATGTACGAACTTGCGGAATATATGCCTAATAGTATATTAGAAGATACTATGGAGGATGCGGAATATATTACAGAAGAAGAATTCAAATATCTGCATAGATTGTATAGCAACTCTAATCAAGAAATACATTTGTTTTTAAAAATAATATTCGAATGTGGAACATGTGAACTATATTCTAAATTATGTGATTATAGTATCAATACATTAAAAAAAATAGAGCAAGCAGTTGATATTATGAAAAAAAATAATGTTGATTTAGTTGATATTAAGCCTTTTGAGAAATATTCGTTTAATGAGTGTAGTGGATGGGGAAATTGTTTCGAGAATAACAAATTATCAAAATTTATTTAATTATGTCTCCACATAAGGACGCCCATTACCGAAAACCTTATTGACAAGGGGTATCTGGTTAAGGATGTAAATACTGCTATTTCTCATCGTCAGGCAAAGCACCGTGGTGCCATGTATCGCAAGAGCGATAGCGACGATGCAGAAGCTATTGCACTTGCAACTCTAAATATGCTTGATAAACTTCCGGATGCCTGCCCTAATGATGCATACTGGTCACTTGGTCAGCTGGTGCATCGCAGGGATAACATCATGAAGCAGAGAACCAGACTGGTTAATCAGTTGCACGAGCAGCTGTGTATTGCATATCCGTCTTACAAGTCATTTTTTAATGACATCAGCAGACCTACTGCACTGTATTTCTGGGAGCATTACCCATCCAAAAAGTATCTAAAAGGTAAGTCTGTGGAAGATTTGCGAGCGGAACTTGTTCCTGTCAGCCACAATAAATGCTCCACCAAGACCTGCGAGAAAATCTTGGATGCGGTAGCCAGTGATAAGGTGAAAAACAATGCTTATCAAGATGCAAGGGATATGGTGACTCTTAGCATAGTCAGTGATTTACAGCACTATGACAGCCAACTGACAGAGGTAGACAAGATGTTGGAACAGATGTATAAGATGCTTGGCTGCACACTTACAACCATTCCCGGTGTAAATGTCATCACAGCAGTGAAGATTCTTGCTGAAATCGGTGATATCAAACGTTTCGCTAATGCTAATAAACTGGCACAGTTCGCCGGGATTGCACCACTTCATTTATCCTCCAGTGGTAAGGGGAAGGATGTAGCTACCAAGCAGGGAAACAGACGACTGTAGGCCAATTAATCAGTATCATTTATGGAATGTTAAAGAACGGTACGGAGTACCGCATGCCGGTAGTGGAAAATGCTGGCGGAAAGTTGTAGAGCAAATGGCAAATCAAGCAATGGGATTATTAGAAACACCAGATGGTTATGTGTGGCATCATTTGGATGATTATAATGTTGAAAAAAATACAATTACAATGGAATTAGTAATGGATGAAGCACATAATGCATCGAAACCACATTCGGGAGGTTGTGCACAGTATGATAGTGTTAACGGACCGACATATAACAAGAAAAGGAGATAGATGTACGGATTTGTAAAAGAAAAAAGTGAAAACACCCATATTTCAAGTTGTGAGGTATTGGAAATTGAGAATAAGTATAATATTAATTTTCCGACAATGCTTAAAGAATATTATTTACAACATAATGGTGATAAGATTAGATTATGTATTTTTACAGTTGATGAAGAAGAATTTGGGGTAGCAAAGATTGTTGAATTAAAATATGGAAACTGTAGTTTTGAAAAAATAGTAAAAAATGACAGAGAAGATGGAATTATAGATAAGCATCTATATCCATTGGCAAGAAATGAAGGTGGTGATTATTTTTATTGGGATGTAAGAGATGAAAATGTATATATGATATATTGTGATGATGTGGAGAATCCAGTTTGGGTATGTGATTCTATTAAAGCATTTTTTGACTTAATGGAAAATAATCAAACATAAATGATTGGCTATATAATTTTTTGTTAGATTCATTAGATGGTGAACAAATAGAGGTGAGCAAAGAAATGCTTTCAAAGCGGATTATATTTTGAAGCTGGAAAAACGAGAGGAGGAAAAAGCAAAAAAAGAAGCAGGGCAGGGAGAAAATATACCGGATAATCTGATTACATGGGTATTTCAGGATGACTTTATTCCCAGAGGAAAAATCACCAAGGATGGGAATTACAGTATTATAAGTGACTATCTGGGAACTCCAGTGGAAGCCTATGATGAAGAGGGAAAGAAGGTTTGGAAAAGAAATCTGGATATCTATGGGCGTGTAAAAACGGAGGAAGCATTAGGTGAAAAGAATTTAATTCCATTCCGTTTTCAGGGACAGTATGAGGATGAAGAGACGGGATTGAAGAGAGGAAGACCATATTCAAATGCTGTTTCGTCTAAAGAGGTATTAGTTGAAGGAAGAGTACCTGCAAATAAGTTGACAATAACGTGTCCAGGTTAACTGAAAATATATTACTGAATGTATTTTTAGTATGAAATATTAGAGAAGTTTACAAAGTAAAAAAGAAGAGTATGTGGAAATTTGATTATGGTTAAATTCTTATAAAAAGAGGTAATTGTTTTATGAATTTATAAGAAATAGAAGAGTGAGTTACTATATTTTATAAGTATATAAAATGGTTGAAGTTATTGAAGAGTGTGATTATAGAGATTTCTAAAGGAGTATTTTTATGGATATAGAGCAGGCTATAGAGACTATATATACTGGATTGGTAAGTGAGGAATCTGTTCCAGTGAAATTAAGAGCATTTCGAGAATTGGACAGGGAAATGCTAGGACAAGTGCAAGAAGCACTTTCCTTTGCAATAGAGTATTACAAAGGAAAGTCATTAGTACCTAAAAAATTAGCGATGGCAATGGTCGATATTTTTGGTGCGTTTTGCTTTAATAGTGGTTTTAGTGAAAAAGAGCTGAGAGAGCTTGAGGATATTGGAATGAAATTACAGGAACAAGCATTAGAGCTTTTTGATGAATAAAATAGCTAATCTTATAGTTGGACTTGAGTGAATGTAGAAACTATTTTAAAAAAGTAAAACTGATAAAAAATACATTATATGATGTCTCCGAATTCTGATTGATTATGCCAGCGAAACTCTGGCATTGAAGTTTGACAAGTAAATATTATCCGAAATTGATTCTTGTTTTCGAAATTTCAACACCATCATGATTCATTTTTCTTCCAGTTTTGCAGACAGGGATAACGGATAGATTTTAAGCTGTACAATCCAGTCAGTCAAAGATGTAATTATCGGACAATAAAAATCGCCTTCAATCAAAAATTTACCGGCTGTGCTAGAACAAATATGCTTTCTGATTAAACAGGCGCAATGCGCCGCATTTTTGAGGCTGTTTATCAAGTGTTTTTTGATAAAAAGTGGGGGATTTTAATAAAAATGGAATCTGAAAGCCTTATGTATAGTGGCTTGGAGATACCGAGAGATTATTTTAATATAAAAGGAGAAGTGCTATGGATAGGATTTTAAGTACATATAGTTATGGTATTTGTTTATTTTCAATGGAAGTTCTACAAGATTTTTTGAAAAAAGAAAAAATTAGATCAAAAAAATTATTACATAAATTTCAAAAGGATAAAAAATTATATTTAGCTATGCAAAAAGAAGGGATTTGGTTTCCTATTTCGAAAATAAATTCGGGACAACATCTTATTAAACTGGAAGGATATGATAATACATTTAATGATGAGTGGGAACAAAAGTTTGAGATTGAAGGATTTAATTTAAAAATAGAAGGTGGACTTTGGATTTCAGATATAGGTTCCTTCTATACATTCAATGAAGCTGAATTTTGTGGGGAAGCAATATCGTTTAAGACGGGGGATGGTGACATACAATATTCAGATTTTAAATATGATGTTCCTGCCGGAAAATACTTATTATCAGTAAAAGGTTTTTTGAGAAAGGAAAAAAAAGGATTTCCTAATCCAAATTCAGGATTTTTATTTTCTCTTGTAAAAGTTGATGAGTTTAGCGGATTTAAAAATCCAAGAGAGGACATTTACAATTTCAATGTGACTAATATGTAACACCTTATAAATTAGATACTAAGACTTCCCATACCTAAAATGGGGTTCGTACCTTGAAAATTCAATATTTCAGCTAACAAAATAGTAATTTATGCCATTGCAATCTCTGGGTGGAGTGCATTGCGCAGATATTCTGGTAATCTTGCTTCAAAATCAGCAGTAAAAGCAGTCATTAGTCAAGAATTGGATACAATTAGCAGGCTTGCTAAAGAAAACAATTGGGGAAAGAGGAAAATTCAAAAAGAAATTAGAATGTTACAAAGCGAAGTAAAAAAAGGAGTGATAAAATGTCATTAAAATTATATCAAATAAATACAACTCTAAATCATCCTGATTGTATGGCAGGATTTAAAAAAAATGATGATGAAATTTTTTCATTTTTTAGATTGGACATAGGAAATGAAGAAAAAATAAAAAGAAGAAGATTGGAGTTTGTTGCGGGCACTGGTTATACACTGGAAAATATTGAGAAAACAGATTATATTTTTTGTCCATCTGCATTGTTGTTTTCTAAGCGATTTGTTGAAAAAATTGGAAATTTATTGAGAGAAGAAATGAAGTTTTTTTCTTGTAGATTAGTTTGTCAAGACGTTAGTTTAGAATGGTATGCCGCTAAAATCATACTACGTATACCTATAATAGATAAAGAAGCATCAACATATCGTACATTAAGTGATGGTGAGAGAGTGGTAAAATTTATAAAGTTTAGAAGAGATATTGAAGAGGAATTTTTTATTGCGAAAGATAAAGAAAGTATTACAGTTTTTGTTGTAAGTGAATTGTTCGTAGATATATGCAAGAGAAATGGTTTGTTAATTGATTTTAAAGAAGTATAGGTAAGAAAATAAATTACCAGTTAAAGAGGTAGAATTCTGTAAAGGAGTTAAGTTGCCCTCTTGGTTATGAACAGGTGGAACGCATGGAGTTGTGCATCGAATAAGAGAACAAATACTGGGAAAAATGAGACCACCAAGTAAAGGATGGTATACACATGATGAACAGATACGAGCAGAACTTGATAATTTGAGAAAAGCGTTAAATGAGGCAAGAAGTAGGGGAATGTCAGATGTTGTTAATAATAAGTATCCCAATATTAATAAAGTATCAGAACTGCAACCTCCAAAATCGACAGATGCAAAGGTGCCGAAAATATGTCAATAAAAGTTAAGAAGCCAGAGGTAAAAATGAATCTTTATGAAACAGATAAAGATGTGTTGAAAAGCTTTATTACAAATGAAAAAATAGATGGGGTATTTACGGAAAAATACTTAATCCTACAAAATTTTGCGGATGATTGTAGATTTTCATCAGATATTCAGCCGGAATTAATGGAATATTTATTGCCATTTTATTTGAGAATAATTGAAGAGGCAATCATGCATCAGAATAAAATGGCAGAAGATATTTATAGTCAGTTTAATTCTATGATTTTTTTTAATCAACAAAATTTTAAAAATTCTGTAGGAGAAAAATATCCATATGTAATGGAATATTATGTTGAACAGACAGTGAAACGGATGGAAATGGGAAATAAAACAATACTCGGTGACATTTCTTTGTTTAACACAACAATTGCATTTGATAGAAATAATATTGTAAAGTTATTTGATAAAATTTATGGAGGATCTTTAGCGATAAAATATTCATTCTTTAAGTATATTTCAGTTTTGCTTTTTAAGGAAAGCGATAATTTGCTTGCAATAAATGAAGAAAGGCCATTTTGGACGAGTGAAATATGGGATTTTGATGCACAGTTTTCTGACGCTTTTTTTTGGAATCAGGAAATTGTTCAATATTATGAAAGGCATGTGACAAGACAAGAGATTGAGGAGGTATTTAAGGATATAACACCAATTTTATATAATAGTTTAGGAAAGGAGTTAATGAACCTTTTTTCAAGTGAAATGGAAAAGAGCTTTGCTACAGGAACTTTTGAAAAGAGAAAAAAGGAGTATTTACAGAAGATAAATTGTAGAAGTGAAAAATATAAGTATTGGACGGAGTGTTTTTAGGAAACCCAAAAGGGTAAAATAAAGCGTGTAAATTTTTTTGATTTTAACCCGCACATATGAACGAGATTATTCTGGTCTTGTTACAAAAATTAATCGTCCGGGAGGCAGATATACAAGGTATTGTTATGATAAACTGGGACGTGTGATAAGAACTGATTATTATGACAAAACTTATGAGAACTTTACTTATAATAGGAATGGCGCTATACTAGAGGCGGAAAACCAATATGGCAAGGTAAAGTTTGAACGAGATTCGTTGGGCAGGATTACGAAAGAGTGGCAGGGCAGGCACTGGATATCTAATCAGTATGATGAATTGGGAAACTGTATTCAGACAGTAAGCAGTTTTGGAGCAAATATACTTACCAGTCGGAATGAAATGGGACAGACGACACAAGTGGCGGCATATTTGGATAAAGAAAAGCCGTGGGTGTCCAGGATGGAATATAATGCTTTGGGGCAGGAGACTCAGCGTCTGTTCTCTAATAATATCTGTAGTGCATGGGACTATGATAAAGCTGGCAGACCGATTTTTCACGAAGTAAGTAATCAGCGAAGTAAGGCAGACGCTGCTCATCAGGGAATTTTTGGAAATGTTGTCGGCTGGTCGGATACATTGCGCAGGCACAGATATGAATGGGATGTGAATTATCAGTTAAAGGAGTATATCCTATGGAGGGAAGGAAAATAAGTTTTGTGGTACTGGCTATGGCAGGTCTGCTGACAGCATGTGGCAGCCGTGTGTGGGGTGATGACAGTGAAATTTCCACAGCACTAGCCTTCGGAGAAGCAGAGGAGTGTACGCAGAATGCCAAAACACGGGAAGATACGATTGTTAAAATATCAGACTGCCTTTCGGAACAGGTGCCGGAGATTGATGACTGGGCTGCTTATGTAGATCTGAAGAGTGATGGGCAGGCGTATTTATATCAAACATATGATCTTGAAACAGAGGAAGTATACAAAGATTGGGCGGGAAGTGAATATTTGGGAGAGTATTATTCCGTTCATGTGAGCGAGATGTGGGAGGATCACAGTGTGAGCTGGAGCACGTTTTATGTGAGTGTCAATTTTGATAAGGTTTTATGGAAGGATATGGTAGGACTGGCAGACAGTGAGTTTGAAGTGTATACATTAGAGGAGTGGAGAAATTCGTCGTATTATCCAAGCCTTGATGACTAAACGGCGTTTTGCATAGATCCTGGGAGGAAAACAATATGATAAAAAATTTTCTTTCATCCATTGTAGTAAGCTTGTTTTTGATCCTTCTTGTGATTTTGTGCAGTGAAAATGATAAAGAAGAAAGCAGACATGAGCCTCAAAATACATGGTTTTATATGCCGACACAGAAAGAAGTAGAATATGAAGGAGAATAAATGCAATGTCAAACTTAGTAAGATTTGAAAAGGTAGATAATGAATTGAATATTTTGCGTATTGGAGGAAAAAGTTTTTTACCTCCTGATGTAGAGTGGCCTACTAATCCTAATGGAGAAAAAATGGTTTTTATTTTTAATATACCTACAAATTTTTTAAATTCAACTCTTCAATTTAATTATCCGAAGGATCAGGTTATTTCTGTATTTACTACTTATAATAGAGAAGATTATTTTTTGGACTCGATCGTTTATAACGGTGATATAGAAGAACTTCAGAATATAAAAAACGGATATACAAAAGTAATTTTACATTCTGTTGCTTCTCCAAGAAATGATGCGGATTTTTTGATTTCAGCAAGAGAAATAGTAATTGATAAAGAAATGAATGAATTTGATGATAATTATGGCTCTCTTTTTGGTGCAAATCCTGTATTTTTACAAGAAGAAAAGTTAGAACTTGCCTCCTATCAATTTTGCATGCAGATATATGGAGGAGATTTTCCAGAAGAATTTCAAGATATCTTCTATTTAGATGATGCAATAGGTTATCTATTTTTAAGTAAAGAGGAAAAAGCAAATGATGTTGGAGTATTTTTTGTGCAATGCACCTGAAATGGTAGTGGGGTGCGATTTATAAAGAAATGGAATCTCTTCATATAATCAAGGGTTTGTGGAATTTATCAAATATCGGGGCGGAAAATTCTGATACAAGGATAAGGCTGGAACGGGATTCTTTGGGCAGAGCGGTAAAAGAGTGGCAGGATGCGCATTGGGATGGAGTACAATGCGCTGGGGCAGGAGACGAGCCGCCTAGTTTCCGGCGGTGTTTACAGTAGCTGGGAATACTGATACAGCATCAGGAAACGGACTGGAGATTTCTGAAAAGAATGGCGTCCCAGCTTGGGCTTCCGTTAGTGCCGGACACCAGCTATTATTATCCCCGTTTTTATCTTGGACTGTCGGAAGGTGAGAAAAGGGAATCGGGAGAAATTCCCTCCTGTGATATGTGTTTTGACGGACGCTATTATGCAGTCAGTGGTTTTATAACAGGGGCAATTGGAGCAAAATTTCCAGGAATGAACCATTTGGTAGAAGGTGTTGTGGATACAACGGTATCAGCAGGTGAAAGACTTGCGTATGCAGTCTTTGATGACAGTATGTCATGGGATGAGAAGTGGGCATATGCTTTTGAACCAGGACAGATGGTGGCAGATTTTGTAACAGGTGTTGTCATAGGAGAAATCCTTGATGGGATAATGGCAGCAATACAGAATAGGTTAAGAAGTATTTTTGCAAATTATGATGCTGCGATGCGTGAGGCTTTTGAGAGTGGTAATTACTCTAGCTTAAGAGAGCTTGATGTTACCAGAAGAAGTTGCCAGGTATGACGAGCATTGGCTTGATGTTGCAGAAAAGATAAGTAATGAGGCTCTTGATAATCAAATTGATTTTATTAAAAATGGTGGAATAACTAAGCCGGGAGGTGGTGCATATAAACCTGCGAAGATAAGTGCTGCTGTAGATTTAAATACTGGTGATATATATTTTGGATATAACGGTGCTAATAAGTTTAATCCTTCAATTCAAGAAATACATCCAGATTTACAACAAAGAATAAATAGAACTATGAGTCTGGCAGGAAATTCAATTGATAATGAATATGCAAGTAGAATGAGCTTTGAAAAGTGGAGTGTAGATAATTGTGCAGAAATATATTCTGTAAACAATGCATTACAAAATCAAGCAACGTTAGATAATATTTTTATTAATACAAAATATTTTAAAGATGGAAAATACGCTTTGCCGTGTCGAAATTGCCAAGTGACATTTGAAGGATGTTTATTCCCAAAACAATAGGAATGTTAATATTATGGAAAAAGTGACAGAGGAGAGACTAGTAAAAGCTGGTTGGGATGAAAAAAGAACAATAGATATATCTAATATTAAAGATGTGTATCAGAAGCTTGGGCTTGTCATGCCGATGAATGTAGAAAAATTTTTGACGGTATACGGTATGCTTGTTTTTGAAGATGATGAAAGAAAAGAAAATTTGGAGTTTATCCCAGAAAAAGCACTGGGATGCAATTTGGATAAAGTATATTTTGAAGAGTTACTGGAAGAATATGATATTAATGAAATAGTATATCCTATAGGGGTTGCGTGTAGAGGAAATTTAATGGTGTTAATGACGGAACAAGATGTGTTTTATTGTTATACAGATGGGTATTTAGAAAAAGCAGGAGAGAATGTTGAACAAATGCTTGACTGTTTAGTAGGAGAATGCAATGAGGCAGTAGTAATAAGTTAAAGATGTATCAGCGGTATTTTTAAGGCTCTTTGCTTGGTGCTGGAAGTATTTTAGCCGGGGCGTTTATAGGTGCGGGTATTGGTGCATTATCTACGACAGCGATGAAAGAAGGAGAGGAGATTTCGACTGGAAATGTCCGAAGTGCAGGTGAAAGACTTGCGTATGCAGTCTTTGATGACAGTATGTCATGGGATGAGAAGTGGGCATATGCTTTTGAACCAGGACAGATGGTGGCAGATTTTGTAACAGGTGTTGTCATAGGAGAAATCCTTGATGGGATAATGGCAGCAACACAGAATAAGTTAAGAAGTATTTTTGCAAATTATGATACTGCGATGCGTGAGGCTCTTGAGAGTGGTTTAGATGCTAATCTATTAGATGACATGGTGGAATTTACGGAGGAAGCGCAATGATAGAATTAAATTCTAAGATTAAGAATGCTCTAATAAAAATAGACTTTATTAAGCGATATGAAGAATTATCTAATAAATTTAATGCTGAAAGAACACCTTCAAGTAACCGGTTAGTTTATATTGAGGGTAAAGAGGTTATGGAGACAATTCAAGCTTTAGGCTATTCTCCGCTGTTTGATGCAAAAGAAAAACTATATAAAATCAAGGAAGAACAAATTGGAAAGATTACTTTGGGAGTTCATATTATTCTGCAAGATGGAATGGTTGATTTAGTTTGGGTAGTCAGAGAGAATGGAGAATTGCTTCTTGGGGCTCCTTGGGGGACATATTCAAGGAGACTAATTGATAGCAGTTACAGGATAAAAAAAACAATCATAGGAACATATGAGGATTTAGAAGAAATTTTGAAAATTACATTTAAAATGTATGAAGACTTTAAGAATGTACTAACTGGTAACTAGTACATTGAATAATAAATAACTGCTAATTATTATGAACCTCATAGATTTATTATTGAGGTGAAAAACAGCCATGAAATACAGAAAGAACGGCGGACCATTAGCCTGTAGGTAACCAATCCACGTATAACAGAGTGGCCAACTGCCGGGGACTGTTAAACTAGGGCTATTTTCCAATGCTGTCAGAAAAACAAATGTGACTGGAGTTAAGAAAAAATTTCCTGAAATTAACTCTTGACAAAAGTCACTTCATAACAGGAGATAGACAATGAATACAATTTTTGAGTTTACGGATAGAACCAGTGTTTATAGTAAATGTATATTTGCTTCTATTTGCCATGCAGTAATGGTTGGAAAATATACATTGTTGTCAGATGAAATTTCTTGGGATGGAACTAGTTTTCTATTCCAAAATATGGAAGGAACTAGAGGCGTTATATCCTTTTCTGAAAAGAATTTTTTGTGTGGAATACAGAGTGAAGAAAATTATTTAGAAGGGGAAAACAATATAGAAAATACATTGTTAAAGGATGCTGAATTAGATATAATTTATAGAGTAAGAGAAGAAATATTTCCATATTTGCTTGTCGAAAACGATGGTGATGATATTCCAGCTATATCTGCTATTTTTTGGGGAGAAGAAGAAAAAATATGTTCAGACATGAACGAAAAGGAGTTTATGCATAAAAGCGATAATATTTTATTGCCATATCTTTATGAAGAGAAAGATATGAAAAAATATTGGAGAGATTATTATGAAATGAATCAGGAGCATGAGCAAATTGTAGAAGAATTGTATCTAAAAAAAATGACAAATGATAGTTTTTTATTGGATGCTGTACAAAAAGAAAAATTAATGGAATGGTTTGGCGAAGAAATAACATATTGCAAACAATCTTTAGAGGAAATTGGAATTATGTTTGACTAGTCTAAGTCTTTTTAATTATTGTATGCTCATTAACTAAATTTACTGATAAATATTGGATTTCAAAAGAGATTTATGCTATAATAAATGCAGATATATATTGGCATTCAGATAAAAAACTTTGCATTTTGGAGGCACAAAGCTCATGTATATTCCTGAAAAACGTAAAAATCGTCAAATTACTCTGTTCGACTTCAACCAGTCATGTGGTATGGAGCTCGATCCTAATAATGAATGGATCAAGCTGGCTCATGCCATTCCATGGAGCAGAATGGAAACAAAATATGTAGCAATGTTCCCCTCAAAAACAGGTCATCCAGCGACTCCGTTTAGAATGGCTCTTGGTGTATTAATCATTCAGAAACGCAAGAAACTTTCTGACAGGGCTGTCATAAAAGAGATTCAGGAAAACCCATATCTGCAGTACTTCCTTGGGATGGAGAAATTCAGTCATCAGGCACCAATAAAGCCTTCTGTCATTGTCAGCATCGGCCAGCCTTATCTGCGTCCGATTGTCAGAGGAAAAGTCAAGTCACCAGTGGAATTTGGCGCAAAATATGATGTCAGCATAGATGAAAAAGGACATGCAAGACTGGAAAAGCTGTCCTTTGACGCATGCAATGAGAATACCATTTTTGTAGATGCCATGAACCGTTATAAGGAACGTACAGGGCATTATCCAAAACGTGTTCTGGTAGATCAGATTTACAGAACACGCGACAACCGTAATTTCTGCAAAGACCATAACATTACAATGTCTGGTTCAAAACTTGGCCGTCCTTCAAAGGATAAGAAAAGCACCAAAGAGGAATACCAGGATAACACTGACAGAATAGAAGTTGAAAGATTTTTCAGCCAACATATCAAGTGAAAAAACAGAGCATTATACCATTATAGATGATGTTGTTTAGACTCATTGGAACATACTTCAGCTAAAGTTGTCTTATGAAGCTGAAAAAATAAATTGCTTAATGAGCAGACACTAATTATTATTCCTTTATTATTCGCATAATCAATCACACTTTGAGGAATCGGTCCCTTTTGTTCTGGAATTTTCAAAATCAAGTTTCCTGTCATTGTTTTTCCTCTTAACACTTTTGGATTAAATGGACTATCAGTAATTATCGCACCAGATGGATACTTCTTTTGCAATTCATTCAAATATCCTATTCCTGTACTTTCTTTAACACTTGCAAGTTGAGTAAATATTCAGTTTTGCGGGTGTCCTTATATGCACTCAAAGGGTAAATTCGCCCTAGGGTCTTCAAATTAATCTACATGGATTACATCACCTTCGGTGAGAGCCATTCCGATTAATTTAATGACCGTGATTAATTTTTAGGTGGTTGGTGGCCTTAACAT
>ERZ773192.2342-NODE-2342-length-16172-cov-5.615313_pt1 | contig 16172 bp, 8 predicted proteins | sample MGYA00581010_ERZ773192 | MGnify/ENA primary metagenome ERZ773192 (study PRJEB29015, sample SAMEA2737741) | human gut metagenome | biome: human gut; feature: human-associated habitat; material: faeces | place: China | collected 2012 ...
TCGGCCTGGGTGAGGGTGTTGTGTTTGGGGCAGCAGGAGCAGAGGCCGGCTGCGAGGAGGCCTGTCGCGAAGAGCGTGCGGAACAGGGTGCGGCTTGGGTTCGATTTCATAAGTTCAATATTAGAGGTTTCTTGATTGGCGGTTGTCGTGTCCGAAAATCACCCGGTTCGTCCCCTTTGTAAAACGGGAAGTTTCGTTTTACAAAGGAAAGAGATTGCGAATGCTTTCGTGAATTTTTACAAAAGTAATTATTTTAACGGAGCAAACGAACGCGGAAGGCATAAAAAAATGTCACAGCAGTATGAATTTGTGACATTTTTTCTGGTTACGGGTCGTGGCGGGCGGTTACCTGCGGCCTTTGCCGGCCGCAGATTCCGGAACGACAGTTTCCTGCTCCACGCCGATGGTGCGTGTTTCGTTCCCGCAGGTGACGGTCAGCGTGGCTTTGCGGGGTGCGCCCGTTTCGTTGGTCGTGTAGGTCATCGTGATCTCGCAGGGACCGGCCGCCTCCGCGGGCGTCACGGTCATCCAGTCGGGAATGCCGGTCAGCGTCCATGCGCCGGGGGCCGATACGATCATGCGCTGCATGCCTTCCTGTTGGGAGAAGGTCCATTGGGCCGTCGATACGGCGAAGTCGGGGGTTTTCACTTCGTCGTCGTCGCATCCCGTTACGGACAGTGCGGCCAGGCCGACGAGTATTGAACAGAGCAGTTTTTTCATCTCTTTATCTTGTTGTTTGGCGTGTGACAATGGGTTAATAGCCGGGGTTCTGCACCAGGTTGGGATTCTTGTTGATCTGGCTCATGGGAATGGCCAGCCAGTAGCTCTTCGGCGCTTCGAAGACGCGGACGCGGCCTCCCTGATTGGCCGGGATCACCTGGTAGAAATCCTCCTGGGTCTTGCCGTCCCGGTTCCACGAGCGGGGTTCCTTGTTCATCACCTCGGGAGCCTCCTTCCAGCGGCGCAGGTCGTGGAAACGGCGTCCTTCGAACAGGAATTCGATCGAACGCTCCTGGTGCAGCACCTTGCGCAGTTCGCTGCCCGAGGGAATGCCGCCCACCAAGGCCCACGAATCCTGGAAGCGGGGCAGCCCGCAGCGTTTGCGCACCCGGTTGAGGTATTCGAGGCTCAAGGGGCTCAGCGACCCGTTGTATTCGAAGTCCGCTTCGGCGTAGTTGTAGAACAGTTCCGGAAGCCGCAGGTAGGGATAGGCGTATTTGCGGTAGTTGTAGGAGTTCTTCGACTGGTTGTAGGTGCTTGATTTGTGAATCCATTTCTGGCAGAGGTAACCCGTGCAGCTCTGGTATTCGTCGGTCTCCTTGAGCGTCGAGCCGTGCAGTTCGCCGCCGCGGAGCTGGAGCGTGAGGATTTTGTCGTCGATCTCGAACGTGCCGCGGTCGAAACCGATCGAGGCGTAGAAGCGGGGTTCGCGGTTGCGGTGCAGGCGGGCGGTGTTGTCGCCCGGGGCGACGCTGTACAGGTCCTCATCCTTGGTCAGCGGGTCGACGTCGAGCGGCAGCCCGTTCTTGGTGTAGTACATCTCGACGGCCTCCATCGTCGGCACGAGAGTCGTTTTCCAGCCTTTCGACATGTTGCCCTTGATCGAACGCGGTCCGCCGTAGCGCTGCAAAGCCTGAATGCCGCTCTGCGCGCCTTTGGCCAGGATGAATTCGGCTCCGTTCCAAGGCTCTTCGACGAAGGTGTCGTGGTAGTTCTTGCGGCCGCGTTCGTCGTCGGGCAGGCTCGAATCGGCCGAGGTGTAGAGGTCGTATTTCGGCTTTTTCGTGTCGGGATTGATCTCGTCCGCGAGGGCGATCGCCGCCGCTGCCGCGTCCAGCGCCCGTTTCCACTTTTCCGGATCGTAGGTCGTGCTCATCAGGGGCGTGCCGTCGGGGTTGTTGAACCCTATGTAGTCGGGATTGCCGTTGACCAGCGGCGAGGCGGCGTAGAGCAGCAGGCGGGCCTTGTAGCTGAGCGCGGCCATTTTCGTGGGAAGTCCCAGTTCGGACTCGCCGACCACGTCGGGCAGCAGCCCGGCGGCCCGGTCGTAACACTCGGCGATGTACTTCACGCACTCGTCGTAAGGAGTCCGCGGAGTGAGGATCTCCGATTCGGGCGCGTCGATGGGGATGAACTTCTTGACCAGTACGATCGGTCCGTAGTATTCGAGCAGGCACTGGTGGTAATATCCCACGAGGAACCACGCCTCGCCCGCGTAGCGGTCGGCGTTTTCCTGCGAGACTGCGGGAACTTTGTAGATGTTGTCCAGCAGGTAGAAACAGTAGCGTATGCCGCGGTAGATGTCGTAGTTCGTGCCGCCGCTGGTGCAGTTCGGGGCCCAGCGGCCGAAATAGGTCAGGTTGGCGTTCTCCTCGCCGTAGAGCAGGCTCTTGCTCGAAAAATAGTAGGTCGTGCCGCGCGCTCCGGTGATGAAGTCGTCGCCGGCGAACTGGTCGGGCGACCAGTCGTACCCGATCAGGTTGGGCATGTAGGTCTGCATGTAGTAGCGGTAGTTCTCGGCCTGCTCCTCCGTTTTCCAGATATCCTCTTCGGTGGCTTTGCCTTCGGGCACCACGTCGAGGTAGGAGCAGGAGCATAGCAGCAGCAGTGAAAGTGCGAAGATTATCTTTTTCATGGTCTTTTGCTGTGTTTGGGTTAGAAATTGAACTGGAATCCGAGGTTGTACGTCCGCTGGAGCGGGTATCCCAGGCCGTTGCCCGAACCCTTTTCGGGGTCCCAGTACTTGAACGGGGCGAAGGTCAGCAGGTTGGTTCCCGAGACGTAGACGCGCATTTTCTTGTAGGTGTAGCCGATCTCGGCGGTCTTCAGGCGCAGCATCTTGCCGTTGCGCACGTAGAGCGTGCTGGCCTTGGTGTTGTTGTTGTTCCACAGCGGCGACAGGCGCGGGTAGAGAGCCTTGGGATTGGGGTCGTCCTCGCTCCAGTGTTCGTCGGCGATCCACTGCATCAGTCCCGAACCGGGCGTCGCGGCTGTCGCGAAGGGGTGGTAGTTGTACATGAGGATCGACACCTTGCCCTGTCCCTGGAAGAAGGCCGAGCAGTCGAATCCCTTGTATTTGAGCGAAAAGCCGAATCCGTAGATGATCTCCGGAACGGTCGGGTTGCCCGTCCAGCACATGTCGTTGTCGTCGATGATCTTGTCATCGTTCAGGTCGCGGTATTTCACGTCGCCCGGGCGGATGGGGTAGGTCGTGGCGTAGATGTCCTGCGAGGGCGAGGAGGCGATCTCTTCCTCGTCCCTGAAAAGCCCTTCGGCGATCAGGCATTGGATCGAGTTGATCGGATGTCCGGCCTTGTACTGGTAGGCCCATTTGTATTTGGGTTCGTCCATTTCGACGATCTCGTTGTGGGCGTAGGTGAACGTGCCGCGCAGCGAGAGGATCAGGTCCTTCGAGAAGGCCTTGTTGTAGTCGACCGAGATGTCGACGCCGCTGTTGTCGACCTTGCCGATGTTGGCCCACGGCGTGATGCCCGACATGCCGAAGGTCGAGGGCAGCGACGTGCGCTGCATGAAGATGCCCGAGCGTTTCTCCTTGAACCAGTCGAAGATGATGTTCAGGCTGTCGAACAGGCCGATCTCCACGCCGATGTCGAGTTTGCGGCTCTCCTCCCACGTGGCGTTGGGGTTGCCGTAGACGGAGAGGATGGGACCGTACTTACGCTCGAAGTTGTTGCCGATATAGACGTCGTAGCCCTGTCCCATGTCGACGGTCGTGAGGTAGGGGAAGCGGTCCGCATAATCCTTCGAGATCACGTCGTTGCCGACCAGTCCGTACGAAGCGCGGAGTTTGAACAGGTTGACCTGTTCCTTGATCCCCTTCCAGAACGGCTCGTTCGAAATCACCCAGCCCACGGCCACCGACGGGAAGAATCCGAAACGTTTGCCCGCGGCGAAGTTCTCCGAGCCGTTGTAGCCGAAGTTGGCTTCGAACAGGTAGCGTTTGTCGAAGCCGTAGGTGACGCGTCCGGCGAGTCCCTGCTGGCGGTAGGGCAGCGCGGCGTACTCCTGCTCGTCCGAGATGTTCATGTTGCGCTCCTTCTGCATGTAGACGATCGTCGCTCCGACATCGTGTTTGCCGAACGTGCGGGCGTAGTCGATCTTGGCCTGGAACGCCAGCTCGCGGTAACCGTCCTTGCCGCGCGTCGTGCCCAGGTAGGTGGTTCCGGTGTTGGTCGAGTTGCTGGTGTAGCTGTAATTGCCCGCCTCGTCGATATTGTAGTCGGTCAGCTGGTACATGAACGGCGTGAACGAACGGTAGACGGCCGAGTAGACGCGGTTGTAGAAGGTCGCCATGCCCGTTGCGCTCAAGCCCTTGGTGATGAAGTCGAGGTTCTGGTTGACGGTCAGCGCCGAAGTGAAGTGGCCGCGGAACTGGTCGCCGTAGCCGCGGCACAGCTGGGCGTAGGGGTTGGTGAAGAAGCCGCTGTTCCAGGCGTTGTTGGTTCCGAAGCGCACGAACGTGTCCGATTCCTCGCCGGGCAGCGTCGCGGGGAATTCGCAGGGCATGCCGGTCATGGCGTAGGCGAAGAGGTCAGAGACGCTCTGGATCGGGGCGTGGCGGTAGTGCAGCTGGGTGTTCATCTTCAGCGATACGCGGGTGGTCTTGGTGGCGTCGGCCGAGACATTGGCCTGGAACAGGTATTTCTGGGCGTTGATGTTGGTGTCGAATTTCGAGACTTCGGGCTTGCGCATGATGCCGTTCTCGTTGTAGACCGAGGCGTTGAGGAAGTAGTCGATCTTCTTGGCTCCGCCCGTCATGTTGAAGTTGAAGTTCTGGTTGAAGGTGCAGTCCTTGAACAGCATGTCGTACCAGTCGACGTTGGGGTAGACGTAGGGGTCGAGTCCCAGTTTGGTTCCCATGATCTTCTCGTTGCTGTAATAGGGCTTTTCGCCGCGCGTGGTGCGGGCCTCGTTGAAGGTCTCCATGTAGGTGATGCCGTCGGCGACCTTCGGAACGCGGGTCGGGGCCGAGGCGCCGAACTCGGCGCGCAGGTTGATGGTCATTTTCTCCGAGTCGCGGCCGTTTTTCGTGGTGATGATCATCACGCCGTTGGCTCCGCGCGAACCGTAGAGGGCCGTGGCCGTGGCGTCCTTGAGCACCGAGAACGACTCGATGGTCTCGGGCGGGATGTTGTTGAGCATCTGGTTGGTGATTTCCACGCCGTCGAGGATCAGCAGCGGCGACTGTCCCGATCCGAAGGTCGAGATTCCGCGGATCCAGAAATTGGCGCCGTCGGCGCCCGGCTCGCCCGATTTCTGCACGGCGATCACGCCGGCGATCTTGCCGCTGAACGAGGTCGAGAGGTTGCTCGACGAGGTTTGCAGGTCGCTCGGCTTGACCGACTGCACGGCGCCCACGAGCGACTCTTTCTTCTGCACGCCGAAGCCGACCACCACCACGTCTTCGAGTTTGTTCGAAGCGTCGGCCAGCGTGATGAGTTTGAAGAGGTGGATGTCCCGGACGGAAATTTTCTTGGTGTCGTAGCCCAGGAACGAAACGGTGACCGTCTTGGCCGAAGCGGGCACGGTCAGTTTGTAGTTGCCGCCGGCGTCGGTGGTCGTGCCGACGTTCGTGCCCTCAACATAGATGTTGGCTCCGACGATGGGCTGGTTGTCGGCCGAGGAGATGACCGTTCCGGCGACGGTCATCTCCCCGTTCGGGGCCGTCGGGGCGGAGACCGGCGAGCGGCGGGAGATGGTGACCAGTTTCCCCCCCCCTTTGACGGTATAGCGCAGCGATTTGTCGAGCACCGTGTCGAGCACGGTCTGAAGCGTCGCGTCCTTGAACGTTGCCGTGACCGGCCTGCTGACGTCGACGTCCTCGTTTTCGAAGAGGATCGAGTAGCCGGTTTGCCGCTCCACCTCTTCCAGCACCGTTTTCAGCGGAACGCTCCGGAAGGCTTTGGTGACGGTTTGCGCGTTGAGGGCGACTGTCAGCAGCAGGCACGGGATCAACGCTGCAATCTTCTTGAATAGGAGATTTACATGCATAAGTTTTAAGATTTAGGTTTGTTTGGAAAGAAGTTTTTTCAGGGTTCGGTTTTTCGGGGGCGGCTGTCGACGCGGTAACCGCAGGTGTCGCGCCTGACGCTGATCGGCAGGATGTCGCACAACCCGCCCATGATTGATTCGATGTCCTGCGCCTCGGTGATTGATATGCGGAAGGTCTTGTCGTCGAACGCGTCGGTGCAGAGTTCGATCTTCACGTCGTATTCGCGGGCGAGCCGCCGGAGCAGGGCCGGGAGGGAGATCGCGTCGTAGCGGATGATGCCGTCGATCCAGCTGCGGAACTGGTCGGTGTCGACCTGCCTGCGCGACGCCTCCATCGTCCGGCAGTCGTAGGTGATCAGGTCGCCCGGAACCATCGTTTCCGTGCTGCGGGACGATTCGAATTGCAGCGAGCCTTCCATCAGCGCGGCCAATACGTCGGGGTCTTCGTCGTAGGCCGAGATGTTGAACCGGGTGCCCAGCACGGTGAACGTGCAGCCCCGGGCCTGCACCCGGAAGGGGAGGTCGGCGTTGCGGGCCACCTCGAAGTAGGCTTCGCCCGAAAGGCCGATGTCGCGCGACGAGCGGTTGAAATCCGACCGGTAGTTCAGGGTCGATCCGGCGTTGAGCCACACCTGGCTGCCGTCGGGCAGCGATATGCGGCTGTTGGTTCCCTGGGGAGCCTGTACGGAGAACATTTGCACGGGGTCTTCGGTGTGTATGAGGTGCCGGGTGGTGAAGGCCGAGATCAGGATGAGCACGGCTGCTGCCGCCGAGAACCGCAGCCAGCGCCGGCGGGCGCGGATTCGGTTCTCGCGCCGTTCTATTTTTCCGTTGAGCCGGGCGAGCGAACGGAGGACGTCGGCCGACGGCACGTGCCGTTGCTTCCATTCGCGTTCCCATTCGCGCATCAGGGCGGCGTTTTCCGGCGAGGCGGCGAGGAATCCGAAGAGTTCGCACTCTTCTTCGGGGGCGATGGGTCCTTCGAAATAGCGGACGGCGAGTTCTTTCAGGCTTTCGTTCATGGGGTCGGTTGTTGTGCGCATACATACATACAACAATCGGGGCGGATTTTACCCCCCCCCGGTTCCGGAAAAATTCGCATATTTTTTGAAATTCGCCTCTGGAAGGCTTCAGGACGGCTGGTTCATCAGCCAGGCGAGGATCAGTATTTGCAGGTAAATGGATTGTTCGCGTTCGAGGGCTTCGGCGAAGATGCGCAGGGCGCGCTGGATGTGCCGCTCGACCGTATGCAGGGAGATGTGGAGCCGTTCGGCTATTTCCCGGTTCTTCAACCCCTGGAACCGGCTGAGGAAAAACACTTCGCGGCAGCGTTCGGGCAGCGAGTCCATGATGCGCTGTATCTGCTGTTCCAACTCCTGATACAGGTAGGGATGCCCGTTTTCGGCGAAGGAGAAATCGTAGTTGTAAAGACGCTCCTCCCCGATTTTCGCCCGGGCCAGGCAGCTGATCGTGTATTTGTCGACGATGCTTTTGTGCTTCAGGTAATTGAGGCATCGGTTGCGGGTCATGGCGAACAGCAGCATGCGGGCCTCTTCGGGGTCGAGGGGGGCTTGCCGGTCCCACAGCGCCATGAAGCAGTCGTGAACCAGGTCCTGCGCCTCGATGGGGTTGTTGACGAAACGCAGCGCATAGGCCGTCAGCCGGGGTTGGCAGTCGATGTAGAGCCGTTCGAAATCATACCGTTTGGATTCGCTGTGCATTTGTCGGGTCCGTCCTGATGCTTTTTTGTTTTGGGCGGTTTCCGCCGCTTTTCGGGGGTGAAACCGAGGCAAATATAATCAAAAAAGTAAAAAATGCCGCAGACGCTCTGAAAACATCTGCGGCATGGAGCGTGTTTCGACGCCGGTGCGGGCTACTTGTAAAGCCCGGCGACGGTGAAGTCGAGTATCTTGCCGAAGCCGTCGAACACCAGCGCGTTCGGCTGGTCGAGCTGTCCGCTGCCGAAGTTGATCTGCGGCACGACGTGTATCTTGTCGTTCCCGTCGTCCTTCGAGGTGACCACCGTCACCGCGCGGCTGCTCCATGCCAGCGAGGCGTTGCTCGGAAGGGTCGACGAGCCGTCGTAGTTCTCCATGGCGTAGTAGCCTTGCAGGTAGAGGCGGGCCAGGGTGATGTGCTCGCCCGCAGGGGCCGTGAAGACGGGCGCCGGGTCGAAATTGACGCTGCCCGTCGTGAAGATCACCTTGTAGATGGCGCTGCGGGTGGCGATGTAGAGGATTGGGTCGAATCGCGAGAAGACGAAGCTCACGGCTTCGGCGATGAGGGCGTTGGCCTCCGCCGGGATTTCGTAGATCAGCTTGGCGGCGGGTGCGCCGGCCGAAGCGGAGTAGTTGCCGAAGGTGTAGAGCGCATGGTTGCCGTCGGCTTTCCGCATCAGCAGGGTGTGGGTGGCGTTGTCGATGCTGATGCCGCCCGCGATGCACCGCAGGCCGGGGGCGTTCCCCGGGTCGAAGGGCGACGAACCCACGCTGCCGCAGGCGTAGAACGTCTGGTTGTAGCCGTAGCAGAACTTGCCCTGTTCCCGGTCGTAGAAGATCGTGCTGGGTTTGCGGGTGCTGCCCGGAGCGGAGTGGGCCGAAACGACGCCGTTGTCGACGGTCATGGTTTCGGTTCCGCTGACGGGCGTCGAGATCCGGCCGCGGCTGAGCAGCGTTTCGTAAATGTCGCCGTCGTTGAGGATCATCGTGCACTGGTAGGTGTTGAGCAGGCTCCGGATGTCGAGCTTTCCGGGCAGGTAGACGAACGCATCCTCCTTATGGCCCAGGATTTCATAATAATCGGTCTCCATGCGCATCAGGTCGTCGTCGGTCGACACCCAGAGGATGTTTTTCTTGTCGGTTTTGTCGTAGGTGTAGAGCATGTGGGTGACCGCCGAGGGGAACGGACTGCCGTTGCGCCGGCTGATCAGCTCCTTTTCGACGGTTCCCTGCTCCGCGCCCGAGTAGGTCTCGGTCAGCTGCGGGTGCATGATCAGTCCCAGGTCCGAGGTGGTTCCGTCCCGGGTGTAGGCCACCACAAGCCCTTCGTTGAATTGGGCCGTCACGATGAGCGTCCACTTGTACTGGTACTTCAGGTCGTGGGCGGTGTCGGTGACCGTCAGCAGGAACAGGTAGCCTTTCGAGGAGATCGGCAGGTCGATCACTTCGTGGAACTCGCGCGTCGTGGCGAGCGAAATCGCCTCCGAGTCGTTGTCGGTCTGACTCACCGTCCATTCGTAGGTAAGCTCCTCGGGATTCTCCCGGCCGTCTTTGGTGATGCGGATGCCCGTGATGTCGAGCCGTGCGTTGTGCACCACCGTCAGCTGCGAGGCGATGGCTTCCGGCACTTCGATCTCCACGGGCGGGATATGGGTGGTCTGCAACGTGCTTTTGTCGTCGTAGCACGACGCGGCGAGCAGGCCCCAGCCTGCCAGCAACAGATATAGGGTGTGTTTTCTCATGGTCGTTCGTCGTTTACTTGGTGCGGATCGTTACCTCCCGGCCCTTCATGGAGCCTGATTCGTGGATGCGCTTTTGACCGGGGTTGGCGGCCTTCCATTCGTCGTACCAGGCCTGTGCCCTGGCGCGCCAGGCGTCGATGTAGTCGCTGTAATCGGGTCCCCAGTCGGGGAACACCTCCCAGCCGAAGATGTCCAGCAGCAGCTGGTGGCCGGCCTGGCTGTAAGCCTCTGTCGACGAGCTGCCCGAAGAGGCCTCCGATTCGATGAAGGCGTTGTAGGTGGACCACTGCTTGGTCGTCGCGGGCCGCGGCAGCATGTTGTGCCACGAGACGTTGGCTTTCAGGTAGAGGTCCGGTCCCACCCGGAGGTCGGGCGAATCGGTCAGGCAGAGCGTCAGTTCGCGCTGCTGCGTGTCGAGTTCGGCCGATTTGGCGACCTCGATGCGGATGGCGCCGTAGGTCTTCCCGGCCGGAACCTCCGCGCCGAGGATTTCGTACTGCCCGGGCTGCGCCGTGGTTCCCTCTTCGAGAACGCGGACGCCGATTTTCCGGTCGGAGCCGGAGGCCCCGCCGATGAGTTTCACCGGGACCTCGATCACCGCCTCGGCGACCCCTTCGGGCTGCTGCTTGAAGGTCATCGAGGCGTAGAACGTGCTGTCGGAATTCGAGTATCCGGGATATTCGGCCGTTTCGTTGGGCGCAGCCCCCGGGAAGCAGACCCTTCCCTGCGACATGTCGTAGCGTGTCGGGTCGTCCTTTTCGCAGCCGGCCGTCGTCGCCGCGGCCAGCAGTATGCAGATCAGTTTTTTCATGCTTCTCAACAATTAATCGTTCGACTTACTGTACGCGTCCCGACTGTATTTCGAAATCGGGGTAGGGCAGCATGTAGACGGCGTCGTCGATGACCTTGCTGCCGCTCATCACGTCGCTCTGGCGGGGCAGTTTCTCGTAGCCCAGCCGCTTGTAGAAATAGAAGACCACGCCTTCGCAGATGAACTCCTTGCGGTACTCCTTTTCGAGCTGGGCCATCAGGCCCGCCTCGTCGAGGTCGGCATCCAGTTCTTCGTAGACCGCGCGGGCCTTGCGCACCTCCTGCAACAGGCTGCGGGCTTCGCCGAGGTCCTTGTCCGGACCGGAGATGCGGCACTCGGCGGCGATGTAGTACATCTCCGGCAGGCGGATCAGCGGCATCAGGTCCTTGTGGCGGTAGTCGGCGCCCGTCGAGGTCTGCTGATAGAGCTTCGAAGGGGTCTTGGTCCCCTCGGGCCAGTAGTCGGTGTTGTGGTAGAGCTGTTTGTAGCGGCAGTCGGAGATGCCGGCGCCCTTGATTTCGAAAAGATCGTCGGCGACCGAGTTCTTGATGCACAGCGTGCGGTACTGGCGGTCCTGTTCCGAATATTCGCGGTTGAGGTTGCTTGCGATCTTCTTGGCCATGTCCGTGACGCCGAGCGCGAAGATATGTTCGCTCGGGAAGCACATCTCGGTCGTGGGGGCCTTGGCGGAGTCGGTGAACGTGCGCAGCGTCAGCCCGCCGGCGATTCCGACCGATGCCGGGTCGTCGATCACTTCGAGGGCGGCCAGCAACGCGGTGTGTTTGTTTTCGTCGCTGCCTTCCCACATGCAGACGCGCGCCAGCAGGGCCTTGACGGCGAAGTAGTTCAGGTGCATGTAGCGGTAATCGTAGAATTTGTCGACGTTGGCTTCGGTATAGATGCTTTCGGGATACCTGGCCCGGATGGGGTCGATCTCCAGCAGGCGGGCGGCCTCCGTGAGGTCGGCGATCATGCGGCGGAGCGTCTCGGCGTAGGTCAGCTGCGGCGCCGCGTCCTTGTCGACGCTCGTCAGGTAGGGGACCGTGTGACGGCTCTCCAGGTCGGTGCGTCCGGCCAGGTCGCTGCACCCGAACAGGCGCATCAGGTCGAAGTGGATGTAGGCCCTCACGGCGAGCAGTTCGCCCTTGATGATGCGGTAGTTGACCGAGTCGAGTTCGTCCTTCCGGCGGTCGATGTGGTCGAGGGCGTCGTTGACGTTGGCGATCACCGAGTAGGATTTCTCCCAGACCTTTTCGATCACTTCCGTGGATTTCGTGGTTTTGTAGTTGTAGCGGTCGAGGTCGTAGTCGTCCGCGGCGGTGTTCTTGCGGGCGTCGTACTGGCGGCCCAGCATTTCGACCATGTGCCACGTCAGGTTTTCGCCGTAGAGGTCGGTTTCGCCCATGGCGAGGTAGCAACCGATGAGCGTCTGCTGGAAGCCTTCGGCCGAGGAGTAGTGGTTCTCGGCGCGGATTTTCGACGGGGGCGTCACGTCGAGCCAGTTCTCGCACGAGACGGCTGCGAGGGCTGCGGCGGACAGAAGGAGGTATTTGATGCTGTTTTTCATGGCTTCGGTGGTTTGTGTTAGAAGGTTCCGGTCAGCTGGAACGACATGCTCCGTGCGAAGGGATAGGTCGTGCCGCGCTCGATGCGGATCGACGAGAGCGTGGCGATGTTGTTCATGTAAAAGGCCAGCTTGAGCCGCTTGAGGCGGATTTTGCTGATCAGCCGCGGGTTGAACTCGTAATAGAGGCTCAGCGACGAGAACGTCAGCTCGTTGTTGTCCTGCACGAAGCGCGTCGTGGCCCGGGTCTTTTCGTCGTGCTGCTTGCCGTTTTCGTCGGTGTAGGAGCCGAGTTTCTTGAACATGGCGTTCTGGCCCGGAGTCTGCCAGCGGCCGTAGAGCACGCGGCGGTCGACGTTGTAGTGGATGTCGACGTTTTCGACCTTGTTGACCAGCGTGGTGTTGTACCGCTGCCCGCCGCCGAGGAAGGTGCAGGTGGCGCTTAACCCGAAGCCCTTGTATTCGGCCGCGAAGCCGAAGTTGCCGCGGTACTTGGGGTCGCTGATGCCGGCCACGACCTGATCCTGCGCGTCGTACTCGTAGGTCAGCGTGCCGTCCTTCCTGACGTAGATTTCCTGACCCGTCGTGGGGTCGATGCCCAGCGACGGCACGGCCCAGATGGCGTTCATCGGCATTCCGTCCTGATAGATCAGCACGGGCGTCGAGTTGCTCTTGTCCTGCGCCTGGGCCATCATCTTTTCGTTGTAGGCCTTGAGGCTTTCGGAGAGGTTGATGATGATGTTCTTGTTATAGGCGATCGAGCCGAAGAGGTTGAAAAAGCCCTGTTTGCCCTGCCAGAGCGTATAGCTCAATTTGGCCTCGATGCCGCGGTTGCGGACTTTGCCCAGGTTGTCCTTCACGGTGTCGAAACCCGTGGAGGTGGGGATCGCCACGTCGGTGAGCATGTTCTCGGTCACCGAGTTGTAGTAGTCGAAGGCGATCGTTGCGCGGTGGACCGTAATGTCGGCGCCCACGTTGTAGTCCATGCGCTGTTCCCATTTGAGGGCGGGGTTGGGCATCTTCGAGAGGTAGGCGCCCGTCTGTCCGTGGTAGGTGGCCCCGGTGTAGTAGAGATAGGTGGCCAGCACTTCGTTGGTGTCGTAGTTCTGGTTGCCCGTCAGTCCGGCCGAGGCGCGGATCTTGAATTGTTTCAAAACGTCCTGATCGCGCAGGAAGGGTTCGTTGTGGAGGTTCCACGCCACGCCGGCGCTCCATGCCGACGACCAGCGGTTGTCGGCGCCGTAGAGCGACGAGGCGCTTTCGCGGAACGTGAGGTCGACGTTGTAACGGTCGTCGTAGCTGTACGACGCGGTTCCCAGGAAACTGATTTCGCGCGTGATCGACGAGATGCCGACGGGCTTTTTGTCCTGGGCGTACTGCCGGGCGAAGGTGATGTCGGCCGTCTGGCTGTTGGGGAATCCCTCGGCGTAGTGCTGGTAGGCGCTGTACGTGTTTTCGGCGATCCGGCCGCCGGCGTTGACGTAGAGGTAGTGTCTGCCCCAGTTTTTGGCGTAGTTGGCGTAGATTTCGCCCGAAATGTCGCTGCTCTTGCCGTTGTCGAGCTGGTAGGAGCCTTTGCGCAGCTGCATGCTCGTGCTTTCGTAGGCCGAGGTGGCGAATTTCGAATGCTTGGCCGGATAGAATTCGTCGGCGTCGCTGCGCTTTACGGCGATGCCGAGGCGGGCGGTGAGTTTCAGCGCCTCGGTGGCCTGCCATTCGGCGTAGAAGTTGTCCGTCACGCTGGTGTAGGTCTCGCGGTCGAGCGTTCCGAGCGTGGCGTCGTACATCGGGTTGGCCACTTCGTCGTAGGCCCAGCGGGCGATCTGGCCCGTCTGGGGATCGACGGCGCTCCAGTAGGGATTCATCCGGGCGTAGTCCCCGAAATCGCCCCACGGCGAGTTGTCGCTCCTGGTGTTGCTGACGCTCAATATGTTGCGGAACAGGAAGCTTTTCTTGCGGTACGAAACGTTCACGTCGCCCGAGAGCACCGTGCGCTCCGAACCCTTCATCACGCCCGCCACGTTGTTGTACGAGAAGTCGATCATCGCCCGCAGTTTGCGGCTGTCGCCCAGTTCGACCGAGAGGGTGTGTTTGTGGCCGACGCCCGTGCGCAGGGGTTTTGCGAGCCAGTAGGTGTCCAGTCCGCCGAGCACCTGCGCTTTGAGTGCGTTGTAGCGTTTGGTGAGATCCACCTGCGTCTGGGGATTCGCCGAGGTGTAGACGCCCTCGATGCGCTCGGCCTCGAGCTTCTCCCAGGCGTTGCAGAGGTTGTAGCTCGTCAGGTCGGGCATCGACACCTCGATGCTTCCGGTGTAGGTCACCAGCTCCTGATTGCCGGCCAGGCGTTTGGTCTCGATGACGATGACGCCGTTGGCGGCCTTCGAGCCGTAGAGCGCCTTGGCCGCGGCGTCCTTGAGGATGGTGATGCTCTCGATACGGGTCATGTCCATGTCCATCACCTTCTCGGCCGTGGTTTCGAACCCGTCGAGGATGAACAGCGGCTGGTTGGGGCGGTTCTGGTAGTTGCCCTTGATATTGACGCCCGTGGATTCCGAGGGGAAGGTGGTGATACCGCGCAGCTGCATGTCCGGCAGCGTGTTGGGGTCGGAGCCCATCAGCGTGTTGTCCATGATGTAGAGCGATGGCTCGATGTTTTTCAGGCTCTCGAAGACGTTGCGGTTACTCACGCGGGCCAGCTGGCCCGACGTGATGGTCGTGGCCGAACCCGTGTAGCTCTCCTTCTTGCGGGTGAAGATGCCGGTCACCACGACGTTTTCGATCTCCTGTTCGTCCTGCACCAGCCTGACTAGTCTGGTCTGTGCCGAGGGAAGCGTTTGCGAGACGTAGCCGATGTAGGAGAAGATCAGGTTGTCGCGGCCCTCGGGCATGCGGATCGAGAATCCGCCGTCGGACCCCGACACGACTCCCGTGGCGGTCCCCTGGATCAGGATGTTCACGCCCACGAGCGGCGCGCCGGCCGTGTCCGTCACACGTCCGCTGACGACCTTGTCCGGGGCTTTCTGCGGGGCGGAGGCGTTCCCCCCCCCGCTTCGGCCACGGATCACGATCGTGTCGTCGTCGATCGAGTATTCGAGCCGCGTGCCGCGCAGCGCTTCGTCGAGCACTTCGCGCACCGGGGCGTCGGCCTTGCTGAAGGAGATGCCGCCGATTCCCCGCACGGCGTCGCTATTATAGAGGATGTAATATCCCGTCTGCTGTTTGATCCGTTGGAGAACTTCGGCCAGCGACGCGTTGCGGAACGATACGGAGATGCGTTCCCTGCGCTGCTGGTAGGCTTCGCTCGCCGTCGCCTGCCGGGGCGCGCCCCAGACGGAAATCGCCAGCAGCCACATGCACACGGCAAGCCATGGCCTTCGGTGCGATACTGATAGGTAAAGTTTCCTCATAATAGCTGTGTTTTAAGTGACACGAATGCCGCCCCGTCGGGCGGCTTCCCAACTAACCGGCATCAATCGTCGTCACGGTCGATGCAGAGCACGATCTTCCCCTCCTCGACATCGGCGCGTATCTGATCGGTGCGCGCCAGCAGACGGGCCATTTCGGCAAAGGTTTCGTAGCGTTTCACGACGCCCGTGTAGCGCACCTTGTCGGCGTCGACGCCCCGCGGGACGATCTCCACGCCGTACCAGCGCGAGAGTTTGCGGCATATCGAGGCGATCGTCTCGTCGTTGAAGGTGAACAGTCCCCGGGTCCAGGCGGCGTAATCTTCGGCGGCGACCTGCCGCACGTCGAAGATAGCCCCTTCGCGCCCCACGCGGGCCTGCTGGCCCGGCTGGAGCATTGCGCGGCGGTGTCCGCTCCGCACCTCGACGCTGCCCCTCACGAGCGTGGTCTCGATCGCGCCCTCGTCGGCGTAGGACGAGATGTTGAACGCCGTGCCGTAGACGCTTACGGAAACCGTGTCGGCGTGGACCACGAACCGCCGCGAGGCGTCGTGCGCCACGTCGAAGTAGGCTTCGCCCGTCACGGTCACCTCGCGCGGCCCGTCGCCGAAGCGGACCGGGAAGACGAGGCTCGACTCGGAGTTGAGCCATACCTGCGTGCCGTCCGAGAGGCGGAGCGAGAACTCCTTGCCGCGCGGTACGGTGACGGTGTTCGTCATCGGAATCTCCTGCTCGGCCTCCACCTTGTGGTAGGCCAGCTCCTCGCCGGCGATCTCGAGGCGCGTGCCGTCCTGTTCGACGAGCATCCGCCGCCCGCCCGCTTCGAGCGCGACGTTCTCGCCCGACGAAAGGGTCAGCACGGCGCCCCGCACCCCGGGCGTCAGCTGCTCGATGTAAGCCTGCCGTGCGAGCCGTTCGGCC
>ERZ773192.2345-NODE-2345-length-16146-cov-5.419427_pt1 | contig 16146 bp, 10 predicted proteins | sample MGYA00581010_ERZ773192 | MGnify/ENA primary metagenome ERZ773192 (study PRJEB29015, sample SAMEA2737741) | human gut metagenome | biome: human gut; feature: human-associated habitat; material: faeces | place: China | collected 2012 ...
TGCCGATCTCCTCGCTCCCCTCGCCCTACGGCATCGGCACGTTCGGCAAGGCGGCGTATGACTTTGCCGATTTTCTCCACGCGGCGGGACAGGGCTACTGGCAGCTCCTGCCGCTCGGCCCCACAAGCTACGGCGACTCGCCGTATCAGAGCTTTTCGACCTTTGCGGGCAACCCGTACTTCATCGACCTCGATCTGCTCATCAAGGATAAGCTGCTCACGCGCAAGGAGGTCACCTCCTGCGCGTGGGGCTCGGAGCCGCGCTACGTCGACTACGGCAAAATTTACGAGAGCCGCTTCGCGCTGCTCGAAAGGGCCAAGGCGCGCGGCTGGGAGCGCGACCGCGAGGCGGTCGCCGCCTTCGAGGCAGAAAACAGCCGCTGGCTGCCGGACTACGCGCTCTTCATGGCGCTCAAGCGGCATTTCGGCATGAAGTCCTGGACCGAATGGCCCGACGAAGGCGCGCGGCTGCACCGGGCCGACTCGCTCGAGCGCTACCGCGCGGAGCTGCGCGGGGACGTGGAGCTGTTCACCTACATTCAGTTTCTCTTCTTCCGGCAGTGGAGTGCGCTCAAGAGCTACATCAACGGTCTCGGCATCCGCATCATCGGCGACATCCCCATCTATGTGGCGATGGACTCCTCCGACGTGTGGAGCGAGCCGGAGAAATTCCAGCTCGACGAGCGAAACGTGCCCGTTGAGGTCTCCGGCGTGCCGCCGGACTACTTCAGCGCCGACGGTCAGCTCTGGGGCAACCCACTCTACGACTACGAGGCCATGCAGAAGGACGGCTTTGAGTGGTGGATCCGACGCATCGGCGGGGCGGCGAAGCTCTACGACGTCATCCGCATCGACCACTTCCGCGGCTTCGAGAGCTACTGGGCCGTGCCCTATGGCGAGACGACCGCGAAAAACGGCCGCTGGGTCAAGGGCCCCGGCATGGCGCTCGTCGGCGTGCTGACCGGCTGGTTCCACGACATCGAGTTCATCGCCGAGGATCTCGGCTATCCCACGCCGGAGGTCACGCAGCTGCTTGCCGACTCGCGTCTGCCCGGCATGAAGGTGCTGGAATTCGCCTTCGACTCGCGCGACACAAGCAGCTATCTGCCGCACAGCTACGGGGAGAACTGCATCTGCTACACCGGCACGCACGACAACGCGCCCCTCACCCTCTGGCGCACGGAGGCGGATAAGGCGGATATTGCCTTCGCCGTGCAGTACCTTGGGCTCAACGACCGAGAGGGCTTCAACCGCGGCATCATCCGCGGCGGCATGAGCTCGGTGGCAAAGCTCTTCGTCGCGCAGATGCAGGACTGGCTCGACCTCGGCGCGGGCCACCGCATGAACATCCCCGGCACGAGCCGCGGCAACTGGGAGTGGCGTATGCTCCCGGGTGAGGCGAGCAAAAAGCTCGCCGGGCAGATCCGCGAAATGACGCGCATCTACGGAAGATCATAAAAGCTATACACGAAAGGGCTGCCGCCGGCAGCCCTTTTCCATTTGACGCGGGCGCAAAAGCATGGTATCGTAGAGAAAAGCGGATGCGCTGCGCCGCGGCGCTTTTTCAGAGGACAGGCTATGAAAAAACTCACCATCGGAATACTCGCCCATGTCGACGCGGGCAAAACGACCCTCTCCGAGGGCCTTTTATATGCCGCGGGCGCGCTGCGCACGCTCGGCCGCGTCGATCACGGCGACGCCTTTCTGGACACCGAAGCGCTCGAACGCGAGCGCGGCATCACCATCTTTGCCAAGCAGGCGGTGCTCGACTGCGGCGGCACGCACATCACGCTGCTCGATACGCCGGGCCACGTCGATTTCTCCGCCGAGGCGGAGCGCACCCTGCAGGTGCTCGACTACGCGATCCTTGTCATCAGCGGCACGGACGGCGTGCAGGGCCACACCCGCACGCTCTGGCGGCTGCTGGAGCGCTACGGCGTGCCGACGTTCCTCTTCATCAACAAGATGGACCTTGCGGGCGCGGACCGCGCGGCGCTGCTGACGGATCTGCAAAAGAGCTTCGGCGCGTGCGTCGATCTCGGCGCGGAGCCGGACGTGCGCGACGAGCACGCCGCGCTGACCGATGAAGCGGCTCTCGAGGAGCTGCTGGAGCGCGGCGCGCTTTCGGACGACACGCTCGCCGCTTTGATCTCCGCGCGGAAAATTTTCCCCTGCTGCTTCGGCTCCGCGCTCAAAAATGAGGGCGTGGCGGAGTTTTTGCAGCTGCTCACGCGCTTCACGCGCGAGCCGGCGCGCGGCGCGGACTTCGGCGCGCGCGTCTTTAAGATCTCCCGCGACGCGCAGGGCACACGGCTCACGCACCTGAAGGTCACCGGCGGGACACTGCGGGCAAAAATGCAGCTTCCCTGCGGCAAGGCCGACCAGCTCCGGCTTTACTCCGGCGCGAAGTTCCGCCCGCTCGACGCGGCAGGCGCGGGCGAGGTCGTAGCCGTCACGGGCCTTGCGGACACCTATCCCGGGCAGGGGCTCGGGGCGGAGGCGGACGGCGAAAAGCCTGTGCTGCAAAGCGTTCTGACCTACCGCATCCTCCTGCCCGGCGGCACGGACGCGCACACCGTCCTCCCGAAGCTGCGCGAGCTGGAGGACGAGGACCCGATGCTCCGCATCGTGTGGGAGGAAGCGTCCGGCGAGCTGCACGCCGAGCTGATGGGCGAGGTGCAGCTGGAAATTTTGCAGCGGCTCATATCCGACCGCTTCGGCCTCTCCGTCACGTTCGGCGAGGGCGGCATCGTTTACAAGGAGACCATTGCCAACACCGTCGAGGGCGTCGGGCACTTCGAGCCGCTGCGCCACTACGCCGAGGTGCATCTGCTGCTCGAGCCCGCCCCGCGCGGGAGCGGTGTTCAGCTTGCCTCCGCCTGTCCGACGGACGAGCTGGACCTCAACTGGCAGCGTCTCATTCTCACGCACCTTGCCGAGCGCGCGCATCCCGGCGTGCTGACGGGCAGCGCGCTGACCGACGTAAAAATGACGCTCCTCGCGGGCCGCGCGCACCTCAAGCACACCGAGGGCGGCGATTTCCGGCAGGCGACCTACCGCGCCGTGCGGCAGGGTCTGATGCAGGCCGAGAGCGTGCTGCTCGAGCCGTTCTATGATTTCCGTCTCGAGTTGCCGCCGGAGTGCGTGGGCCGCGCGATGACCGACCTTGCCGCGATGGGCGGCTCGACGGACGCACCGGAAACGGTCGGCGAGGAAACGGTGCTCACCGGCTTCGCGCCGGTCAAGGGACTGCGCAGCTACGCGCGTGAGGTCGCGGCCTACACCCGCGGACGCGGACGTCTGAGCTGCACCCTGCGCGGCTACGAGCCCTGCGCGGACGCGGAGAGCGTCATCGCCGCCATCGGCTACGATCCCGAGCGCGACGCGGAAAACCCCACCGGCTCGGTGTTCTGCGAGCACGGCGCGGGCGTCTACGTTCCGTGGAACGAGGTCAAGGCCCGCGCGCACGTCCCCTGCGTCCTACAGGAGCACCCCGCCGAAGCCGCCGAACCCATGCCGACACGCAGCCGCGCGTCCTCCGGCTCCGCCGCCGAGGACAAGGAGCTGCTCGCCATCTTCGAGAGCACCTACGGCAAGGTCGAGCGCCGCGCGTTCGAGCCAAAGCGCGCGCCCGCGCGCACCGCGCTCGACGAGACGCGCTATAACATCAAAAATCAGAAGACCGGTCCCGAGTATCTGCTCGTGGACGGCTATAACATCATCTTCGCGTGGGACGCGCTCAAAAAGCTCGCCGCGCAGGACGTCGCCGCCGCGCGCGAGGCGCTCGCGGGCATCCTCGCCAACTACCGCGGCTGGCGCAGATGCGAGATCATTCTGGTCTTCGACGCTTACAAGGTCAAGGGCAATCCCGGCTCGATGGAAAAGAAAAACGGCATCTACATCGTCTACACCAAGGAGGCGCAGACCGCCGACAGCTACATCGAGCGCGCGACCTACGACCTCGGCAAAAACCACCGCGTCCGCGTCGCCACGTCGGACAACATGGAGCAGGTCATCATCCTCGGTCACGGCGCGCTGCGCATCTCCGCCCGCGCGTTCGAGGAGGAGGTCGCCGAGGCCGAGGGGCAGATCAGCGACCTCATCGAGCGCTGGAACGTGCGGGACTTCGATCTGCGCCGCGTGCGCGCCACCGCGACCATCATTGGCAAAAAAGAAGAGAAAGGGTCCTGAGACCTTTTCTCTTTTTTTCCTTGACAAATACCCCATAGGGGTATATAGTGCAGATACCCCCAAGGGGTATATCGCTATCAGGGAGGCACGGTATATGGACCGATCGGAATGCTGCCGCTGCTCGCAGCGCAAAAAGGAGCGCTCGCCGGAGGAGTACAAAAAGCTCATTCACCGGCTCAACCGGATTGAAGGACAGATCCGCGGCATCCGCGGCATGGTGGAAAAAAGCGCCTATTGTCCGGACATTCTCGTCCAGGTAGCGGCTGTAAACGCTGCTCTGAACGCCTTTAACAAGGAACTGCTGGCAAATCACATCCGCACCTGTGTGGCTGAAGATATCCGCGCCGGAAAAGACGAGGTAATTGATGAACTGGTTGCTACCCTGCAAAAATTGATGAAATAGGAAGGTTTTTACTGTATGGAACAATATCTTGTCACAGGCATGAGCTGTGCCGCGTGCAGTGCGAGAGTGGAAAAAGCCGTTTCCAAGGTGAAAGGCGTAACCAGCTGCTCCGTGAGCCTGCTCACAAACTCCATGGGAGTCGAAGGCACGGCTTCTCCGGAAGCCATCATTCAGGCGGTACAGCAGGCCGGTTACGGCGCATCCAAAAAAGGCGCAGAATCCACACCGGCTGCCGGCTCTGACAGTGACGCTCTGGCCGACCACGAAACACCGGTACTGCGGAAGCGCTTGATCGCTTCTGTAGGATTCCTGGCGGTGCTCATGTATCTTTCAATGGGACATATGATGTGGAACTGGCCGCTTCCGGCTTTCTTCAACGGAAATCATGTGGCGATGGGACTCTTACAACTCCTTCTTACCGTGATCATTATGGTGATCAACCAGAAATTCTTTATCAGTGGCTTTAAGGGTCTGCTCCACGGTTCTCCCAATATGGATACTCTGGTAGCACTGGGCTCCAGTGCCTCCTTTGCCTGGAGCACCTATGCCTTATTTATGATGACAGATGCTCAGGTAAAAGGGAACGCGGATGCAGTCATGAGCTATATGCACGAGTTCTACTTTGAGTCCGCGGCGATGATCTTAACCCTTATCACCGTCGGGAAAATGCTGGAAGCGAGATCAAAGGGACGCACCACAGATGCCTTAAAAGGTTTAATGAAGCTGGCCCCGAAGACCGCTGTGATCGAAAAGGACGGCGTTGAGACTACAGTTCCGATCGCCCAGGTTAAAAAAGGCGATATTTTCGTGGTCCGTCCCGGTGAAAATATACCCGTGGATGGTATCGTCTTAGAGGGAAACAGTGCAGTAAATGAATCTGCTCTCACCGGGGAGAGTATTCCGGTGGATAAGGAAGTGGGCGATACGGTGTCTGCGGCGACCATCAACCAGTCCGGTTTTATCCGCTGCCGCGCCACAAGAGTTGGCGAGGACACGACTCTTTCCCGGATCATCCAGATGGTCAGCGACGCGGCTGCCACCAAGGCGCCGATCGCCAAAATTGCAGATAGGGTATCCGGTATTTTCGTTCCGGCAGTGATTTCTATTTCCGTTGTAACCATTCTGGTGTGGCTGATCGCCGGTCAGAGCGTGGGATTTGCTCTGGCTAGAGGCATTTCCGTGCTGGTCATCAGCTGTCCATGTGCCCTGGGCCTTGCGACTCCGGTAGCCATCATGGTGGGAAATGGCATGGGTGCGAAGCATGGTATCCTGTTTAAGACGGCGGTTTCCTTAGAAGAGACCGGTAAGACAGAGATCGTGGCTCTGGATAAGACCGGAACCATCACCGAGGGTATGCCGAAGGTAACGGATATGATACCAATAGGGGGTATCTCGGAAGAAGAGCTGTTGACCTACGCGTATGCCTTGGAGAAAAAGAGCGAGCACCCGTTAGCCAGGGCCATTTTAGCAAAAGCACAGGAAGATGGTGTGAAAGAACTGGAGACCGAAGAATTTGCGGCGCTTCCTGGCAATGGCTTAACGGCTGTGGTCCAGGGTGAGAACATGGCAGCAGGCAATTACAATTTTGTTTCCACCCAGGCTTCTGTGACCCGCGAGATCCGGGAAAAAGCAGAAAAACTGGCAGAGCAGGGGAAAACGCCTCTCTATTTTGCAAGAAATGGGGAAATGCTTGGTCTGATCGCGGTTGCGGACGTGATCAAGGCAGACAGCCCGCAGGCAGTGAAGGAGCTTCAGAACATGGGAATCCATGTGGTCATGCTGACCGGTGACAATGAGCGGACAGCCAGGGCCATCGGAGCGCAGGCAGGCGTGGATGAGGTGATCGCCGGAGTTCTGCCGGAGGGCAAGGAGCAGGTGATCCGCCAGCTGAAGGAGAAAGGCCGTGTGGCTATGGTTGGAGACGGGATCAACGACGCTCCGGCACTGACCAGGGCGGATATGGGGATTGCCATCGGTGCGGGAACAGACGTGGCTATCGATGCGGCGGATGTGGTGCTGATGAAGAGCCGGTTAAGCGATGTTCCGGCGGCTATCCGTTTAAGCAGGGCGACTCTGACCAATATTCATGAAAATCTGTTCTGGGCATTCTTTTACAATGTGATCGGTATTCCATTAGCCGCCGGAGTGTGGTATCCTGTTTTTGGATGGAAATTAAATCCGATGTTTGGCGCAGCTGCCATGAGTTTATCCAGCTTCTGTGTAGTGACCAATGCCCTGCGGCTGAATTTATTTGATATCAGAAGCACCAGAAAGGATAAAAAAATCAAAAAGAATCATAAAGAAAAGGAGAATAAAACGATGACAAAGACCATGAAGATCGAAGGAATGATGTGCGGACACTGTGAGGCAAGAGTCAAGAAGGCACTGGAAGCAGTAGCCGGGGTATCTGAGGCAGTAGTAAGCCATGAGACCGGAACTGCTGTTGTCACTTTAAGCGAGGCTGTGTCAGATGATGTGTTGAAGAAAGCGGTAGAAGACCAGGATTACAAGGTGATTTCCGTACAGTAAGAAGAGGAAAGTGAAAAATTCCGGGGGCGTCCGAAATCAGGAGCGCTCCCGGAATTTTTTGATCATGTCTACGATCTGGCGGCGGGTGTAGGGCTTTATGATGAAGCCGAACGCCTGCACCTTCCAGGCTTCCAGAGAAAATCCGGGAATGCCGGACAGAAGCACCACCTCCGGGTGTTCCGGAAGGGCGTAGATGGAGGACGCCAGGGTGATACCGCTGATCTCCGGCATGACCACATCGGAGAAGACCAGATCGACCGGATGTTCTTCCACGTACTGCATGGCAGCTACGGCGTCATCGAAGCTCTGGCAGACGGTCACGCCAGGGATCTCATTTAATAGTTTCGTTAATTTCTCTTTTAATTCTACGGTGTTGTCCACAACGATTGTCCGAATATCCATAAAAACTCCTAACTGGTGAAAATAAATGATCAAGTATAGTATATCAAAAATAAACGGGATTCGCAAAGGAATCTGGTAAATAGGGGAAAATTATGTTATGATACTGTTACTGTACAAGGGTAGGCATTTTCTGAACTGAAAATGCCGTATGATACAGTGGTGGTAGCAGATTTTGCCGATTTAGAATGCGAAGCATCGGCAAAATCCGTTGCTGTTTGCGCAACGCGTGAACAGTAACGCGAAATCTTCTCATAGTATATCGGACATTGGGGAAAATGTAAATGACTTCCTTGTAATGCCTGTGAAGCCGCGTTATAATAAAAGGAGACCTTGCGAAGGAGGAAATGGCTGATGGATGTCATTGCAGACTACGGAACATTTTTGAGAGAAGCCAAAACGGCAGTTTTAGAGCTTCGGGATATGCAGCAGCAGGAACAGCAGCTTTTAAAACGGTTAAAACAGGATCAGAAGCAGCTGGAAACCGATAAAAAAGCAGTGGAAGACAGGATCAGCCAGACCACGAAAAAACGTCTGGGCGAGATCACAGCCAGCTACGATAAAGAACTGGGCAAGGGCCAGGATCAGTTAAAAAAAGTGCGGAGCAAGCGGGAGAAGGCGAAAAACCAGGGGGTGAAGGAGCGGATCATCGATGAAACATCGGATCTGCGGGATGACAACCGGAGAATCCGCCTTCAGATCAAGACTATTTTCCAGCAGAACCACGTGCCGGGGATCTGCGATACGAATCTTTATTATACCCTGTATTTTCCAAGACATTTTGGAGAGATCCTGAAGCTGTTTGCAGCGATTGTGCTGGTATTTCTCCTTCTTCCCTATGGAATTTACTGGGTCTTAAAGAAACCGGATGTGATCTATCTGGTGGGCATTTATTTTGCATTTATTCTGGTGTTTGGTGGTGCTTATGTGCTCTGGGGCAATAAGACCAGGGACCGTTACGGGAAGGTTCTGAAAGAGGGAAGGCTTCTGAGGGATGAGATCCATGCCAACACCCGCAAGATCAAGGTGATCACCCGCAACATCCGCCGGGACCGCAATGAGACCATTTATGATCTTCAGAAATATGATGATGAGATCGCCCAGATCGAGCAGGATCTGTCGCAGACGGTATCAAAGAAAAAAGAGGCGTTAAATGCCTTTGAGACGGTCACGAAAAATATCATTGCCGACGAGATCCATGCAGGAACCCAGGAAAAGATCGCGCAGCAGGCAGTGAAGTGTCGTGATGAGGAGCGGGAGCTTTTGGAATTGCAGGGTGCTCTGAAAAAGAAAAATCTCTTTATTACGGATCATTACGGGGCATATTTGTCCAGAGAGTTCCTGGAACCGGATAAATTAGACGCATTGGCGGGGATCATGACCAATGGAACTGCCGCTAATTTAAGCGAGGCTATGCAAGAGTATAAAAAAATGGGAACTGCGCAGTAGGCCTGCGCACCTGCTGTGCTGACTGTAAAAGAAAGCAGGCTAGAAGGTACTGAATCGTTATAAGAAAATGAATAACGCATAATTCCATAGACATCGGTCTATACTAGCAGTAACAAAGGGGGCATTGCAGGAAAATGGAGCAATGCCTGGCGAGACAGGTGAGACGATATGGAGTTATGGAAACAGAAGGCTCCCGCCGTCAGACGGGAGCTTTATTATTATGATACGTCCGATGGATTTGAGGCGGCCAGACTGGCGGCGCGGCTTTATTCCATGTTAAAGGAAGAACTGCAGAGGGCACAGAAGGAGAAGGTGCTGTTTTTATGCATTGGCACGGATCGGTCTACGGGAGACAGCCTGGGACCGCTGATCGGCCATCAGCTTTACCGGAAAGGCCTGCGCCATATCACGGTGGTAGGGACGCTGGAGTACCCGGTTCATGCCATGAATTTAGAGGATACCTTATACCTGGTACGGGAGCAGTATCCAGATCATTTGGTGGTAGCAGTGGACGCGTCTGTGGGAAAAACCTGCCATGTGGGGTGTGTAACCCTGGGAAGAGGCGCTTTAAGACCAGGTCTGGGAGTCAGTAAAAATCTGCAGGCAGTAGGGGATCTCTTCATCACTGGTGTGGTCAGCGGCGGCTCCAGCCGTGATCCCATGATGCTGCAGAGCATCCGCTTAGGGATGGTGATGCATATGGCGGAGTGCATCAGCGACAGCATCTGTCTTGTCGAAAAGTTATGGGAATCTCTGTCCCTGGTTTGACAAATTTCGCAGTCCTGTCATGGTAAGATGGGCAGTAGCATGAAAGAAGGCAGCTGGAACGGATAGATCACAGCTGCGAGCATGTGCCTGGCAGTCTTAGCGCGAGCGCGTGGACTGCACGAAAATGACAGTGGGGTGAACCAGATGGGAGAATTATATAATCCATATCCAAAACTGCCGAAGAATACACGGCAGATCGGGGAGAGAGACCAGTCAGTCAGACTGTATTTAGAGGACTATGTGAACACGTATCTGAAACGCCTGTTTCCAAAGGGCGGACAAGATCTGCGGGTTGGCGTTCTCTTAGGAACATCAGAGGAGCATGACGGCGTTCCGTATCTGTTTGTGGACGGCGCTCTGGAAATGGAGGACGTGGCGGAGCAGGGCGAGAAGGTGGAGCTGACAGAAAGTGCCTGGAAGAAGGTGTATCAGGACATGGATCGTCTGTTTCCGAAACGGTCGGTGCTTGGCTGGTTTTTATGCGGTGCGCCGGGTGCGGCTTTAAGTCCCTTAAATTACTGGAAACAGCATGGACAGTATTTTGCAGGGAAAAACCAGCTGATGTATCTGAACTCCGGATTGGAGGGAGAGGAAGCAGTTTACATAACATCAGAGGACGGATTCTATAAGCTGAGAGGTTATCACATATACTATGAGCGGAACCAGATGATGCAGGATTATATGATCATGCGTAAGGATGTCCGCCGGGTGGAAACAGGCACCGGAGAACCGGTGGTGCGGGATTTCCGACAGCGGATGGAGGAAAATAAGAGTCAGATCACCTCCAGACGCGGCAGCATCAGGGTGCTGGGAAGCCTGTGCAGTGCTCTTGCCATGGTGGTGCTGGCCGGAGGAGTGGTGATGGTCAACAATTATGACAAGATGCAGAAAATGGAATCGGTGCTGACTTCCGTTTTGCCGGAGGGAATCTCCTGGCAGAACAGCCTGTCTGCTGTGGAGAACAGCCAGAAAAAGGGAGGTTCGTTGCAAAACAGCCAGATGGGACGGATGAGTGGAACGGAGAATGGTGGGGACAACCTTCTGGTAGAACATGCATCTGGCGGAGTGAATCCGACACCGGCTCATGAGACCATGTCGGAGACTTATCCGGAAACCGCCGGGCAGAGCCAAAATGAAACGGAGGTGGAGACTGAAGAGCAGAACAGGGTCAGTGGGGATGACCAGTCAGACGGGGAAAGGCCGGCAGAGGCCGAAAATCAGACAGGCACGGACCAGCCCTCCAGTCATGGTTCTGCAGGTACAAAGACCGCGCCATCCCAGACTGCCGCAGAGTCTGATCGTGCTGCCATTTCCGCTGCCCTGGCCTCCGGCACCTATCAGATCCAGCCTGGAGAGACCCTTTATGGCATCTGTTTGAAGCTATATGGAAATGGCAGCCGTCTGGAGGAAATCTGCCGTTTAAATGGTCTGGAGGATGAAAATAAGATCATGGCCGGACAGAATTTGATTCTTCCGCAATGAGAGGTTCTGTGCTATACTGGTACCGAAATCATCAGAGCAGCTGTTTGGTGCATAGCGCGGAACAGTTGCGATTGAGTTTGGGAGAACAGAGGATGAATGATATGGATTCCATGAGCCGTGAATCGAAGAAAGACCAGCTGAGAAAACGGGTTATTTCTGGAGAAAATGGGAGAAATACCAGAAATGCCGGAAACATCAGAAATGCCGGAAATGCCGGTTTCTCCAGCGTCTGGACACCGGAAGAGGACAGCGAAGAAATCGTCAGAAAAGCCCATAAAAAGGTAAGGCGACGTCATCTGGTCTTTCTGATCCTGCTTTTGATCCTGATCGGCGGAGCGGCAGGCGGTGTGTACTGGTATAACCGGTATTTTCAGTTTGAGAACCAGACTGTGGGCTGGGAACGTGTCCTGGATCGTGGAGATGGAAGCTTCACAGGCTATAAAAAATTTGGCAATGGATTTTTAAAATATACAAAAGATGGCGCGTCCAACATCGGAAGTGATGGCAAGGATATCTGGATCCAGAGCTATGAGATGAAATCTCCGATTGCTGCAGTCAATGATGGGTATGCGGCCATTGCGGACCAGCAGGGCAATTCCATCTATATCTGCGACCAGAGCGGCTGCCTTGGCATTGCGACTACGGTGCTTCCCATCGTGAAGATCACCATTTCCGCCAAGGGCGTGGTGGCGGCGATTCTGGAGGACCAGACGGCCAGCTACATTTATTTCTTCCGCAAGGATGGAACGGAGATGCAGATATCCATGAAGGGTGTGTTAAGCGGTGAGATCGGCTATCCACTGGATATCAGTCTGTCACCGGATGGAACCATGCTGACGGGTTCCTATATGTATATTGAAGATGGAACACTGCGGAGCCGTGTGGCATTTTATAATTTCTCCGAGGTGGGTAAAAATGCTTTAAACCGTTTTGTCGGCGGTTTTCATGATATTTACAAAGAAAGCATTGTGCCGCGGGTCCAGTATCTGGACGATGTATATTCGGTAGCATTTGCCCAAGACAGCATATCCTTCTTTTCTTCCAGGGATGTGATGTCTCCGGCCCTGTTAAAGCAGGTGCAGGTGACAGAGGAGATCCAGAGTGTGTTCTATAGTAAGGATTATGTGGGAGTGATCGTAGCCCAGGAGGGCGGAGAGTACCGCCAGCGCATGGATGTATATAAGCCCAATGGAGATGCGGTTTTCAGCCAGGAATTTACCTATGACTATACATATGCGGATATTGACGGAGATACGATCTTTCTGTATAATGAAGATTCATGTAGAGTTTATAACCGTTATGGGAATCTAAAATATGAGGGACCCCTTGATTTTTCGGTTTCGAAGATGATTAAAGGAAGTCTTCCGAACCAGTTTCTGGCGGCGGGGCCTCAGGCAATCAAAGAGATCAAATTACACTAGGGAGGTACTACTAATGAACAAGATTGATACCATGTCAGTCAATGCGATCCGTGTGCTTTCAGCAGACGCGATCCAGAAAGCAAAATCTGGACATCCGGGACTTCCACTGGGAGCCGCTCCAATGGCTTATGAGCTTTGGACCAGACATATGAACCACAACCCGGCAGATCCACAGTGGCCAAACCGCGACCGTTTCATCTTATCCGGCGGACACGGTTCCATGCTGTTATACTCTTTGCTTCATCTGTTTGGATACGGAGATTTAAAGAAAGAAGATCTGATGAATTTCCGTCAGCTTGGTTCTCTGACACCAGGTCATCCGGAGTACCGCCACACCGTAGGCGTTGAGGCAACCACAGGTCCTTTGGGCGCAGGTATGGGTATGGCAGTTGGTATGGCGATGGCAGAAGCACATCTGGCAGCGGTATTCAACAAAGAAAATTATCCGGTAGTAGACCATTATACCTATGTATTAGGTGGCGATGGCTGTATGATGGAGGGCATTTCCTCTGAGGCATTTTCCCTGGCAGGTACCTTAGGACTTGGTAAATTGATCGTTTTATATGATTCTAACAGAATTTCCATCGAGGGAAGCACCGATATCGCATTTACCGAGAATGTGCAGAAACGTATGGAGGCATTTGGCTTCCAGTTAATCACAGTAGAAGATGGCAATGACTTAGATGCCATCGGTGCAGCCATCGAGGAGGCAAAGGCAGATACCACACGTCCTTCCTTCATTACGGTGAAAACCCAGATCGGATATGGCTGTCCTGCAAAACAGGGTTCCGCAAGCGCTCATGGAGAGCCTCTGGGAGAGGAAAATGTGGCTGCCATGAAAGAGTTCTTACAGTGGCCTTCCAAAGAGCCATTCTATGTACCGGACGAGGTGTATGAGAACTTTGCGAAGATCGCAGAGGAGAAGGCAGATGTGGAAGCAGCATGGAACGTGATGTTTGCTGCTTATTGCCAGGAATATCCGGAGATGGAAACGTTGTGGAACCAGTACCACGACGAGCACGCAGCAGAGAAATTTGCGGATGATGCGGATTTCTGGGCAAAGGGCGAGAAGCCGGAGGCAACCAGAGCGTTATCCGGAAAAGTCCTGAATTACATGAAGGACAAGCTGCCGAACCTGATCGGCGGTTCTGCGGACTTAGCTCCATCGAATAAGACCAATATGTCCGGCGAAGGAGATTTCTCCAAGGCAACACCAGAGGGAAGAAACTTACATTTTGGTGTCCGCGAGTTAGCCATGACTGCGATTGGCAATGGTCTGATGCTGCACGGTGGTCTGCGGGCTTATGTGGCAACCTTCTTCGTATTCAGTGATTATGTGAAGCCGATGGCGCGTTTGTCTGCTTTAATGCAGGTACCGTTAACCTTTGTGCTGACTCATGACAGCATCGGTGTTGGCGAGGACGGTCCGACCCACGAGCCGATCGAGCAGTTAGCGATGCTCCGCGCAATGCCAAACTTCCATGTATTCCGTCCATGTGACGCGACCGAGACAGAAGCTGCCTGGTACAGCGCAGTGACCAGCCAGAGAACACCAACTGCCCTGGTACTGACCAGACAGAACCTGACACCGATGGCAGGCTCCAGCCGTGATGCGTTAAAGGGTGCTTACGTGATCGATGACTGCGAGGGAACACCGGAGGTGATCCTGATGGCCAGCGGTTCTGAAGTAGAACTGGCAGTAAAGGCTAAGGCAGAGTTAGAAAAAGAAGGACAGAAAGTCCGCGTTGTTTCCATGCCATGTATGGATCTGTTCGAGGAGCAGTCTGAGGAGTACAAGGAGTCCGTTCTTCCGAAGGCAGTGAGAAAGCGTGTTGTCATCGAGGCATTAAGCGACTTTGGCTGGGGCAGATACGTTGGCCTTGACGGTGCGTATGTGACCATGAAGGGCTTTGGTGCCAGCGGTCCGGCTGCAGTATTGTTTGAGCATTTTGGATTTACTGTAGATCATGTAGTTGAAACTGTAAAATCTTTGTAATTGCGAAGCTAGTGAACAGTTACAAATCTGGATAGGATTTAGGAGAATTGTGATGGGGAAGAAATGTATTGGAGTTGACGTAGGTGGAACCAGCGTGAAACTGGGTATTTTTGATGTAGATGGTGTGCTGTTAAAGAAGTGGGAGATCCCGACCAGAAAAGAAGAGCAGGGCAAGTATGTTCTGGATGATATCGCAGCAAGCATCCGTGAGACCTTAAAAGACGAGAACATCTCCATGGAAGAGGTCGTTGGTGTTGGTATTGATGTGCCTGGTCCGGTAAAGAAGAACGGTTATGTGGAGGTTTGTGTCAACCTGGGCTGGAGAGATATCTATCCGGCAAAAGAGTTAAGCGCCCGCTTAGACGGAATCCCTGCAGAGTGCGGCAATGACGCTAATGCAGCTGCTCTTGGCGAGATGTGGAAAGGTGGCGGAGAGGGCTACTCGGATATTGTTATGGTAACCTTAGGAACCGGCGTTGGCGGTGGTGTGATCATCAATGAGAAGATCATTGCAGGCAGACATGGTCTGGGCGGTGAGATCGGCCATATCCATGCCCGTGATGATGAGAAGGAGTACTGCAACTGTGGAGGCAGAGGCTGTCTGGAGCAGGTGGCGTCCGCGACCGGAATCGCCAGAGAGGCGCGCCGGAAGATGGCAGCTGATGACCGTCCATCTGTTCTGCGTCAGTTTGGTGATGAAGTAACCGCCAAAGACGTCTTAGACGGAGCCAAAGCAGGCGATGCCCTGGCGTTAGAGGTGGCTGAGACCGCATGCCATTATCTGGGGATTGCCCTGGCTCAGGCGGCTCTGATCGTGGACCCGGATATCTTCGTCATCGGCGGTGGCGTATCCAAGGCAGGCCAGTTCTTAGTAGATATGATCAAGAAGCACTATGAGGAGCACATAACGATCTCCGCTGATCATCCGCTGATCGGTCTGGCGACACTGGGCAATGATGCAGGAATTTATGGCGCAGCGAGAATGGTGCTGAAATAGGAATACAGAAATCATGATCGTGTGTCAGCACGAAACAGTTATAAGACAAAAGTGCCGGAAATCGGAAAGATCAAAGTGATCTGACAGATTCCCGGCACTTTTTTGTATGGGCTTTAGCCTGTTGAGGACATCGGAGTTTTTCGTGATCCGAAAAATGGAGATGTCCGAAACAAAAACCCACCTGCTATGCGGGTGGAGTCAAATCGTTATACAAAAAATCACCTTTCCGTTACAATAGAGTTGTTCAGTCACTATCGTAAGAAAGGAAAGGTGATTTTATGGCAAAAAAGAATAACGATTTAGCTCACACAAAATGGATGTGTAAATATCATATCGTATTCACTCCTAAGTATAGACGAAAAATGATTTATAATCAATTAAAAATGGACATTCGAGATATACTGAAGCAGTTATGTTCATACAAAGGAGTAGAAATAATTGAGGGGCATATCATGCCAGATCATATTCATATGTTGGTAAGTATTCCGCCCAAAATGAGTGTATCAAGCTTT
>ERZ773192.2350-NODE-2350-length-16127-cov-3.874316_pt1 | contig 16127 bp, 16 predicted proteins | sample MGYA00581010_ERZ773192 | MGnify/ENA primary metagenome ERZ773192 (study PRJEB29015, sample SAMEA2737741) | human gut metagenome | biome: human gut; feature: human-associated habitat; material: faeces | place: China | collected 2012 ...
TCTGAAAAATACATGGCTTTGGGGCGGGTCTGTCCCGCCAGGTCAAAGAGCTGTACCCCATAGATCTCATCCAGTGCCGTCACCGCACCAGTAGCGGTCTCCGCCAATTCCGCATAGGTCACGGAAGAAGCAAATACCCCCTCGCTATCTTCCTCACACTGTGGCCGCAGCTCCGCCGCCTGCCCCGCCAGCAGATGACAGAGTGACCGAAGCGTTTTCACATCCGTTGCCTCGGTTTGCAACCCCAGACTCTGCCCCACCGGAATACGGTAGTAATTAAGATCCCCGGTAAGAATAAACCAAAAGAATACCGCCGAAGCCGCCGAAACTATGATCCACAGCCGCTTTAAGCACACCATCCACCAGCGTCCTTTCTGCCGGATGGCTTCCCGTATCCAAAGAACAAGGAACACCAGCGCAGCGGCCCCCAGCAAAAGCAGGATGACCTCCATTACCGAAAAGGGCACCCTCCCGGTCAGCGCTGTCAGAGCCGTTGCCATACCATGGTACCAGCCGCGGCTGTACAGGCGTTCCACTGCCTCGGCATTGCCGCGGGCCAAATGAATCAGCAATAATCCCAGCGGTGTCAGCAGGGTCAGCACTATGCAGGCAATGATACCGCCCCGGCTCATCACCCGGGGATTCGTTTTTGTAGCAGCCGCACTCATCATGGGGATACCCTCACTGGGCCAGCTTGGCGTTGGTCTTTTCCATAAAGCGCTCCGCCCGTATTACGGCGCGGGTATGGCTGCCCTCGCCGATGGCACCGGCGGTATCTTCGGCATAAACCTTGAAAGAAAGAATTCTGCCCTCCACCGCGGTCAGTTCCGCCGTAACAGTCACTTTCATCCCCACCGGGCTGGCCGCGGTATGTCGCATATTCATCTCCGTTCCCACACTGGTGGTGCCTTCCTCCATCAGTCCGGCACAGCAGCCACAGGCTGCCGCTTCCATCCACGCAATAAGAACCGGGGTTGCCAATACAGGTAGGCTGCCGCTTCCCACATGGGCAGCGGTATCTGCCTCGGTAACGGTTTTATGTAAGGTAAAGATTTTGTTTTCCATAGTAGGTACTCCTTTTATGTTGTATTTTCTCGCCAAACATATTGAATGGACAATTATATTTAGCGTTATATCCTGTGTGAATTACTCAAACTGAATTAAGCACCTATTTGTACAATTATAAAATTTTTTGTTTGACTCAAGCTGAAATAAATTTTTTGTTTCTTTAACATTGGCAACAGTGTGGCTTCTACAGCGATTTTATCAATTCCAAAAGAGCTGATAAAATATAGCTCCCCTCTTTTCCGTAAAACTCTATAACATTCATTCAAGATCTTTTCTAACTCGTTTTCAACATGCGCAAGTGCATTATAGAACACAATAACATCGACGCTATCACTTGCCATCTGTAAGTTAATGGCATCCATCAGTAGAAAAACTATGTTTTCTGCATTCCTTACCGATGGCAGCAAGCGACTATCGTCTAAATCAATGCATGTTACAGAATGAGCATACTGGGCCGCTTCGAGGGAAAATTCTCCACTGCCGCAAGCAATTTCCAAAACATTTTTACATTCTATACTGTGAACGATTTGGTTTAGCGCCTCTGTAATCCTTCGCATATCCGTAGCCTCATATCGTCTTTTCTCATGCATTTTCATGCCTGTCCAAAATAGCATTTGTCATTCCACCTCTATTATAAAAAAAGACGCCGCATCTGTAAAGCGACATCTTTTTACAATCCGCAAAAGCCGCAGGTCGACCCGCTCCATACAGAAACTTCACTCACTGCGCCGCCGGTATCCGCTCGTGCATCTGCAGGGTGCTCTGCTCCCAGCCGCAGCACAGGATATCCCCGGCACGCAGCTCCCCGGCCAGCAGCCGTTCCGTCAGTGGATCCTCCACCATGGTGCGTACCAGCCGCCGCAGCGGGCGCGCCCCATAGGGGCCCTCCTCCGCCCCCGCAACAATCTGTTCCACCACCGTGTCCTCAAATTCCATCCCGATCTCCTGCTCCCGCAGGCGGCTTTGCACCCCCTGCAGCAGCTGCACCGCGATCTGCCGCAGCTCTTCCTTTCTCAGTGGCTGGAACAGAATCGTCTCATCCAATCTGCCCAGCAGCTCCGGCCGCAGCTGTTCCCGCAGTTTGGAGAGCACCATCGTCTTCGCGTCCGCCCCGGCATCGCCAAAGCCCATCCTCTGCGGATGCAGCATCGCCTCCGCTCCCAGGTTACTGGTCAAGATAACCACCGTATTGCTGAAGACCGCCAATCTGCCCTGGCTGTCGGTCAGTCGCCCGTCCTCCAGGATCTGCAGCAGCAAATTGTAAAGATCCGGGTGTGCTTTTTCTATCTCGTCAAAGACCACAACACTCATTGGATGCTTTTTCACCGCCTCAGTCAGGATGCCCCCTTCCTCACACCCCACATAGCCGGGGGGCGCCCCAATAAGCCGGGAAATACTGTGTGGCTCCCGGTATTCGCTCATATCCAGCTTGATGATATTCTCCTCGCTGCCGAACAGCGTTTTGCCCAATGCGTAGCACAACTGGGTCTTGCCCACTCCACTGGGCCCCAGGAACAAAAAACTCCCGATGGGGCGCCGGGGATCCCGCAGCCCAGCATTGCTGCGCAGGATGGCATGAATGACCGTCTCCACTGCCTCCTGCTGTCCTACCACACTCTGCCGCAGGCCGTTTTCCAGCCGCTCGGCCGAAAGGCCCTGTCCCACCGCAAGCCCTGTCATCGCCCCCGCCGCCTGCTGTACCTCCCGCTGGGTCAGCATCAGCCGCCGGGATGCTCTCACTCCGCTCTCCAGCATGCCTGCCCGGTGGATCCGCAGCCTGGCCGCTGCCTCATCCAGCAGGTCCAGCGCCTTATCCGGCAAAAAGCGCGCCGGGAAATACCGCACCGAAAGCCGGATCGCCGCCTCCAGTGCATCCTCGGTAATGATCATCCCGTGGTGCTGTTCATAGCGCGGGCACAGCCCCCGCAGGATCGCCATTGTCTGCTCCTCGGTAGGCTCCTCCACCAGAACACTTTGGAACCGCCGGGCCAGCGCGCCGTCCTTTTCGATGGTCTTGCGGTACTCCGCTATGGTGGTGGCACCAATAACCTGCAATTCCCCGCGGGCAAGTTTCGGCTTCATGATATTAGCCGCATCTACCGCGCCTTCCGCCGCGCCAATGCCCATAATAGTATGAATCTCATCAATAAAAAGAATCACATCCCCAGCCGCCGCCACTTCCTCCATAATGGACCGGATCCGCTCCTCAAAGTCGCCGCGATACTTAGTACCGGCCACCATTGCTGGCAAGTCCAGAGTAATGATCCGCTTATCCGCCAGAGCCAGCGGCACCCGGCCCTCCGCAATGCGCTGCGCCAGCCCCTCCACCACGGCGGTCTTTCCCACTCCCGCCTCACCGATCAGACAGGGATTATTCTTGGAACGCCTGGAAAGGATCTGCAATAGCCGCTCTGTCTCCTGTTCCCGCCCAATGACCGGATCCAGCCGTCCCTGCCGGGCCAGCTCAGTCAGCTCCCGGCCAAAGCGGTCCAGCATCACACTGCGGGTCTGCCGCTGGGCCTTTCCCACCACCTTGGGAATCTGCCGGTCGTTATTCTGCTCGCACTGCTCCAGCCGTATCGTCTCTCGCAGGGCAATGGTCAGGTTGGGGATATCCACTGCGAGCTTATTCATCAGTCTTACTGCCCCGGAATCCTGTTGTCCGCACAGCGCCAGCAGCAGGTGCTCGGTCCCCGCCTGCAAAAATCCGCCCATCTGGGCCTCCCGCAGCGCTTCCTCCACTGCGGCGCGGTAATGCACCGTCGTTTCCTCCGACTCCAGCAGGGTGGGATGTCCCCTACCCACCATTTGCAGCAGGGCACGCTCGGTCTTTCCCGCTGTTACACGCCGCTGAAAAAGTAGCGTATAAGCCGCTCCGGCCCCCTCTCGCAGCAACGCCAGCAGCAAGTGCTCACTGCCGATATAGGTATGCCCTGCCTGCTGCGCCGCCCGCTGGGCGCCCTCCAATGCCGCGGCCGCCCGCGGTGTAAAGCCATTGTATTGATTCATAGGGTCTCCCCTCCTTTTTTGTTCTGCCCTTAATATTGGCTGCATCCAGTCGCTTAAACGCCGCACCAAAATCTCCCCGCGACATAAGATGGGGTGATCCCAATGTAAAGGAGGCATCTCTGCTATGTTTGGTAACTGCTGCAATACCTGCTGCCCTGCCGATAGCAACCGCGGGCTCTTCGGCATCTGCCTGAATGACGCCACCCTGGTCATCATTCTTCTTGCTATCTGGCTGCTGAGCAGCGGCGGACTGAGCGGCTACGGCGGCTGTGGCTGTGGCTGTAATACATGCGGCGGCGGACGCAGTGGCTGCGGCGACTGCGGCTGCGGCTGCAACTAACCTTTTTTGAATAATAGGAGGGTACACTATGGGCTGCAATTCTTGTGGATGCGGCGGCAGCTGCGGCTGCGGCAATAACTGGTGGTGGATCATCATTCTCATTCTGGTGTGGCTGTGGCTCACCGGAGGCAATGCCACCAACATCTCCGCCTACCGCACCTGCGGCTGCGGCGATACCAGCACGAACGGCTGCGGCGGCTGCGGCTGTGGCTGCAATTAAACCAACCCCACGCAAAAAAAGGGAGCCAAAAGGCTCCCTTTTCTTTATGCAGCATTATTCTTCTTTTGCGGGCAAAGGTACTGTTCCCTTTTCTATCAGATCCGTGATTGCCGCCACCGCACCCCGCGGAATACTCCGCTGCGCTAGCATCATACGGTTGCGCATGGCTGCGCTGCTCAGCAGCCGCCGCACGGCAGAAAGGGTATCCCGCACGCTCTCGGTCCCCAGCGCCATCCCATAGCGGGTAAAGAACTCCAGGTTACGGCTCTCGCAGCCGGGGACGCTCAGCATCAGCACCGCCGGCACCCCCTTTTGGGCGATCTCGGTACAGGAAAGCCCGCCAGGCTTACCCACTACCAGGTCGGCCGCCGAATAGTAAAGATCCATCCGGTCGGTAAAGCCCACCGGGTACAGCCGCTCCAGGAATTTGGCATACCGCTGCAGCTCCTTCAGGTCGCCCTTGTTCTTCCCGCAGATGACCACCACAAAACTATCCTTGGGCAGTCGGCGCAGCAGTTTCAAGGCCAGGGTCGTCATCGGCCCACAGCCGATGGAACCGCTCATCACCAGTACCATCTCCCCCTGCTGGGGCAGGAGCAACAGCCTCCGGGCCACATTCTGGTCCACATGGGTGGCCATTGCTGGGTTGGTGGGGATGCCCAGCGGCAGCAGGCGATCCTCCGGGATGCCCCGGGCGGTAAATTCCGGGATCAGCCTCTCATCCGGAATGACCCAGAAATCAGGCGTGATCTCATCCACACAAGGACTGCAGGTGTAATCGGTAGCGATAAAATAAAACGGCTTTTTATATTCATATTTCCGGCGCAGTCTGGTCAGCATCTCCGCCGGGAACACATGCGGCGTCACTATGGCGTCAAACCCGCCCGAAAGCAGGTAGCGGTACAGCTGCGGCACACAGATGGCATTCATCTTGTATTCAAAGGAGGTCTCGTCCTCCCCCAGCACTCGCTCCTCTTTTTTGCGGTAGCCCGCCCCGTATATTTTGGGGAAATACCGGTAGGCGATGGTGTGCAGGTGGCTGATTGCCTCCGAAAAATGCTTGGGCCCAAAGGAAAGAGCATCCGCCACCGCGCAGGTGTGCCCGCGGGATTCCAGCTCCCGGCGCAGGGCTGCCGCCGCGGCATTGTGTCCGCCGCCGGTATTGCAGGTCAGGATGAGAACTTTCATGTCGTTTCGGCCCCCTTTCTTTGGCAGCGCCGCAGCAGGGCGCACAGCCGCGGCCGGTTATACCGTTGGATGATAATACACGGAATGTGAGAGAACCCATACAGCAGCACTACCAATACCGCCATCGGTCCATGAGCAAAGACAAATACCAGCGGCGTTGCCAGCATCAGTACCCAGTGGATGAGCTCCGCCACACAGGTTTCCTGCAGCAGTCGGGTAGCGTTTTCGGCGTCGTTCTGCCCACGAATGGTCTTGGCATATTCATGCCCACCCCAGCGGCTTTTATCCGGCACCCTGTCCTTCCACTTGCGGATCTCCATTTTTTCATAGATCTTGCCGTTTTTCTCCCATGCGCAGGTCTTGTAGGGGAAGCGATCCCAGTGAAACCACCGGCGGGGCAGCAGCTCCCCAATGATCCCGCCGCTGATGCCCAAAGCCGCGATCACCCCCACCGAGATGGTTGCCTGCAGGGCGGCCTCCGGCGCAAACAGCCACAGCGCTCCCAGGATAGCCGCTACGGCCAGACAGATCAAAATGGGCGTCAAGATCGTCATAGGTTTCTCCTTTTCCTCATTTACAGTATGGCGAAAAAAGCTGTAAGAGGTATTATAGCATCGCGGCCGCCTTATTTCCATCCGGGAATATTAACATTATCTTAATTTGGGACACACCGGCCTATTTGGGTAAAAAAAGGAGGACCCTGCGATCCTCCTCTGTGCTCAGCGGTATTCCGCCGCCTGTCTGGCAATATAGGCCGATTCCGGCAGTGTATATTTCTCCCTGAATTTCACATACATCTCCCGGAACGCATCGCTGTCACGCTTCATTTCGTTCAGGTAGCGGTGGGAGTCCAGCGCGTCGTGCTGCAGCTCGATGACCGCCACCGCAATGTTGGAGCAGTGGTCGGAAATCCGTTCATAGTCAGTCAGCAGGTCGGTTAGGATAAATCCCAGCTCGATGGAACAGCGGCCCGCCTGCAGGCGTGCCAGATGATTCTGCTTGATCTCCTTGGTCAGTGCGTCAATGACCTGCTCCAACGGCTCCACATGGTGGGCCATCTCATGGTCGGTATTGATATAGCAATCGGTTGTCAACTGCAAAATCTCCCGCACCGCAGCGGAAAGCACCCCCAACTCCCGCCGGGCCTCCTCCGAGAAAAACAGCGATTTGATCTCCAGCTCCTTGCCGGCCTTTACCAGGTTCACGGCGTGGTCGCCCAGCCGCTCAAAGTCCCCGATGGCGTGCTGCATTTTCCCCACGCGGCGGCTGTCCTGCTGGGAAAGCGCCTGCGCCGAAAGGTACACCAGGTAGGTATCCAGCCGGTCCTCATACAGATCCAGCGTATCCTCCTGCTTCAGTACCACCTCGGCGTCCTGCTCATTGTAGGCGCCGATGAGCGAGATCGCCCGTTCCAGCGAATCTCTTGCCGTCCCGGCCATCCGGAAGGTATAGTGGTCACACTCCTGCAGCGCCACCGAAGGGGAACGGAGCAGCAGCAGGTCGGGCGCGTACTGCATGGAGTCCTTAGGTGCCGTTTCGTCTTTGGCCTTCACCAGCCACTTGCCCAGCTTCACCAGGTACTTGGTAAATGGCATCAAAATGGCGGTAATAGCCAGGTTATAGATGGTATGCACCATGGCAATATTCCATGGTGTCACTGCAATATGGATAAAATCAAGCTGAAGCACCGAGGTGATCAACAGGTACAACGGCAGGCAGATAACAGTACCAATGACCTTGATGGAAAAGTGGATGACCGCCACCCGCTTGGCCTTGTAGCTTGTCCCAATGCTGGAAATCAGCGAGGTGGCGCAGGTGCCAATGTTCAGGCCCATCACCATGGGAATGACCATCTCATAGGTCAGGCTGCCGGTCAGCGCCAGCGCCTGCAGAATACCCACCGAGGCCGCCGAGCTTTGGATCACGGCGGTAAACAGGGTGGCCACCACCAGGCCCAGTAACGGGTTACGCAGCCCCGCTAGGATCGCCGAAAACTCCGGCATCTCCGCCAGCGGGCTTACCGCGTCGCTCATCACCACCATGCCGTACATCAGCACTGTAAAGCCCACCAGCACCGTACCAATGCTCTTTTTCTTATCGTTTTTACACACCATCATCATCACTACGCCGATGATGGCTAAAATGGGCGAGAAATTTTCGGGCTTCAGCATCTTCAGCCACACATTCCCGCTTTGAATGCCGGAAAGGGAGAGGATCCACGCCGTCAGCGTGGTGCCGATATTCGCGCCGAAGATGACATACAGCGTCTGGCCAAATTTCATGATCCCGGAATTGACCAGACCCACCAGCATAACCGTGACCGCCGAGGAGGACTGCACCGCTATGGTAATGGCCGCGCCCAGCAGCAGGCTCACCCAGGGGCTCGCTGTCATTGTTTTCAGCAGCTGCTCCAGCTTACCGCCCGCCATCTTTTCCAGGTTACTGGACATCACATTCATACCGAACAGGAAAAAGGCCAGGCCCAGTACCAGCCGCAGAAGCGCAAAAATATCCATGTCTTCTTCTCCTTCGGGCATCCACCCGCCTATTACTTCATCTTTGCATACTGTTTTATTGTAACTCATTTGGGGGAAAGTTGTCCAGTCAATTTGCCGCAAAGGATGCATTTTCCCCATATTTGTGCAGTTGCATAAATATGGGGCAGGCCCGGCGGCCCGCCCTATATTTTTTGCCGAATATTCAGTTCATGCGCCGGCGCTGAGCTCGCCTGCGCTGCTTGGCACGGCGGCGCCGCCGCGCCATAAAGTACGCCCGCAGCACAAATAGGATCACGATCAACGCCCCCAGCACTATGCCAATCCATTTCAGCACCGTCAGCACCACAGAGCCGCTGCCGGCCGTCGTGACATCATCCTTTGGCACATCCTCCACGGGGGCATAGGTCTCCACAGTGTACTCCATTGGGAAAGTTCCCACCAGCTCACCACCGCACCACAGCTCCACCTGCGGGTCTATGCGTTCTCCCACCTTATATCGGCTGGGGATATTATATTTCAGCGCGATGCTCTCTACCGCTGTTCCCTTCGGCACCAGCACATCCAGGTCGCCCGTCGCCGCTATATGCACCATTCCGGCGGTATTGGTCAGGCTCCCCACCGGGATATCATACGCCGCTATCTCATCGGTCTTTACCGAAACCATACTGTACCGCTCAAAGCAGTAATCAAAAAGCGCTATGGTGTCCTTGTACTTGCCCCACTTGTCGCTGCAGTCCAGCACCACGCACAGCAAAGAAAGTCCATCCTTCTCCGCCCAGGTCACCGCCGTATGCTGCGCCTCGGTGGTCCAGCCCAGCTTGCCGCCCTTAGCGTAGGGATAGTAGTAAGCGCTTTCCACCAACATATGGTGGTGGGTACCAATGTTTCTTGCCACATCCTTTTTGTTGGTCTTGGGGATGGTATACTCCGTCGCGCAGAAATATTCCTCAAAGCCCGGCACCGTCATCGCCCACCGGGTGATGCGCGCCATATCATAGGCAGTGGTATAGTGGTCCTTATCCGGCAGGCCGTGCGCGTTGGTAAAGTGGGTATCGCTCAGTCCCAGCGCCGCCACCTGCTGGTTCATCAGCTCCGCAAAGTCGGCCAGGCTCCCGCTCACCGCCTGGGCTATGGCATTGGCGCAGTCATTGGCGGATTCCACCATCGCCCCGTACAGCGCATCCTTCAGGGTAATGATCTCCCCCGGCTCCAGCGCCAGGTGGGTGGTCTCGCCCCACTTCCATACATCGCTTACCGTTTCCTGAGAAACGGTGATGCGGTCCTCCGGCTTGGCGTAGGTCAGCCCCAGCGCTGTTGTCAGTATCTTGGTAATGCTGGCCGGATATTCCTTCTCGTACATGTTTTTTTGCAGCAACACCTGCCCGGTCTTGGCGTCCATCACCACATAGGCATTGCTGTAGGTTTCCGGCACATCATCCTCCGCTGCCATGGCCGGTGTTATCAGGCCGGTTGTTATTATCATCATCGCTGCCAGCAGCAGCGCCGTTACTCTCTTCATTCTGTTCGTTCTCCGTTAAAATGGGGTATGTTTTTATTATAGTGTCCACTGCCGCGAAAGTAAATGAACTGTGCATGAATTTTGATTGATTTTTTCCAGCTGGTATGATAGAATACTTTAGTAACCTCAAAAATGCTGGAATAGCTCAGCCGGTAGAGCAGCTGATTCGTAATCAGCAGGTCGCGTGTTCAAGTCACGTTTCCAGCTCCATTCTCCCTGCCTTCGGGCAGGGAGTTTTTCTTCCCCCCGCTTCCCTTGCAACCGACCGCGTTTTATGCTATCCTTAAATAAATATATCCATCAAGAAAAGAAGGTGCCCCTTATGTCCCTGCAGGAATCCGGCGAAATGTATCTGGAAACCATCCTTGTTCTCTCCCAACGCACAGGCTTTGTCCGTGCCATTGATATCGGAGAGGAAATGGGCTACTCCAAGCCCAGTGTCAGCCGCGCTGTCGGCATTTTGCGGCAGGGGGGCTATATCCATGTGGCGGAAGATGGCGGCATCACACTCACCGAATCCGGCCAGGCCGTGGCGGAAAAGATCTACGAGCGTCATCGCCTGCTCACCAGCTTTTTGGTCAAACTTGGCGTTGACGAAAAGATCGCTGCGGAGGACGCCTGCAAAATGGAGCATGTCATCAGCGATGCCTCCATGGAAGCCATCAAGCGCCACGCCATGGGCCACATCCAGTAAGTTCACCAGGAGGTACGGCTATGCACGAGATCAAATGTCCCAAATGCGGCGAAGTCTTTACCGTGGATGAATCCGGCTATGCAGCCATCGTGGGTCAGGTACGGGATGAAGAATTTCACCGGGAGCTGGCCCAGCGGGAAAAGCAGCTGGCCGCCGAAAAGGAAAATGAGCTGGCCCTGGTACGCACTCAGGCCGCCCGCTCTCAGGAGCAGTCCGAGGCCCAGCTGCAGCGGCAGATCGAAGAACTGAAGGCCCAGCTTCTCTCCCAGCAGGCCCAGCGGGAACTAGCCGTCAAGGAAGCCCTAGAGCAGCAGACCGCCGACCTTTCCGCCCGGGATCAGACCATTACTGAACTACAGGCCCGCTTGAACGCAGCCCAAACCGAGCGGGAGCTAGCCATCCAAAAAGTGACCTCCGAGAAAAAGGACGAACTGATCGAAAGTCAGCGGGAAATCGATAAGCTGAACTATCAGCTGAAGGAAGCCGCAGCCGCCAGCCGGGAAAAGGAGCAGGAGCTGCGGGAAAGCTACAAGCGGGAGCTCAGCAGCAAGGATGAGGTCATCGCCTATTATAAGGACCTCAAAACCCGCCTTTCCACCAAAATGGTGGGAGAAACGCTGGAACAGCACTGTGAGATCGAATTCAACCGTCTGCGGTCCGCCGCTTTCCCCAACGCTTACTTTGAGAAGGACAACGACGCCCGCACCGGCAGCAAAGGCGATTACATCTTCCGGGAGTCCACCTCCGATGGCATCGAATTTCTCTCCATCATGTTCGAGATGAAAAACGAGATGGATACCACCGCCAGCAAAAAAAAGAATGAGGATTTCTTCCGGGAACTGGATAAGGACCGTCAGGAAAAGGGCTGCGAATATGCCGTCCTGGTCTCCCTGCTGGAGCCGGACAGCGAGCTGTATGGCGGCATCACCGATGTCAGCTACCGCTACCCCAAGATGTATGTCATCCGTCCTCAGTTCTTCATTCCCATCATCACCCTGCTGCGGGGCTCGGCACTCCATACGGTGGAATACCGCCGGCAGTTGGCGGAGATCCGTAATCAGAATATCGATATCTCCCACTTCGAGGAGGAAATGAACGACTTCAAGACCCGCTTCGGCCGCAATTACGATTTGGCCAGCCGCAAGTTCAAAACCGCCATCGAGGAGATCGATAAAACCATCGACCACCTGCAAAAGACCAAGGACGCCCTGCTCTCCTCCGAAAATAATCTCCGCCTGGCCAATGATAAAGCCCAGGAGCTTTCAGTCAAGCGCCTAACGAAAAACAATCCCACCATGCAGGCCAAGTTTAGGGAGTTGGAAGCCGCCAAAACTCCTCCCCTGCCGCGGGAACCAAACGAATAACAAAATCAGCACCGTGGAACTGCTCCTCGGTGCTGTTTTCATTCTTCCGCGCATTCTCCGCCCCCGGCGGGCGGCCCTTTCCCGCTCCGGTGCGCCCGCCTGCCTTTTCCCTGCCGCAGCTCATATGCACCGTTCGCAGTACTCCGCCACATCAAAGGGATCCAGCCCGCTGTCCTTCCTTAGGTACAGCGGGTGGTGCGGGTGCCCCTTCACCGAGCGCTTCCCCGCCGTGACCCACCGGGCGCCGTGCCGCTCTCCGGCCGCTATCATATCCTGCACACAGCCTTTCAGGTAGGGACGCATCTCTATGATGTTCCCCCAGGCCGCCCATACCGTCGGCCCCTTACTCAGTCCCAAAATATACTCGAAAGCCTCCATATTGGCCCGGTGCAGCCGCTCATCCCGCTCCCGCGCCATATCCTGCGGCCGGGTAGCCCGCTGCGGGTACACATTAAACATAATAAAGCTGTCGTACCCATTTCCCAGCGCGATCCGCTCCACCGATTTTAGGGTATTATCCAGATGGTCCGGCTCCGCCGTGGAGGGGTTCACCCCAATGCAGATAAGCGGTTTCTCGCCCTTGGTGCCCAGAACATATCGGTACTCCGTGTAAAAGTCCGGCACATACAGCCACCGGCCGGTATCGTAGTCCGCCTCCCGGCCGCTTTGGCGCATCGCCTCGGCAAAGGATAATACCTCCATCTCACTGGTGGCTATGGTAGGGATATGCATACTGGCACCTCCGGGAAAAATACTTTTCCCCATCATAGCGTATTTTTCCCCAAACGGCAAGTCCCTCTGTTTTCCCCTTACTTGTCCATCTCCTCCCGCAGCCGCTCTATGGCGTGCTTCTCCAGCCGGGAAACATAGCTCCTGGAGATCCCCAGCTTCCTGGCCACCTCCCGCTGGGTCATCGGCGGCCGGTTATCCAGCCCGTAGCGCAGCCGCAGCACCCGCTGCTCCCGTCCCTCCAGCACCCCAAAGACCTTCCGTAGTTTTTCAGCTTTCAGCGTTAGATCCAGCCGTGTAATGATATCCTCCTCATCGCTCACCAGCTCCATCAGCGTCAGGCTGTTGCCGTCCCGGTCGGTATCCAGCGGGTCCTCCAATGAAACATCCCCCGCCGTCTTCCTTCGCGCCCTAAAATACATCAGAATCTCATTCTCAATACACCTAGAAGCATAAGTCGCGAATTTTGTCTTCTTCTCCAAGTTATAGGTCTCCACCGCCTTTATCAACCCTATCGTCCCTATCGAGATCAGATCATCCTGCTCCCCGCTCACCGCGTAGTACTTCTTCACGATGTGCGCCACCAGTCGCAGATTGTGCTCCACCAGCTCGTTCCGTGCCGCCCGGTCTCCTCGGCTCATCCGCTCCAGGCAGTCCCGCTCCTGCTTAGCCGTCAGCGGCCGCGGGAATGAACCTGAAGTCGAAACATGCAGCGTCAGCAGCCACAGCCCGCCCAGCAGCGTCAGTACCATTGCTCCCAGCATCACTTATTCCCCCTCTCTCTTTAGAGGGTATGCCCCGCCGACAGAAAAATGCCAGTCCCGCCTCAAATGGACAAAGCCCTCCGCCCGCTTTGCCCCTCCGCCCAAAATACCGCCCGATCCCTGTCGGATACTTGATATTTTTGCCGCCTTATAATAAAATTAGTCTATCCTAATTTTAATTGCCACATGTCAAGGGAAAGGATTATCACTATGACTTTGAATGAACTCAAAACCGGCTCCTCCGGTATCATCACGGCCGTGGGCGGCGATGGCCCGCTGCGCTGCCGCCTTTTGGATATGGGCCTCATCCCCCACACCCGCGTCACCCTGCAAAAGGTCGCCCCCATGGGCGACCCCATCGAGATAAGGGTCCGCGGCTATGAGCTGACCCTGCGGGTGGAGGAAGCCCAAAAGATCGAGGTAAAGGAGGCCGCGGAAATATGATCTTCGCATTGGCCGGCAATCAGAATTGCGGCAAAACCACCCTGTTCAATGCCCTCACCGGCTCCAATCAGCATGTCGGCAATTTTCCAGGCGTCACCGTCGATCAGAAAATGGGCGATATCCGGGGTGAGAAAAATTGCTCCGTCGTCGATCTGCCGGGCATCTATTCGCTGCGGCCCTATACCCAGGAGGAGATCGTCACCCGGGATTTCATCCTGAATCAAAAGCCGGATGGCATCATCAATATTGTGGATGCCACCAATATCGAGCGTAATCTCTACCTTACTTTGCAGCTTTTGGAGCTGCGGGTCCCCATGGTACTGGCCCTCAATATGATGGATGAGGTGCGCGCCAACGGTGGCTCCATCGATGTGCAAAAAATGAGCGCCGCCCTCGGCATTCCGGTGGTACCCATTTCCGCCGCCAAGGGCGAGGGTGTATCGGAGCTTATCACCCAGGCGCTCACCGTCGCCCGGGGCAAAATCCTACCCAAGGTCACAGATTTCTGCACCGATGATTCCGCCGTCCACCGCTGCCTGCACGCCGTTATCCACCTCATCTCGGATCACGCCGAACGGCTGGGCGTCCCCACCCGTTTCTGCGCCGCCAAGCTCATTGAGGGGGGCGACACGCTGGAGCAGGACCTGCAGCTGGACGAAAACGAAAAGGAGCTGCTGGAACACTGCATCGTCCAGATGGAAAACGAAACCGGGCTGGACCGCAATGCCGCCCTGGCCGATATGCGCTATACCTTCATCGAAGGGGTCGTCGCCGCCTCGGTCACCAAGTGCCACGAAAGCCGCGAGCACGCCCGCTCCGTCCGGTTCGATCAGATCCTTACCGGCCGGTACACCGCCATTCCCACCTTTTTGGCGGTCATGTTTCTCACCTTCTACCTCACCTTCCATGTCATCGGCCAGCGTCTTTCCGATCTCCTGGCCGTCGGCATTGATGCGCTCACCGCCCTGGTCGATGGCGCTCTCACTGCCTACGGCATCAATCCGGTGGTCCACAGCCTCATCATCGATGGCATCTTTGCCGGCGTGGGCAGCGTGCTGGTGTTCCTGCCCATCATCGTCACCCTGTTTTTCTTTCTCTCCATCCTGGAAGACACCGGCTACATGGCCCGTGTCGCCTTTGTAATGGATAAGCCGCTGCGCCGCATCGGTCTTTCGGGCCGCAGCATCGTGCCGCTGCTCATCGGCTTCGGCTGCTCGGTGCCGGCCATCATGGCCACCCGCACCGTCTCCTCCGATCGCGACCGCAAAATGACCATTCTCCTCACCCCTTACATGAGCTGCTCTGCCAAAATCTCCATCTACGCCTTTTTTACGGCGGCATTTTTCCCGCAGTACGGCGCCCTGGTGATGATCGCCCTTTATCTTCTCGGCATCCTCATCGGCATCGTGGCGGCCCTCATCATGAACCACACCGCCTTCCGGGGCAAGCCCGTTCCCTTTGTGATGGAGCTGCCCAACTACCGGCTCCCCAGTGCCAAAAGCGTGGGACTGCTGCTGTGGGAAAAAGCCAAAGACTTCCTGCAGCGCGCTTTCACTGTCATTTTCCTGGCCACCATCATCATCTGGTTCCTGCAAGGCTTCGATACCCGACTCAATGTCGTGACGGATAGCTCTTATAGCCTATTGGCGCTCATCGGCCAATGGATCGCTCCCCTTTTCGCCCCCCTCGGCTTCGCCGATTGGCGCTGCGCCACCGCCCTCATTTCTGGCTTTGTCGCCAAGGAATCTGTCGTCAGCACCCTGGAGGTCCTGCTGGGCGGTGCGGCCGTCACCGGGATGTTCTCTCCCCGGGCCGCCATCAGCTTTTTGGTCTTTACCCTGCTGTATACCCCCTGTGTGGCGGCCATAGCCACCATCCGCCGGGAGCTCGGCTCCACCGTGAAAACAGTCGGCGTGGTAATCCTGCAATGCGGTGTAGCATGGCTAGTAGGCTGGCTGGCCTATGCCATCACAGGGCTGTTCTGATGGGCCCCCTCGATTGGCTGCTGCTGGCAGTAATCGCCACCGGCACATTTTTCGCTCTCCGGGCCGTCCGCCGGGGCCATACCGGCAGCTGCTGTGGCGATTGCGCCCGCTGCCGCCGTACCGATTGCGGTAAGAATTCAAAGACCGGGTAAAACCGCCGTTGCCCTCCCTCAGAAAGGTATCATCCGCCTAAGCCGAAATTTGTATTAATTTTTCAGGAAAACTATTGACTCCTACGCTGCGTAATAGTTTATTGTATCCTTATCGAGCGGAGGGAAAAGCAAATGATGACAGTAAACGAAGTA
>ERZ773192.2356-NODE-2356-length-16109-cov-4.518562_pt1 | contig 16109 bp, 15 predicted proteins | sample MGYA00581010_ERZ773192 | MGnify/ENA primary metagenome ERZ773192 (study PRJEB29015, sample SAMEA2737741) | human gut metagenome | biome: human gut; feature: human-associated habitat; material: faeces | place: China | collected 2012 ...
GCTTGCCGGTTTGCCTGTCCTGAAGGGAACAGGGGCGTACAGCGTCCCGAAAAAAACCTGCTGCGCCCGGAGAAGTTCCTGTTTAAGCGCTTTCGGACGGGGGTTCAACTCCCCCCATCTCCACCAGAACAGAGAAAACCAGCAATCCGTTGTGATTGCTGGTTTTTTCTTTGTTTATCAATGTTTTTCGGTGCTTTCAGAAAGCTTTGCGTTGCGAAAAACGTCGCGAATTCACGATTGTTTTCAGCATAATGCAAACGCATTTTGCTAACAAAATGCTAACTAAAATGCTAACCGCGTGCGGAAGTTGTGCAGGATGCCGGACGTTACCATTATTCCCAGCTCCGGCGGGCTACATCCTTAACGGATGCAATGCCGGGGTACTGCTGGTCGTTGAATGTCTCGCGGGTATGGAATAGATGTGTAATAGCTATGACATAGCTGTGTAATAGCTATTACTTAGCTATGGAAATTACCCCCCCTATAGTCCCCCCCCTCTTTGCGTGGGGCGTTGTCCTGGATGCGTGCCGGTGATGCAGTAATGATGATATGATGTGATGTGATACGATGATATGATGATGATATGATGATGATATGGCCCATTGTCCCATACATTTCGCGTTGTGGCGACAGATAAAAAAATTGCAGGGCTTGTTCCGGCCGGTTTTGTGACGGTGTTCTGGTGCATACTGATGCAGCTTTCACAGCCATTTTCGGCGCTGCATACTGTGCATATTCATGCAGTTTCGTAAAAAGGTAGTGTTTTCAATGGTTTCAGCGATTTACAAATTCGGCATAACCTACATTTTGCCGAATAACTCATAGATTTCACGGTGTTTCCGTTCTGCAAAGCTGGTAGTTTATGCAGTTTGAGTGCAGTATATGCAGTGTCATGCAGCAATGGCAATCGGTGCCCTGGCTCGCGGCCAATCATCCACGGCGCGCGCTGGTATGTAGGCGCTGTTTCGTTCGACGTTTCCGGGTGCGCCCCCCTCCCCCCCCTCCCCGGGGGTGGCGGAAAAACGGGGCGGCTCTCCAGCCGCAGCCCATGCGCTACGACACACAGCCTTTTGAGACTTCCCGCCAAACATCGTCCCGTTCAACGCAAGTTCAACGCAAGTTCAACGCACGGAGTGTGTGTTCAACGTGTTTAGCGTGCGTTCAGCTTGCCACAGCACGCGATTGACAGAACGTGCTTGAGCGTGCGCTTTTCACGTCTTTCCAAGCGTGCGCGTCGTTACCCTATGCAGGATCTCGTGGAAGCAAGAAGAAAACCGCCAAGGTATTTCATGTATCATCTGGGTCGTGCATTTAGTTTTCACAACGTTTGATGCTATACTATAAGCGATGGGGTGATTCTATGGCAAGACCGCGCAAAATCAAAACCGCAGAAGAGCTTGGCGTTCTGATCGACGAGTTTATCATGCAGTGCGAGGACGGGAAACAGTACATGGACGACTATGCGCTGATGAAGTATCTTGGCATTGCACCGCGCACACTCACGCGATGGCGGGCAAACGAAGGCGGGGAATATGACGGATATGGAGCGCAGCTCGAGAAGCTGGTTGCATACCGGGAAGCGGTCTATGCGCGCATGGTGGCTGAAAACCCGAAGGGCAGCGGCGGGATCATCTTCCTGCTCAAGCAGCCGAAAAACGGCGGGTACATCGACAAGCCTGTAATCGACGTTCACGCGCAGGAGCTGACGATCAAGACAGACGGGATCGGCGGCGACAGTGCTTTCAAGTGACGCACATGCTTAACTCAACAAGCCAAATGCGGGCGCAAGATACGCGCTGCGGCTGAGTGCTTGCTGTTCGCGTTTGCGGACAATGCCCCTCCGTGCCGGAAAAAGGCCGCACCTCCAGTGCCTGCCGTGTCTCTCTTCCAAAATCTCTTACGGTACGGAGCAATGCGAACCCGGCGCTATCCGGGAATCAAGCGTCGGAAGCGACGGTAAACACTGCTGCGGCGGCAAGTGGCCTAAGCGTTTTCATCTCCTTTCCGCTGAAATCCTGTGCAAGTCAGGATGCCGCAGCTTCCCTTTCTACGGCAGCTTTCCAAGAGGGGCGCCCGGTGCAAGTCCGGGGGCTGCCACCAAGACCAGACGACCGGATTGACCGGAGCGTGAAAAACCGGCAGAAAGCCGCTTTCCTGCTGCAGCGGGAGGCGGGCGCGCTGAGCTGCTGCTCGGAATTGGTTTATAAGCGAGGCGCGCAACAACCGTGTAACGAATGAGGTGAAGCGTTTGCACGTTATCCGTGTGGAGCTGCCGAAGCGGCACAGCGAAATCGAAGTGCACGTCATTGCGGACGTACATCTTTCCGACCCGAACTGCGATATTCGCGGCGTGCAAAAGCGCGTGGCGGACATTGCGGAGAGAGACAATGCCTACGTTATCCTTGCGGGCGACCTGATCGACAACGCGACGCGAAACAGCATCGGCGACATCTACAGCACGCAGCTGTCCCCGATGGAGCAGATCCAGCTTGCAAACAAGACGTTTGCTCCGCTCAAGGGCCGCATCCTGTGCGCTGTTCCCGGCAACCACGAAGAGCGGACATATCGCGCAGACGGCATCGACATTACATGGCTGATCGCAAACGAGCTGGGCGCGGGCGACCGGTACGCTCCGGACGCGGCGCTTGTGTTCGTGTCGCTCGGCGAAAACTCCAGACGCAAGAGCGAGGGACGGCAGACAACGTACTCCATCTATGTCAACCACGGAAACGGCGGCGGGCGCAAGCTCGGCGGTAAGATCAACCGGCTCGCAGACTATGCGCAGATCGTCGATGCAGACGTTTATGTTTGTGGGCACACGCACTCCCCTGCCGTGTTCAAGGACTGCTTCTTCCGGACGAACGCTTCTACGAGGAGCGCGGAGCCGGTCGAACGATTGTTTGTTAACACCGCGGCGGCGCTGGATTACGGCGGCGGCTACGGTGTGCGGATGGGCTATCAACCGGCGAGCAAGGCCGCACCCGTCATCTACCTCGACGGGGGGCGGAAAAACGCCGGGGCTGCAATGTGAAGGTGCCCTATGCAGAAAAATGAAACTCTCCTCCGGGCGATTCTGGACATTATCGGCCGCGGGAATACTGCCGAGGTAAAGCAAACGAAAGACGGCGTGCTTGTGCTGGAAGTAAAGCGCAAGGTCGCCTTTCGGGAAACAGAAACAGAATAACGACGTGCCCGGAAACGGCCGGGCATAAGAGCTGAACGGAGCTGACTGCGGAATGCGGTTGGCTCCGTTTCTGCATTTACGGAGGATGCCATGCCGAAGCAGAAGCGAAGCACGCAGACAAATTTCACATGGGATCCGGGACACGCGAACGAGAAACAACTGCTGTTTTACCAGAGCCGAACGATGTACACGGCTTACGGCGGCGCGCGAGGCGGCGGAAAGACGCACGCAGTGCGCATCAAGGCAGTAGGCGGCGCGTTTACATGGCCAGGCATCCGCATCCTCATCGTGCGAAAGACATACCCGGAGCTGCAGTCAAACCACATCGAACCGATTTTGAAGATGGTGCCGCAGGAGCTGACAAGCTACAACGGCACACTGCACACGCTGTACTTTCAGAACGGCTCGACCATCCATTTCGGCCACTGGAGCGGTATCACGTCCGAGAGCGAATACCAAGGTCAGGAATACGACTGGATCTTCATGGACGAGGCGACGCAGTTTACAGAGCGCGAATTCCGCTTTCTCGGCGGCTGCCTGCGCGGCGTCAACGAGATCCCGAAGCGCTTTTACCTGACGTGCAACCCCGGCGGCGTCGGGCACAGATGGGTCAAGCGCCTGTTTATCGACCGAAATTTCAAGACAGATTCCGACAATCCGGAGGAAAACGAGAACCCGGACGACTACAGCTTCATTTTCGCAACGGTCGAGGACAACAAAGACCTGCTTGAATCCTCTCCGGGCTATCTGCAGGCGCTCTCTCAGTTGCCTGAGAACATCCGCAAGGCGCACCGCTACGGCGACTGGGACGCACTGTGCGGCACGTATTTCCCGGAATTCAGCAAGGCGACGCACACCTGCAAGCCGTTCCAGATCCCAAAGCACTGGAAGCGGTACAGGGCGCTCGACTACGGTCTGGATATGCTTGCCGTCGGCTGGTACGCGGTGGACGAAAACGGACGCTCGTACATGTACCGCGAGCTGGTGCAGCCGGGGCTGATCGTGCAGGATGCGGCAAAGCAGATCCTCGACATGACGATGCCGGACGAACACATCGAGATCACCTTTGCCCCGCCGGACATCTGGTCGCGCCAGAAGGACACCGGCAAGACGATGGCAGAGGTGTTCATGCAGTGCGGCGTGCCCATCGTGCGGGCGAGCAACAACCGCGTGCAGGGTTTCCTGCAAGTGAAAGAAGCGCTCGCAAATATGCCGGACGGAAAACCGGGGCTTGTGCTTTTCCAGACCTGCGAACGGACGATCGGAGACCTCGAGGACATTCAGGCGGACGAGCGCAACCCGAACGACTGCGCCAAAGAGCCGCACGAGATCACGCACACGGTCGATTCCGTGCGCTACTACTGCGTATCGAGAACAATGCGCGCAGACGCAAGAGACGCGAACCCGTCAGAGATCATCTACGAGGACGAGGACGCGCAGGAGGAATACGAGGAATTCATGACCGGAGACGCACCGTCTGCCGGATATATCAGCTATTAGGAGGAAGACATGAACACTATCGGTTTGATCGGCCTACTGGTGATCGCGGCGTGCTTTGTGCTGACGATGGCAAGCCTTCGGCGCTGGGACGACGAGCTGCGGGCGTTTCAGGACGCGACGATGGACATGCTGGCAGATACGTCGCTCGACGTGTCCCGGTTGCAAAAGCGCGTAGAAGCGCTGGAAGAGACGGCGGCAGCACTGTGCGAGCGAGCGGACAAGCTCGACGAGGAGCACGCTGAACAGGTGGAGCAGGCACTGCAGATGGCGCAGGACTTCTCCAACGGCGTGTCCAACCTCATGAATTACAGCTACCTGATGGCCGGAAAGAAGGACGTGAGCGACGATGGACGAGTTTGACAAGAAGATCACGCCGGAGCAGGTACAGGCAGAGTACCAGAAAATGCTCGGCTACAACACCGCTGTCAACCTCGACGAGACGGTGCGCGCGAACGAGAACTTCTTCATTGGCAAGCAATGGGAGGGCGTGGACGCGAAGGGTCTGCCGACGCCGGTATATAACTTCCTGAAACAGGTCGTTTTGTTTTCCGTTGCGAACATCACGACCGACAACATCAAGATGCAGGCCACTCCGCTTGCTTGCGAGCGCACACCGGAGGACGTGGAACGTGTCGCGGAGATCGTCAACAAGGAATTCGACAGGCTGTTTGAATTCAACCGCGTGCCGAACCTTGTGCGCGAGTATATGCGAAACGCAGCCGTGGACGGTGATAGCTGCCTGTTTACGTTCTGGGATGACACGGTTGACGCCGGATTCGGACTGCGCGGCGGCATCCGCACGGAGATCGTGGACAATATGCGCGTCGGCTTCGGCAACACAGCGTGCCGTGACCCGCAGAAACAGCCCTACATTCTCATCGAACGGCGAGAAATGACGAAAGAACTGCGCAGAGCAGCGCAGGAGGCCGGAAATCCGCGCTGGGGAGACATTCAGCCGGACACCGAGAACCACAACACTGACAGCTACAAAAACAGCTCAGAGCGCAGCACGGTACTGCTGCGGATGTGGAAGGAACGCAAGACCGGCACGGTGTGGGCGTGCGAAGTCTCCGGGCGCGTCATGTTGCGCGAGCCGTGGGACATGGGTCTGCGGCTCTACCCGGTGACGTGGATCAACTGGGACTACATTCCCGACAGCTATCACGGGCAGGCGCTCGTGACCGGGCTGATCCCGAACCAGATCTTTGTCAACAAGCTGTTTGCAATGTCCATGATCTCGCTGATGACGAGCGCGTTCCCGCGCACGGTCTACGACAAGACGCGCATCCCGAAGTGGAACAACGCAGTCGGTGCTGCGATCGGCGTCAACGGCGGCGACGTGTCCGGCGTGGCAAAGATCATCGACCCGGCACAGATCAGCCCGCAGATCGCGCAGTTTATCCAGACGAGCGTGGACTATACGCGGCAGTTTCTCGGCGCGACGAGCGCAGCGCTTGGCGAGACGCGGCCGGACAACACGTCGGCCATTATCGCCCTGCAGCGCGCAGCCAGCATCCCGTCGGAGATCACGAAGCAGAACCTCTACAAATCCATTGAAGATCTGGGGCGCATCTATCTGGACTTCATGGCGGCGTACTACGGAAAGCGCAAAGTGCAGGTGTCTATGCCGGACGTTGGCTCGGACATTCTCGCATTTGCCGGGAAAGACCCGGAGGAGCTGGAAACCGTGCTGTTCGACTACGGCATTCTGAACGATATGCCGATGGCGCTGAAGCTGGACGTCGGCGCAAGCTCGTACTGGTCGGAGATGGCGTCTGTGCAGACACTGGATAACCTGCTGATGCAGGACAAGATCACGATCGAGGAATACCTCGAGCGCATCCCGGATGGCTACATCCCGAAGCGGCAGGAGCTGATCGCCTCGCGCAAGCAGGCGGCACAGCAGCAGATGATGCAGCCGGAGGACCCGAGCACAGGCGGCGCACCGGAGACCGGAGCTCTGGTCGATCTCGGACAGAAGGCGCCCATTCGCGGCGGCGGCGGCTTCGGCGACCTGCAGCGCAAGGTCATGCAGACCGGAACGACCGAATAACGAACGCTCGGCGGACAATCCGCCTTGCAAATACATTACCAGATAAATTTCAACACGTGGCGCCGACCATAGCGCCGCACCCGCCAACCATAGCGGGAGAAGGGATTTTGACATGGCAGAAGACATGAACACCGCCTTTACGGCGGACGCAGACGATTGGAGCGACATCACGGCGGATAGCTTTGCCGACATCGAGGACGACGCGCAGGGCGCTCCGGGCACGGAGACGCAGGGCAACGACGCTGCGCCGGAAATCGAACAGAACGACGGCGGGCAGGATGCAGATGCCGCACAGCCGGGCGAGAACGAGGAGCAGCAGGTGCAGACAGACGGCCAACTGTTTGAGCTAAAGCACCTCGGCGAGACGAAAAATGTGAACCGGGACGAGGTCGTAACGCTCGCCCAGAAGGGCATGGACTACGACCGTGTGACCGAGAAGAACACGCAGCTGGAAACCCAGGTGTCCGAGCAGAAACAGCAACTGGCGCAGCTCACGGAACACGAGAACGCGCTGCAGGAGCTGGCAAATCAGAGCGGCACAACCGTCGAGGAGCTTGTGGAAAACATGCTCATTGCCGTTACCAAGAGTAAATACGGCATCGACGACGACGGCATGGCGCTCGAGCGTGTAAAGCTCGACAGAGAGCGCCGCGCGCTCGATCAGGAACGGGCAGCACTGGCACCCCAGAAGCAGGAGCAGGAGCAGCAGGCAGCGAACGAGAAATGGCGCGGCGAGTGCTTTGACGCATTCGCAAAAGCCTATCCCGACGTTGACCCGGCCTCCATTCCGAACGGCGTGTGGGAAGCCTTTAACCGCGGTGAAACGCTGGTTTCGGCCTACGCGAGGGAACGCAACAAGGCGCTGGAGGCAGAGATCGCGCGCATGAAATCCGAACAGGAGACGCGCGACCGGAACGCGGCGAACGCCGCGAGGAGCACCGGCAGCCAGAGCAGCGCCGGGAAGACCGGCAGCGACGAAGCGTTTGACGCGCTGTGGTACGACGGCAACTGACCACGTGAACCAAGGGCTTGCCTCCGCCTGAAATTCCAAATTTTTAAGTGAGGTAATTACTTATGGCAATCAATGTTGCAAACAAATACAGCACCAAGCTCGACGAGCGTTTCCACCAGAAGAGCGTGACCGACGCATTCGCCGGTAAGGACTACGACTTTGTCGGCGTGAACGCGATCAACGTGTACAGCTCCGACGAGGGCGACTTCGGCGACTACACCCGCAGCGGCTCCAGCCGCTTCGGCAAGATCAAAGAGCTGGGCGACACCGTGCAGACCATGCGCATGACACAGGACAAGGGCGGCACGTTCTCGATCGACGCGGGCAACGCTGCCGAACAGTTTAACGTCAAGCAGTGCAACGCGCGCATGAAGGCGACGTGGGACGGCAAGGTCACCCCGAGCATCGACAAATACCGCCTGCAGAAGTGGGTCGGCGGCGCCGGTGTTGTGACTGTCAATGCTACCGCGCTGACCGGCAAGACCGCGATCGACGCCATTGTCAACATGGGCGCGGAGATGTCCAACCATCTTGTGCCGACCGACAACCGTGCGATCTTCATCGGCCACACGCTGTTCGCCAAGTGTAAGCTGTCGGACTACATCGTCGGCATTGACGTGCTGGGCAAGGACGCCGTCGCAAATGGCTCTCTTGGCAAGCTCGACGGCAACGACGTGTACGCCATCCCGGACAGCTATCTGCCCGCAGGCGTCAACTTCGTGATCTTCCGCAAGGGCGCGAGCGTTGACCCGGTGAAGAACCAGACCATGCGTATCCAGAAGAACCCGCTCGGCATCGACGGCGATGTGGCGGAGTACCGCGTGATGTTCGACAGCTTCGTGCTGGACAAGAAGGCATACGCCATCGGCGTGCACGCGACCGCGGGCAGCACGACCCCGACGATGTCCGTTTCCGGCGGCACGATGACGCTGACTGCCGGTGACGGTGAGACCATCAAGTACACCACCGACGGCAGCAACCCGAAGACTTCCTCCACGGCACAGACCTACAGCGCCAGCGCGAAGCCGACCGGCATTGCCGCAGGCACGGAGGTCAAGGCCTACGCCAGCAAGACCGGCGCGCTGGATTCCGGCATTATGACGGCTACCGCCTGAGGCAACGGATAAGGCGGCGGGAAATCCCGCCGCCTATTTTCAGATAACGAGGTGATTTCATGGCAGAAGTCAGCGACGTGTTCGATGCGGCAATGTCCATCATGGACGAGCTGAGTGACAGCGGGAAACCGCAGACGACGGACACGGACGAATATAAATACCGCACCGTGTCGATCATCAACACCATGATCGCGGAGCTGTACCCGTTTTCGGAGACGAAGAAGGCCGGAAAAACTGCCTCCGGCTGGCGGCCTGTTGAGGAATTCGACGACACGCTCTCGGAGATCGACAACACGCTTGCGCTCGGTGCGATGCCATACGGCCTTGCTTCCGCTCTCCTGACGGACGAGAACCCGGAGGCATCCGACCGGTTCAAGCGGCGCTACAATGAGATCGTGACGATGCACAAGGCAAACGCGCAGTGCAGTATTGGCACGGTCGAGGATGTGTACGGCGGCATCGAGTACGGCGAATTCGGGAGCTGGTGACGCGCATGAATGAAAAGATCGTCGGAATCCAGAAATGGCTCGGCGTCAATCAGGCGGGAACAGACGACACAAGTCTGAAGCTCGGAGAGGCTTCGGATATGCGCAACTGGCGCGTGACGCAGGACGGCGCGCTGCGAAAGCGCCCCGGTATGAAAGCCGTGCATACGTTCCCCGGAGAAATTCAGGGAACGTGGTGCGGCTACGTCGGCGGAGAATATGTGCAGGTAGCGGCCGCTGCCGGGAAGCTGTGGAAAATCGGATTTCCAGCCACTACGGCGGTCTCGGAGCTGGGCGCGCTCGCCGACGCACACACGGAGTTTTTCGGGTTCCGGGAAAAGCTCTATATCCTCAACGGAACGCAGTACAAGGTGTTTGACGGCCATACGCTCGCCGATGTGACCGGGTACGTCCCGACCGTGCTCGTGGGCGTGGGTGCGGACGGCAGCGGCACGGAGCTGGAGCAGATCAACAAGCTATCCAGCAAGCGAAAATACCGCATTGCTACGGACGGAAAGTCCACGGTGTATGTGTGCCCGGAAAGTGGAACGCTGTCTGTAAGCGTGAAAAACAGGGCAACAGGCGCAGCACTGGCAGCCGGTGCGGACTATACGTTTGCAGAAGGCAAGATCACATTCACGAGCGCGCCGCCTGCCGGTGCGGATGTGTATGAAGTGGAATACACCGTGGCATCTGACGATTCCAGCGCGGTCAGGGTAATGAAGTTTGCAGAGCTTTACAACGGCGCGACGGACAACCGCGTGTTCCTCTACGGCGACGGAAGCAACAAGGCGCTGTACTCCGGGCTGGACATCGACGGCAACCCGACCGCCGAATACTTCCCGGACATGAATGTGCTGGACATTGGCGACGAGAACACGCCGATCACGGCGATGATCCGCCACTACTCCCGGCTGCTGGCGTTCAAAGAGGACAGCGCATACTCCGTGCAATACGGCACGGTGACGAACGCAGAGGGAAAGATCCTCCCCGCGTTTTACTGGACACAGGTGAACAAGGCCATCGGCAACATTGTTCCCGGACAGGTGCGGCTTGTGGACAACAGCCCCTACACCCTGTTCGGGGAGAGCGTCTACACATGGAAAAACAACAGCAGCTACTCCAGTAACCTGACGATCGACGAACGGCAGGCGAAGCGCATTTCCGACCGCGTATGGAAAACGCTGCAGAGTTTCGATCTCCGGCAGGCGTACTGCTGGGACGACAACGACCGCAAGGAATGGTACTGCGTATATGGTGACCTGGCCGTTGTGCACAACTACGGTCTCAATGTGTGGTATCTGTACACGAACTTCCCTGTCAAGCACTTTTACCGCTCATACGGGAGGCTGCTCGGTGCACGTGAAAATGTGCTCGTCGAGATTTCGGATGCGTTCCGCAGCGACTGCGGAGATCCGATCGACGCACGATGGGAGAGCGGCAACATGCACTTCGGCGCGGATTTCATGCGCAAATACTCCGCCATGCTGTGGATCGGCCTCGTGCCGACGCACGCCGGGTCGATGACCGTGACGGTCATGACAGACCGGAAAGCGGATTTCTCGAAGAAACTGGTTTTCCGCAACAGCGCAGCGTTTGACCACGCGAATTTTGCGCACTGGTCGTTCAACACGAACAAGCGCCCGTATATGACGCGGCTGAAACTGAAAGCAAAGAAATTTACATACTACAAGCTCATCCTGACGAACGATGACGCGGACACGACGGCGACGGTCACAAGCGCCGACATCCGCGTGCGGTTCACGGGATATGTGCGATAGGAGGGTTACATATGGCACTTCCGACGTGCAACGAGGACATGAATATCATCTCCAAACTCGACGACGAGCCGAACGACGTTGGCGGCCTGTCCGCTGCGGCTCTGAAAGCAAAGTTTGACCTTGCAGGAAACCTGCTGAAAAAGGCACTCAACGATCTGGTCGCTGCGCTCGGCAACAACGCCGCCGCAAAGAACATCGGCTTTACTCCGACAACGGCCGTCAACAAGACGAACGTGCAGGATGCGATCGAGGACGTGCAGAGCCAGATCGCCGGTGTGTCGCAGAGCGGAATCGCAGATGCGTCCGTAACGGCGGCAAAGATTGCCGACGGCGCAGTCGGCACGGCCGCAATCGCGGACGACGCAATCACGGCGGACAAGCTGGCGATGAGCGCGGTCGACACCGACGCGATCAAGTGGGGCGCTGTAGATACGTACCGCCTGAAAGACGGGGGCGTCACGGAGGAAAAACTTTCGAATGGGGCCGTGACGAAAAGCAAGATCGGCTACTACGCGGTCGAAGAGCGCCACATCAAAGACAACGCCGTGACTGGGGACAAGATCGCACACCACACGATTGGAAGCAGCAATATCGGGGAGCGCTCGATTGTGACGAGTGCGCTGGTCGACAAGGCAGTTACGACGGAAAAGATCGCGACCGGAGCTGTGACCGGCGAGAAGGTGCCTTACAAGGCGCTGGTGACAAACGCAGACATCTCGACCGAAGTGATCTCCAGTGGCAAGGTGTGCAGCGTGAGTACCGCGGTGTTCCGGCATATGCGTGCGATTGGAATGATGTTCTGCTCGCTTTACATGACCGGACTTGCGGAAGCAGACATCGGGCACGACATCGTGGTCGGGTTTTCCGGCGGTGAGGACTATCAGCGGCCGGGAACGGATGCAGGGGCGGACGGAATGCTGCGAGATCCTGCGGCGTCTGTGCTGACGGCGCGGATCGTATACAAAAACGTACAGGGCTGGGACGTGTGGGTGGACAGCCCGAGCGTCCGTTTTAACTCCGGCGGGCAGCTTGTAGTGCCGATCCCGGAAGGTGTGCGGGCGTCCGGTAACTGCAAGATCTACGTGTCCGGCTGGTACATGGCGTGAGGTAGGAGCAATGGCATACATCAAACGCGGTGAAGCAAAGACCGTCCCCGTGCGTGTGAAGTTCAACGATATGAACGTGTTTCCGCTTGGTAATGTGGATGAGATCGCGTTCAAGCTCGGCGACAGTGTGCGCAAGACGTGGCCGGACGCGGTGCAGTACGACAACGCAAATGACCGGTTCCTGCTGACGCTGACGCAGGAAGACACGCTGTCCCTCGACGTGGGGCAGGCGGAGGTGGAGATCACCTGCAACTTCAAGGGCGCGGGCAACATCCTGAAGCCGAAGAAAAACCCGAAAATCAAAGTGCTGGACTGCACGGACGAGGAGCTGATGGAATGAGCGACAGAATCGAAGCCGAGATCCTCGATGTGTTTGGAGAAGAAGTAGATGCGGCTGTTGACACGCCGCTTGTTGTGATTGAAGGCCCAAAGGGCGACCCCGGCGCGCCCGGCAAGGACGGCATGAACGGAGAAACCGGCCCTGCTGGCCCGCAGGGTCTGAAAGGGACAGACGGCATCACGCCGACCATTGGTGACAACGGCAACTGGTATCTCGGCGATACAGATACCGGTGTATCAGCGGGTGGCGGCACTGCCGATGCTGTTCTGTATACTGCGCAGACGCTGACTGACCCGCAGCAGGGTCAGGCACGAAAGAACATCGGCGCACTTGGCCACAATAGTCCTCAGGTTCAGGGGTATATGACTTTGACCCCTGCAAACGAAACGCTTGGGCATGGCGTTGGTCTGTCCCCGTCCGGAAGTGGATATGATTACACGCTTGACATTTCAGAAGTTGATACGCAAGAGCCCACAAAGCTTATTGGCGTGAAAACGCCCACCGACGCAGACACCAATGCGGCTGCGACTGTGGAATATGTGGAGGCTAGGGTTGCAAGTGGCGGCATCACACCGACGATCGGCGACAATGGCAACTGGTATATCGGCCCGACCGACACCGGCAAGCCGTCACGCGGAGAAAAGGGAGCGGACGGTGCGCCCGGCATCTACTACGGCGCGACGCAGCCGACCGGCGACACACACCCGGTGTGGATTGACCCGGGCGGCGACCATGATGACGGTGGCCTGCTTCCCGCAGTAACGGCTGCTGACAACGGCAAATTCCTGCGCGTGGTTAATGGTGCATGGGCAGCGGCTGCAATCAACGACGCGAATGGGGTGAGTTTCTAATGGCGGAATATCTTGCAAAATCCGAAGACCTGACCGCGGTCGCAGACGCTATCCGCGCCAAAGGCGGCACGGATGCGCAGCTTATGTTTCCGGACGGTTTTGTAGGCGCGGTGCAGGCGATTCCCACTGGCGCCACCATCACGGACGGCATCGTCGTCAAGGAGCGAGACACGGAGGGCTATGCCACGGTAGTAGACTTTTACGGACATCAAATTTGCATAGAGCAGTTTGGATGCCAGTATGAGGCGGATAATCCTTTCCGCCGCCTCGCAAAAGTTAATGCAAAGCAGACTATAACAGCAATAGGCCCGCGCGCGTTTCATAATAATGTCAGTTTGCAGGAGCTGACCGGGGTTGATTTTGGTGCAATCACGTCAATCGGCGAACGAGCGTTTTTCAACGCTCAGTCGTTGGCCCTCGGAGACGTTGACCTCGCGCTGGTCACAGAATATCCAAACGACGGCATTTTCCAAAATTGCGGCGGCATTACCAAATTGACAGTCCACGCGGATGGCAATATACACTACAGTTTGTGCAACAAGTGCAGCAGCCTTACAGATATCGTTATCGATGGTAGCGTGGCTTTCACTGAGGGCAGCACTGCCAGCTCTTACGCCGCGCTCGGTCGCAACACAGCGCTTGTCAACTGCAAAATCGGTGGCGTTGGAAAACCGTGCACGAGGACATCAAAAACGACGTTTAGCGATTGCGCAAACAAAAATCTGGTCGTAGAGATCTATGTTGCTGGAGCGGATGCTGATACAGCCGTATCAAACATCCGTAATGGTGCTATCAATGCAACGATCATAATCAAGGCGGCGGAGAACACGACCTACAATGGTGTTACCTATGCGGCTGGCGACACCATCATCACGTCGACGCCGGAGGTGACAACATGAGGCAAAGACACATCTTGTATACATACGGAGACGGCACAAAGCGCAGCCGCATCAATATCGTGGCAGACAGCGGCAAGCTGCTGACGAACGACGGTGGCGTGACGACCTACACCTGCATCGACGTAGACACGGCCGACGGCTGGACGGAGATCGACGCGCCCGGCGAGGAGATCAGCGACACGGAGGCACTACAAATCATCACGGGAGGCACACCATGACAAGAGCCGAAGCGATAACCTACCGCAGTAAAATCGAAGCAGCGGCAAGTACCATGGCCGACGAGACGGCACTGACCGCCGTTGAGCTATTCCCCGCGTGGGCAGTCGGCAAAGCATATGCTGTCAGCGACAGGGCGCAGTATAACGGCAAGCTGTACAAATGCGTGCAGGCACACACGGGGCAGGTGGACTGGGCACCGGACGCGACCCCAGCACTATGGGTAGCCGTAAGTGTGGACGAATGGCCGGAGTGGGTGCAGCCGACCGGTGCGCACGATGCGTATAACCGGGGCGACAAAGTCAGTTACAACGGCAAGCATTACATTTGCACAGCCGACGCAAACGTCTACGCGCCGGGCGTGTACGGATGGGAGGCAGCAGCATGAGCACGCCAATTTGCAGAGTGTGGGACGCAGAGCAGGGCAAATACGTCGGCCTTCCGGCAATCAAAGGTGGTAAGGGCGACCCCGGCGCACCGGGTAAGGATGGCAGTGACGCGACCGTGACTGCGGCAAGCATCGCAGGCGCGCTGGGGTACAAACCCGCCGCGCCGAGCGATATCCCGGTAGTCCCGACTGCGGAGATCTCCGCCAACACCGCTGCCCGCCACTCACACGCGAACAAGGGCGCGCTCGATGGCATCACCGGGCAGGTGACGGCAGACAAGGTATACAACCCGGATCATGTTACTGATCTGGTGCAGTATGCGGCTTTTCAAATTGCGTCGCAGCAAATCATTTCGCAGATCCCAACCGTGCTGCCGAGCCCGAACGCGCTGACCGTCACCTGCGGAAGCAACAGCGTCACATACGACGGGAGTGCGGATAAGATCATAGATATTCCTTCCGTGGAAAAGATCGTAACGGAAACCACGCAAGTGCTGCCCGCTTACACAAATATGATACCGATCAGCACGGACGCATCTGGCGCTGTTCTGAATGGTGTCGGATATGAGGCCGGTGCGCTTCATTCAGACGGCTCTGTGGCTTCGGCAAGCAGTTTCACCAGCGGCTTTATTCCTGTAAAAAAAGGCGACGTAGTGCGTATTAAAGACCCCAGCACTGCAAGCTTTTCGCTCGACAACGCAGTAGCACTTTACAAGGCGGACAAGGCGACAAGTGACGGTATAGGCAAGTACATCCGAGCCATGCAAAGCAACGCTGCTTACGGAGGCTTTACCATATCCGGGGATGTTTTAACATGGGACACCTCCTCGATTTCGTACTATTTTTGGCAAGATTTCAGTTATTTGCGAGTTATGACTTCGTCCGCAGATTCCATCGTTACGATCAACGAAGAAATTAAGGAGTCAACGCAAACGGTGATGTCCCTGAAACCAACAGTAAAGGTCGGAAAGGGCAGCTTGGACTTTGCTATCAACGAGCCGCTGTTGGCGGGGAGAAAAATCGTTGTTTTTGGTGACAGTTTGATTGGAATGACGCGCGACCAAACATCCGTCCCAGCTTATGCAGCAGCGTATACTGGCGCAAAGGTGTACAATGTTGGCTTCGGTGGATGCCGCATGTCAAAGCACCCGTCCAACGGATATGCAGCATTTTCCATGT
>ERZ773192.2361-NODE-2361-length-16093-cov-7.135865_pt1 | contig 16093 bp, 10 predicted proteins | sample MGYA00581010_ERZ773192 | MGnify/ENA primary metagenome ERZ773192 (study PRJEB29015, sample SAMEA2737741) | human gut metagenome | biome: human gut; feature: human-associated habitat; material: faeces | place: China | collected 2012 ...
ACGCTACACGTCCGCATATTAGTACATATATCTCAGGTTAGTGGCGTTTTTTGAAGAGCAATGTCAGTGCAGTTGCACTGATACACTCACGAAAATATTAATACCTTGTCGGTAAGGAAAGTGTTAGCGGCGGTGTTTGCGATATATTTCACTGTGTAGCTTTAATAATAATCGGTTTATAAACGATCTGAAGCATCCGGTTTTATCCGGATGCTTCATCGTTCTTATACTTTACCCTTTCCTGAGTAGCAAAGGTAAGTCTTTTTAATCTGCGCTCTGCTCCTGCTCCGTATCAGTACGCTGTCGCCGTTATCCAGCCTGAACTGTTCGTCAACCGCCGTGACATGATCCATATTGATGATATAGCTCCTGTGGCATCTGAGAAAGCGTGACTTTTCGTCAAGCATCTGCTGTTCTATGTCATCAAGCTTCATATAAAGCGGATATTCTTCATCGGCAGTGTGAAGTATACAGCGGTTATTGCGGCTTTCGATATAGATAATATCGCTGTACATAATATTGACATAGCTGTTGCGCACCTTTATCCTGATATAGTCCCTTACATAATGCTCAAGCACTCTGTCAAGAACGCTTTCTATTCTTTCGCCGCTGAATGGCTTCAGAATATATCCGTTTGCCTTGACGCTGTAGCTTGCTATTGCGTATTCGGGAGTGATAGTAGAGAATATCAGCAAGTTATCGTAGCCCTCATTTCTGAGTTTTCCTGCAACGTCTATCCCCAACTCATCCCCGACATATATATCCATAAAAACAATATCGAAAACTGTTCCGTTTTCAAAAGCGGAAAGCAGTTTTGCGCCTGTTTCGTAGATAATGATACTGCACGTCATTTTACGCTTCTTGAAATATTCACTTATCAGAAATTTAGACAGTATGCAGTCTATAGCACTGTCATCGCATATCGCTATTGTCATTGCTGTTCGATCCTTTACCGTTTCGGGAATTATCTACGCTTATATTTTAGCATACTTTTGACAGCAATGCAATACTACCGCAATGTAATTTGAAAATTCAATAAATTCGACAAATTATATACTGTGGTTTTATCCTTTCACGCCCACGTTCCGTTTCTGAACACGGGTATCTCAGTGCCGTCCTCGCAAATGCCTGTTATATCAAGGTCATCTGAGCCTATCATAAAGTCAACGTGTATTATAGAATCGTTTACGCCAAGAGCGTGAATCTCGTCAAGAGTCATATTTTCAGCTCCCTCTATAACCTCCTGAAAGCCCTCGCCTACCGCAACGTGACAGCAGGCATTCTCATCAAAGAGGGTATTCATAAACAGAAGTCCGGAACGGTTTATCGGAGATTCCTTAGGAACAAGCGCAACCTCACCAAGCATTGAAGCACCATTATCCATAGCGAACATTTTCTTCAGTATTTCCTCGCCCTGCTTTGCTTTACAGCCGGATACCCTGCCGTTTGTGAATTCTACCTCAAAGCCGTCTATCAGGTTGCCCGACCAGCTCAGAGGCTTCGTGGCGACAAGCCTGCCCTCGCACTTGCCCTTCATCGGGCTTATGAACACTTCCTCGGTCGGCATATTCGGAACGTAAGCCGCTCCGTTTACACGGTTTATGTCAGCCGCACCGCACCACTTTGCCCCGGGAATAAGCTGTACGGTAAAATCCGTGCCGTTACTGCTACTGTATCTGAGGGCTTTAAAGCGCTTGCTGTTGAGCCAATCGGCTTTTTCCCTCATAGTATCGGTATGCTGTTTCCACACCTGCTCCCAGTTTTTATTGCCGTCAAGATAAACGCAGGAAAAAATTGCGTTCCAGAGTTTTTCCACTGCGGTATCGCTGTCATCGTCCGGGAACACCTTCTTTGCCCATTTGGGTGAAGCGGCGGCAACTATCAGCCACTGGTGCTTGCCGTCTATCTCATCACGGTATTTCTTAAGCACCTTTGAACGCATCCTGCCTACCGTTGAAATTACGTCCGCAGGAACGCCGCTCAGCTCATCGGGGTCGGCAGATTCTATAAAAATCCTTGCAGGCAGGTCCTTCACCATCTGCTTCTGTCTTTCTTCTTCCCAGCTAAGAACAGTACCAAGCGTTTCTACCGAAGCGTTTTCGTAATGAAGCCTTTCTACAGCGCCGCAGCTCCAGAACATCTCGACATAGCTTGCGCCGGCATTGTAGCACTCCTTCGCAACAAGGGTGGCAAGCTCGTATTGGTCAACCTCTGCGTAAAGGCGTACCTTCTGCCCTTTCTGAACGTTTGCGCCGACCTTTACCATTAATTTCGCATATTCGCTTAACATATTTTTATCCATCTGTAACCTCCGTCGGTTTACGGTTTTCCCGTTATTCTCTGCATTATACGGCGAATTATCCGTTAGCATTATATAACCGACATTAACTATTATAGAACTCTATCGCCCGTGTGTCAAGTTATAAGATAAATTATAGGCGTTATATCTGACCTGAGTAAGTTCCAAAACAAGGTCAGCCTTCTTATCTTCAAAAATTTTCCCTTACCCTTCAACAATCAGCTTTATATTAGAAATTTTGCTTTCGGCGGAAAACGACCTAAGGCGTTGCCTTAGGGATGCACAAGCACGGAAGCTTGATAGCGGTCACAAAAGAACTGCCGCCTCCGAAAAATCGGGGCGGCAGTGCATATTGATATTATTCGTTTGTTTCGTTGTTGTTATCGCCGGCAACCTCTGCGGTATCCTCGCAATCGGCAGGAGCGGTATCACTGTTTTCGCTGACGGGAGCGGCTGTATTATCATCAAGCGGTTCGCCGTTCATAAGCTTTATGAAATCCTCGCCGTCAATCTTCTCATGCTCCATAAGATAATGAGCGACCTTGTCGAGCTGATCTCTGTGGTTGAGCAGTATCTGCTTTGCGTTTTCGTAGCTTGTGTCTATAAGCTCACGGATCTCGCCGTCGATTTCTGCCGCAACGTTTTCGGAGTAGTTTCTGCCCTGAGAATAATCTCTGCCGAGGAACACTTCCGAGTTATCGTGTCCGTATACGATAGGACCGAGCTTTTCTGAGAAGCCGTATCTTGTTATCATACTTCTTGCAAGGTCTGTAGCACGTTCAATATCGTTGCTTGCGCCTGTCGAGATTTCGTCAAGCACAATCTTTTCGGCAACACGGCCGCCGAGAAGAACAATAATCTCTTCTTCCATCTGCGTCTTGCTTCTGAAGCTCCTGTCATGCTCGGGGAGCGACATTGTGTAGCCGCCTGCCATACCTCTCGGTATGATCGAAACCTGGTGTACGGGATCCTGAGTCTTGCAGTGGAATGTGCAGACAGCGTGACCTGCCTCGTGGAATGCCGTAAGGCGCTTTTCGTCCTCGCTTACAACCTTCGACTTCTTTTCGGGACCCGCAACTACCTTGATGGTAGCTTCCTCTATATCAGGCTGAGTGATAGCCTTTCTGTTGTTTCTTGCCGCAAGCAGAGCCGCCTCGTTTACAAGGTTCGCAAGGTCTGCGCCTGTAAATCCTGCCGTACCCTTTGCTATTGTAGCAAGGCTTATATCGGGAGCGAGCTTTTTATTCTTTGTATGAACACGCAGGATAGCCTCTCTGCCCTTGATGTCGGGGTAGCCGACAGTAATCTGTCTGTCAAAACGTCCCGGACGGAGCAGTGCGGGGTCAAGAATATCACGTCTGTTGGTAGCCGCAATAACTATTACGCCCTGATTATCCGTGAAACCGTCCATCTCAACGAGTAACTGGTTCAGCGTCTGTTCACGTTCATCGTGACCGCCGCCAAGACCTGTACCTCTCTGACGGCCTACGGCATCTATTTCATCTATGAAGATTATTGACGGGGTGTGCTTTTTCGCCTGATCGAACAGATCTCTTACACGGCTTGCACCGACACCGACAAACATTTCAACGAAGTCCGAACCGCTTATTGAGAAGAAGGGAACGTTTGCTTCGCCTGCAACAGCCTTTGCAAGCAAGGTCTTACCTGTACCGGGAGGACCTAAAAGCAGAACACCGCGCGGTATCTTTGCACCAAGCTCCTGATACTTTCTGGGATTCTTCATGAAATCAACGATTTCACTCATTTCTTCCTTTTCTTCTTCAGCGCCGGCAACATCGGCAAAGGTTATTTTAGGACCGTTCGAAGGCTGTGTCCTTGCATTTGCCTTTGAGAACTGCGACATTTTTCCGCCGCCGCCTGCCTGACGCATTATGACGAATGTAAATCCTATCATCAGCGCAACCATCAGCAGATAAGGCAGGAAGCTCAGCAGAAACGAGTTGTCTGAAACGGGGTAGAAGTCCTCGACAAGCTGACTGTCGGGATTCTTTTCGTTGTATGCCTTTCTGTAGCCCTGCGTATCCTGTAAGAACAGGCTTACGTTCGGTACGGAATACTTATACTTCTTTGTGTTGTCGCTTTTCAGGGTGTATTGTAATTCACCCGAACCGAGATCAAGCGTGTAGCCCGATACGTTGTAGTTGTCAAATTCGCTTATCACCTTTGAGTATGTCGTATGCTCGCCTGGAGTTGCACTCATCTGAAGCATTGTTACCATACCGATAATAAGCAGAACGATAACTGCAATGTAAATGAAAACGCCTTTGAATTTGTTGTTCTGATTCATCAGTTTCCCTTTCTGTCGGTCGTATCTGCATAGCATCCGACCGCCTCTACGGTTATATTTTTACAGCCTCGACGTTGCTTTCAACGTGCCCCGACCTTAAGCTCACCTATGTAAGGAAGATTCCTGTAAAGCTGGGCATAGTCAAGTCCGTATCCCACTACGAACACATTGTCAACGTCAAAGCCGATATAATCAGCCTTGATTACTTCTGATTTTCTGACTTTCTTGTTGAGCAGAGTGCATACCTTTATCGACGCAGGCTCTCTTTCAAGAAAAAGATCCTTTACGAATTTCAGCGTTTTTCCGCTGTCGAGAATGTCCTCGACAAGAATAACGTGTTTGCCCTTTATATCTGCTGTAATATCCTTAGTCAGTCTAAGCTCTCCGGATGTGGTGCCGTTTCCGTAAGACTGAACCGTTACAAAATCCAGCTTTGTATAAAGATCGACATTCTTCAGCACATCCGAAAGGAACATAAACGAGCCTTTCAGTATGCCTATCACGGTTACTTCTTCGCCCTTATAGTCCTCTGTTATCTGTCTGCCTATTTCCTCAGCTCTTTTTACAAGCTCCTCGCTCGTAAAAAGTACTCTTTCAATGTCATCATGTATGTTTTTCACTACTAATTCTCTCCGTAATCACGCTGTATTAAATAATACATCGCTTATGTTAAATAAATGTTAAGCGATGAAAACAAAACGGCAATACAGCCATTATAGCACGATTATGCCGAAAAAGCAACGGCGATAATCATTTTTAAGCTGTTTATCACATTAATTTCGTCTGAATTTCTCACGGTCTGTAACAACAAACAGCTTTTTCTTTCTTATCTGAACAAATCTGAACTGGCACGGATTTATCTTTCCCTGTCCGGCTCTTATAATTCCTACGCAGCTTTCAACCGCTTTCATATTCGGCGGTATATCGTTATCTTTGAAAATCATCGTAACGATACGGCGAAGTATACAATCATCGGCGGTGCGCAGTATACCGACATCATATTTATCATCGGCGGTGCGAGCCTTTTCCATAAGCTCCGATGCGATTTTGTCAAGATACCTGTCATCGTCCGACACAGACTGCGACAGTCTGCTTATCGCACTGAAAAGCGAGGGGTTTATTTCCTTCAGCAAAGGCACAACCTTATGTCTTATCTTGTTTCTTGTGTAATCATCGGACAGATTAGTGCTGTCTGTGACATAATCAAGACAGTTTTCACTGCAATAAAGCTCTATATCCTCACGGGTGTTGTATAACAGCGGACGGATTATATTGTCACGCTTTGCCGGAATTCCGCATATACCCGAGAGTGCAGTGCCTCTGACCATATTTATGAGAATGGTTTCGCAGTTATCCGACGCTGTGTGGGCGGTCGCTATCAGCCTGCCCTTGCTTATGCTCTCGAAGAATTCATATCTTAACCGCCTTGCGCATTCCTCAAGGCTGTCGTGCTTTTGCCGTAAGTCATTTACCTTTATGCTTGCAGTGTACAGCGGAATGTCAAGGAATCTGCACATCCTGCGGACAAACCGCTCATCGCTGTCGCTTTCCTCGCCACGCAGATTATGATTTACATGGCAGGCGGCAAGCGAAAAGCCGAGTTCGTCTTTCAGCGAATATAAGACATACAGCAAGGCGACGCTGTCTGCGCCGCCGCTTACCGCCGCAATTACAGTATCGCCCTTATTTATCATTGAATACCGTTCTATAGTATTTTTAACGGAATTTTTTAAATTACTGCTCGGCATGGACATACTCCACATCTGTAAATCTCGTGTACTGACCGTCCCATATCATGTTTATATCGTTGGTTTCACCGTGACGGTTTTTCGCAACGATACACTTGCAGGCTCTCTGATCCTCTGCCTCTTTGTTATAATAGCTGTCACGGTACAGGAACAGAACTATATCTGCGTCCTGCTCGATAGAACCCGAATCACGCAGGTCTGACAGCATAGGACGTTTATCATCCTTTTTCTCGGCGGAACGTGCAAGCTGTGACAGTACGATTATCGGAACATTAAGCTCCTTTGCCATTATCTTGAGGTTTCGTGTCATTTCCGAAATTTCGTTTACACGGTTAAGATCCCTTCTGCCCGAAGAAATAAGCTGAAGATAGTCTATTACTATCAGCCCGAGATTATCGACACGGCGCAGCTTTGCCTTCATTTCATTGACCGTTATCGCTGAGCTGTCGTCTATGTAGATATTCATATTTGACAGCACGAATGCGGCGTCGGCAAGATTTCTCCACTGTGCAGGGTCAAATCTGCCCGTTGACATAAGCTCGCTTGAAATTCTTCCCTCAGAGGACAGCATACGCTTTACAAGCTGTTCCTTCGACATTTCGAGGTTGAATACGCATATTGATTTTTCGGGATGATATTTTGCGACATTTGTCGCCATATTCATAGCGAATGACGTTTTACCCATACCGGGACGTGCCGCAACTATCAGCAGATCCGACTTATTCAATCCGTGTATGTACTTGTCAAGCGAGGGAAAGCCCGATTTCAGACCCTGTATACCCTGCCTGTCGGGGTTTGCGCAAAGCTCGGAAAGCTCATTAAGTATGCCGACAATGACAGCGTTCAGCCTTGTAAGACCTTTTACCTGGTTCTCGTTTCTTATATCGTATATTCTTTTTTCGGCAAGCTCAAGCAGAGCGGCAGTGTCCGTCTGTCCTTCGTTTGCGTTTTCAAGAATATCGCCTGCTATGCTTATAAGAAGCCGTCTTGTGTACTTATCCTCGACTATTTCTATATATCTGTCAACGCTTGAGATGCTGGGGACGGTTTCCATCAGCTTTACAAGATAGTTTCTGCCTTCCTCCTGCGACTCGAAAACATTGTTCTTCATGCAGTTTTCAAGCACGGTAACAACATCAATATTGTCGCTTGCCGCAAACATCTGCATCATAACAGTGTATATATCTGTGTGGACTTTTACATAGAAATGCTCCGGGTGCAGTTTTGCCGACGCTTTCGGCATATTTGCGTTTCCGTCAAGCAGTATAGCACCCAGTACGGACTGCTCTGCGTCAAGGCTGTACGGAAGATTTACCCCCGCAAGCTCCATCTCAGCCATTATTCTTCCTCAACCTTTACACTGAACTGTGCAACGATGCCTGTAAACAGCCTTGCCTCTGCAGTGAATGTACCGAATGATTTTATATCGCTTTTTGTAACGATTTTTCTCTTATCAACATCAAAGCCGAAATCACGCTTTATAAGTGCGCTTATATCCTTGCCGGTAACAGAGCCGAACAGCTTTCCGCCCTGACCTGCTTTTGCCTTGAATGTAAGCACTTTGCCGTCGATAGTATCCTTTATCTTCTTTGCGTTGGCGGCTTCAACATCGAGCTTGTGCTGTGCGGACGCCTTCTGTCCTTCAAGGTGGTTAAGATTCTCGTTTGTAGCCTCGACCGCAAGACCCTTCTTTATAAGGCAGTTTCTCGCATAAGCGTCCTTAACTTCCTTTACCTCGCCCTTCTTGCCTGAGCCTGCAACATCCTGTGTGAAAATTACCTTCATTTTATATCGTCCTTTCTTTAACTGCGCTGTGCAGTCTTATTATCGTTTGAGTTTACCTTTATAAGACTTAAATAGTAGTCGTCGATCGACTTCTTGAGAGTATCAAGTGCTTCGTTTACCGTAACGTCCTTTAGCTGAGCGCCTGCCATAGTCTGATGACCGCCGCCGCCAAGAGCCTCCATTATAAGCTGGACGTTTAAGTTACCCATACTTCTTGCGCTTATTGATATTTCGTTGCTCATCGTTTTGAACAATACAAACGATGCGTCAACATTCTTGATAGTCAGCAGTTCATCTGCCGCCTGCGGAGCGACTATCCTCAGATCGTCCGCATAGAAGTCACACGGTGCTATCGCACACTTGCGGTAAATTTCCGCCTCTGCGACTATCTGTGTTTTTCTCTTGTAGCTGTCTATTGAGCTTGAGAACATTTTCTTTACGGTTATCGTATCCGCACCCATCTTACGCAGTACAGCCGCCGCCTCAAATGTTCTTACGCCCGTTTTCATAACGAAATTCTTTGTATCAAGCATAATGCCTGCAAGCAGACACTCCGCCTGCACCGCTCTAAGTTTTCCTGCCTCACCGAAATACTGTATAAGCTCCGTCACCATTTCTGATGCGGAGGAGGCATACGGCTCGTGGTGGAATATGACCGCATTGTCTATGTAGTTTACCATCTTCCTGTGGTGGTCGATGACAACTACCTTCTTTGCTTTTTCGTAAAGCTCCTTGCTTTCTATTATAAGCGGATTATGCGTATCGCAGATAATCAGCAGTGAATTGTCCGTCAACTCCTCCATAGCGTCCGCAGGCTCTGTGAACAGCGGTTCTTCACCGTCAACGTGGGGGAATCTGTCTATCAGGACTTTTGCAAGCGAGGTGTTGTAGTCGCATACCGCCCAGGCACTCTTGCCGAGATTCCTTATGGCGCAGGTAAGGCCTACAGATGAACCTACGCTGTCAAGGTCGCTGTACTTGTGACCCATTATGAATATCTTGTCTGCATTGTCAACAAGCTCAAGCAGTGAGTTTGCGATGATTCGTGTCTTGACCTTCGTGTGACGCTCAACGCCCTTTGAAACACCGCCGTAGAATTCAAAGCCGTTGTCCGTCTTTACAGCCGCCTGATCGCCGCCTCGTCCGAGAGCCATTTCAAGTGCCTGACGTGCGAACTGTTCGCTTTCTTTCAGCGTTTTGCCTGTTCTGCCGATACCTATCGACATTGTTACGTTAAGGCGGTCATTTACGAAAATTTCTCTTGCTTTATCGAGGATTTCGACCTTGTTACGCAGGATTTCCTGCAGGTGTCTTTCTTCTATTACGGCTATAAATCTGTCGGACGCATTCTTCCTGAGTACGCCTGTCGTCTGTCCCGCAAAATCTTCTAGCAACTTGTCTATCTGTACCGAAACGTGTGCCTTTTCGCTTTCAAGACAACCGCTTATAAGCTCCTCGTAGCCGTCTACCATAAACAGTATGACAACGGGCTGTGACAGCTTTTTCTCTGTTTCAAGAGCGGTTATGTCGGTTATGTTCTTGAAGAATAACAGCGTCAGTTCCTTTGCTTCGCTCTCATCGGGTATTCTTGCAAAAACCTTATATACCTTGTCCTTGTATCTGACGGTTATTCCGTCATCGGTGAAGAAATCGGCAGGCGGAATATCGGTTATATTCGACAGTTCCATACCGTATTCGCAACAGTCGGGGAATTCCTCGGTAAACTTTCCGTTTGTCCAGACTATCCTTCCGGCACTGTCGATTATAACGGCTGACATAGGAAAGCTATGCACAGACATATGCATTTTTGATTGCAGCTCATCGTCTATTCGTGCATAATACTGGAATGTTTTTCTTGTGACCTGTATCAGTTTTCCTATAGCAAAACCGCCGATAAGCACAACAAAAGGCGCAGACAGCCAGAATACATTGATGTCCTTCGTGTAAATATATCCCTGGATTATTACCAGTGCGATAACCAGTGCGGAAACCGATATTACAAGTCCGCCGTCACGATAAAAATTCTTCACCTTTTGCGCCTCCTTTGTATTCCGTTATTTTACACTTCCATTATGATAGGCAGTATCATAGGACTTCTCTTGGTTCTCTGGAATATGAAGTTGCCAAGCTCATCCCTTACGTTAGACTTTATATTGCCCCATTCTCTGATGTTCCTGTCTGCACAGGTCTGGAGCGTTTTCTTGACAAGCTGTTTAGCGTCGTCCATAAGCTCCTCGGATTCCCTTACATATACAAATCCTCTTGATACAATATCGGGGCCTGCCGCTACCATACCTGTTTCACGGTTGATAGTGGTTACAACAACAATAAGACCGTCCTCGGACAGATGCTTTCTGTCACGCAGTACGACCGAGCCGACATCTCCCACTCCGAGACCGTCGACAAGCACCTTTCCTGCAGGCACCTGACCTACTACCTTCATTTCAACACTGTCGGTTTCAACCACCTGACCGATATTCAGAAGGAATATGTTTTTCTCGGGTATGCCCATCTTTATTGCAAGACCCTCGTGCTTTTTCATATGCTTGTATTCGCCGTGTATCGGTATAAAGAATTTCGGCTTTGTCAGCGCAAGCATCATTTTAAGCTCGTCCTGGCAGGCGTGACCCGAAACGTGTACCTCGTACATAGCCTCGTATACTACCTCTGCACCCTGCTTCATAAGCTCGTTTACGAGCTTTCCGACAAACTTCTCGTTGCCGGGTATCGGAGTAGCCGAAATAATGATAAGATCGCTCGGTGTTATAGATACCTGTCTGTGATCTCCCGATGACATTCTCGAAAGTGCGGAAAGCGGTTCGCCTTGGCTTCCCGTTGTGATAATTACCATTTTTTCGGGAGGATATTTGTTGACATCTTCTATATCTACAAGCATACCCTGAGGTACTTTTATATAATTGAGTTCAATTGCGGTAGTAAGCACATTGAGCATACTTCTGCCCGAAACGGCTACCTTTCTGCCCCAGCTTTCCGCATTGTTTATAATTTGCTGTATTCTGTGAATGTTTGAGGAGAATGTAGCGACAATTATTCTCTTGCCCTCTGCTCCTGCAAAAAGGCTCTTGAAGCTCTCTCCGACCTTTCTTTCTGTAGCAGTATAGCCCGGACGCTCTGCGTTTGTACTTTCCGAAAGCAGTGCGAGAACACCCTTGTTTCCAAGCTCACCGAATCTTGCAAGGTCAATTATACCGCCCTCGATAGGCGTATAGTCAACCTTGAAGTCGCCGGTATGCACTATCACGCCTGCAGGCGTATGCACTGCCATTGCGCAGGCATCGGGGATAGAGTGGTTTACTCTTATAAATTCAACGCTCATACAGCCCATTCTGACATTCTGACGGGGTACGACCACGTTCAGCGAACACTGCGACAGTATGCCATGCTCACGGAGCTTTCCCTCGACAAGTCCGAGCGTCAGCCTTGTGCCGTATACGGGTACGTTTATCTTCTTAAGGAAGTAGGGGAGTGCGCCTATGTGGTCCTCGTGGCCGTGCGTCAGCACAATGCCCCTTATCTTCTCCCTGTTCTTTTCAAGATAGGTGAAGTCGGGGATAACAAGATCGACACCGAGCATATCGTCATCGGGGAAGGCAAGTCCGCAATCTATGATGAATATATCGTTACAGCACTCGTAGACGTAGATGTTCTTGCCTATCTCGTTTACGCCGCCGAGCGACATAATCCTTACGGGTGTCTTTCTGCCGCTCTTCTTTTCGTCCTCCGCAAAGAAAGAGGGATACTCCTGCTTTCTCGGTTCCTGCTTATTCTTGTTATAATGCGGCTTGTTGTCTGTAAGAACAGGCTTTTTATCATTTCTGCCGTCTGCCGATATGCTTTTCTTTTCACCGCTCTTATTGTCGGTCAGTACGGGCTTTTTGTTCTGACTTCTGTTGTCGGTAAGTACCGGCTTTTTGCTTTCAGATGCTCTTCTGTCTGTCAGCACAGGCTTTTTACCCTGCTGTCTGTTGTCGGTCAGAACTGTTTTATTTGCAGGCTTTGCATTTAAAATCCCTGTAAGCGATTCGCTTGCGGAAGCGTCCTTAGGGGCATTCCTGTCGGTCAGCTTGAACTGCTTTGCAAAAGGATTCTTTCTTCTTTTTGAGTAAGGCTTTGTAGCCTTCGGCTTTATGTTTTCAGTCGCCGTCAGTAAGTTCTTTGAGTCAATAATTCCCATTCAGTATACCATCCTTCCGAATAGCCGACAGGTGTTGTCCTTTTATCTTTATGTATGACATACAGCCCTCGTCGGCGGTTCTGTACGGAAAAGCGGCGGTATATAATTTCGTCCACAGCTTTTACGGCAAAAAGCCAAAAGCGCTTGTACGCTCCTGCAAAAAGACACACCTCTCCCTGAAAAGCCAAAGCGAAGCTAAGCCTGTATCACTGATACAGCCATTCCTGCCGTAAGCGGCATTGTCAATATGTCGTCCTGAGTACAATAAACGTGTTGCTCTTACCGTAACTGAACGTTTACCTTGTAAGTACCGTATTCGTGCTATCGAAATTTTATGCTGAAGTAAAAGGAAAATATATAATTTCTTAAAGCCGCTTTTCCGTTATTCTTTTGTTTTTATAATTTACTTAAAATAAATCCGTTATTCATTCCGCTTAAAATCATTTGCCGAGCCTGCATGGAAAATCTGTCACGCTGTCACCGTGAAAAAAGCGGAAAGCGGTTACTGCCGCATTCAACATATATTTTACAACATAAAAACGATATTGTCAAGAATAATAAGTATGGTGAAACGGTCGTATTTTGTTTTATAAAGCCGAATTATAGACATTTAATTTTTATTTGCCGATAAGCCGATGTTGAGAAACACACGCAGACAAGGAAACCGCTCCGTCGGGCGTACAAAGGTACGTTGGGAGCGGTTGACGCAGTAATCAAAATATATTTTACTTATCCGATTTTTAGTTTGTCTGAAACTCTTTATCCGCATTTTTGCAGTGCGTGGTTTTATCGCCAATCCGAAGAAACGGCCGGCATCTCTGCCGACCGTTCCTTTATATTCCGTTATAATTACTTGCTTATAACTACATTAAGACCCTCTGCGCTTTCAACTGTGAAGTGCTTGTCTGTAGCTGTATGTGTAACAGTGATTGTATCGCCGTTTCTCTCAGCCATAACAGTAAGCTCAAGCTTAGCGTCCTTATCGTAGATCTTGCACTGAGTGTTCTTGCCGTCCTCAAGCTGATAGATAACAAGCTTAGCACCCTCTACATAGTCATATGCAAAGTTACGCTCAAAGTTACCGTAAGCGATTATGCTGTTGGGCTTAGCATACATACCCATTGAGAAGTAGTCGTACTTCTTGTCGTACCAGTTACCGCCCTCAAGAACTTCTCCTGTCTGAATATCGGTCCACTTGCCGCGAGGGAGATAGAACTGAGCAGTACCCTCCTCGTTGAATACGGGAGCGATAAGCAGGTTATCACCGAACATATACTGTCTGTCAAGAGGTAAGCAGGCAGGATCGTCGCTGTATTCCATAACCATAGCTCTCATCATAGGAACGCCCTTTTCGTGAGCCTTTACTGCGTTAGCGAACAGATACGGCATCAGGCGGCCCTTGAGCTTTGTGAAGTGACGCAGAACGTCGCACGCTTCTTCGTCAAAGTTCCACGGTACTCTGTATGAGCTGTTGCCGTGAAGTCTTGAGTGTGAAGACATAAGACCGAATGCAGACCATCTCTTGTATAAGTCGGGTGAGCCTGTAGCCTCAAAGCCCGAAATATCGTGGCTGAAGTAGCCGAAGCCTGATAAGCAGAGTGAAAGTCCTCCACGGAGCGTTTCAGCCATTGATTCGTACTGGCTGAAGCAGTCGCCGCCCCAGTGTACAGGGAACTGCTGACCGCCGACCGTAGCAGAACGTGCGAACAGACAAGCCTTATCCTTGCCGTAGAATTCCTCAAGCACCTCAAATACGCACTTGTTGTAGAGGTATGTGTAGTAGTTGTGCATTCTGTAAGGATCGGAGCCGTCGCTGTATACAACATCGGCTGTGGGTATTCTCTCACCGAAGTCCGTCTTGAATGCGTCAACGCCCATCTCGCACAGTGTTCTCAGCTTTGCCTTGTACCACTTGCAAGCCTCAGGATTCGTAAAGTCAACGATAGCCATACCGGGCTGCCACATATCGCACTGGAATACACCGCCGTCCGTCTTCTTGATGAAGTAGCCGTTCTTTACGCCCTCGTCAAATAAGGAAGACTGCTGAGCGATATAGGGGTTTATCCATACGCAGATTTCAATTTTCTTTTCCTTAAGACGTGCGAGCATAGCCTTGGGATCGGGGAACATTCTCTTGTCCCAGGTGAAGTCGCACCAGTTGAATTCCTTCATCCAGAAGCAGTCGAAGTGGAATACCTCCAGAGGAATATCACGTCTTGCCATTTCGTCTATGAAGAACGAAACTGTTTCCTCGTCATAGTTTGTAGTGAATGATGTTGTCAGCCACAGACCGAATGTATATGCAGGAGGAAGTGCAGGCTTGCCTGTCAGCGTTGTGTAAACGCCGAGTACGTCTGCGATCGTCTTACCGCCCATTACGAAGTATTCCATTCTCTCGCCCTGAACGGAGAAAGCAACCTTTGAAACCGTTTCGCTTGCTACTTCAAACGTAACGTTCTCGGGGTGATTTACAAATACACCGTAGTTTCTTGATGATACATAGAAGGGGATTGACTTGTATGTCTGCTCAGAGCAGGTACCGCCGTCGTTGTTCCATACTTCTACCGTCTGACCGTTCTTTACGAATGTAGAGAACTTCTCGCCGAAGCCGTAGATATTCTCGCCTACGGAGATGTTGAGCATCTCTCTGATTCTTGCAGGCTCATCTGTAGATGCGTGTGCGTAGAAACGCTCCGCCTTTGTGCCTTCCATACGGTAGTCTGTGAGCCAGGGCTGTTCTTCGATATAAGAAGTTGTTCTCCAGCCTTCCTTTGTGAGCAGCTTTCCGTCATAGAAGTATTTTATATCCCACGCTCCGCCTGCCTTGCCGATTCTTACCGAGGTCTTGTTCGAAACAAGCTCCCAGTACTCGTCCTTCTCGTTTATAACAGGCTTGAAGTTTGCATCCTCATATAATGTGAAGTCCGGACCCTTCTTTACAGCACCCTTGTAATGCTCGATCGTAACCTTGATCGAATCGGCAAGCGTAGATGTAAAGGTGATCTCAAGAACAGGACCGCCAAGCGTCATTCCTCTGTTACCGATCCACTGGTTAGTGGCATATACGGTTATCGAGTTGTCTGTAGCCTTTACCTCATAGATCTGAGTTGCATAGTTTACGTCGTAGCCCGACTTGTTCATCCAGAAACCGTCTGAATACTTCATAGATTATACCTTTCCTTTCAAAACGGCGGTCACACTTCCGCCAAAATTTACTTTCCATACGGGTATTCCCCCGCTGCTTCTCACTAAACGACCCTCGGCTCACGGTGCTTTGCACACCGCGCCGCTTCACAAACGGTTATTGCATAATTTGTAACTTGCTATATTTTTCCGCAACCCGTCACAGCCTTCACAGCTCATCGCAACCTGTCACAGCCTGTCTTGATTCATCACAGCTTTTCACGACCCATTTCAGCCTGCCTTGATTTATCACAACTTATCATAACTTATCACAATCCGCAACGTTTTATCGCCGTTCGTGTAATCGTTTACCTGTTGCTTATTCTAACATATAAATTTACAAAAATCAAGGGGTTTTCGAAAAATTTTTTTAAAACAGGAAAAGATATTTGCCGCCGCAAAAACAACATCATCACAATCCCCCGCTATACCGCATTGCAAAGCCATATTCCGCATTCAAACCCGCTTATTCGCAGGGTGAGTGCCTGTATGCTTATACGGTTTTGCATTTGCACTATCACCCCCGCCCCGCACTATCCCTCGAAAATTGCCATCACATTCTTGGCTTATGAACG
>ERZ773192.2373-NODE-2373-length-16031-cov-2.986855_pt1 | contig 16031 bp, 19 predicted proteins | sample MGYA00581010_ERZ773192 | MGnify/ENA primary metagenome ERZ773192 (study PRJEB29015, sample SAMEA2737741) | human gut metagenome | biome: human gut; feature: human-associated habitat; material: faeces | place: China | collected 2012 ...
TTGCGCCACCCGAGCGATGCTGATGGGAGAAGCCAGGAAGCGAGAGGCCCTGGGTGTTGACACCGTGCTGGTAAGCCAATACGGCGCATGTTCGGACACGTGCCTTCCGTGGCAGGGGCGCGTGTACATTGACGATGTGTTTCAGGACTACAGCGGGCCCCGAGGAGGCAGCTTTGGCGTAAGCCGGAACGGCAAGCAGTACATGTTTTTGTCTGTTGCCATGAAAGGCGGACTATTTCATCCGAACTGCCGTCATACCATCAGCACATGGGTGGAAGGCATATCCCGGAAACCGGAGCCTATGGATATTGCGGAAATTGAACGTATCAACAAGCTGGAAGCCGTACAGCGGAGGATGGAACGGGCCATCCGAAGGGCAAAACGAAAAGCTTCCGGCCTGCAGGATCCAGCGGCAAAGAAAGAGGCTAAAGTGCAAGTCCGGAAGCTGCAGGCGGATCTGCGGGAGTTCGTAAGCAATAACGGGGATGTGCTGCGCCGGGACTACTGGAGGGAGAGGGACGATGGCGTAAATCGTAAAGAGGGATTGTTGGCACGGAATGGTCCTGAAAAAGATGTTGAATTTTCCGACCAATGTGATACAATATCCAAGAATACAGACAACGGAGAGAAGAGAGAAGTGCAGAAGATTGCAGATATCGACACGGATAAATACTCCCCTGCTGCTTCTGGAGGTATCCGCTCTAGCACAGTTATTTTGACCGAGAACCAGAGAGAGCACATCGTCCAACGCCGTGGGCAAGCTTTTTTTGATAAATATGGAGAGTTTTTCAAGGAAATCGCAGAGGATCCGGATTACATTTTCCGAGATAAGGCGCATCCGAATACTGCAATCGCTTGCAAAACCATTTCCTTGGATGGTAAAAACGTCCACTTAGTTATCCGGCTGGCAGTAGAAGGAGACGACCCTGGCCGGGAAAACTCTATAATCACTGCGCTTGTGGAGAACGATAAGCGATATGCGCAGAGAATCCGGAACAATCTGCCTCTTTACAAAAAGCAATAAATTTGATATACTTGGGATACAATAGTTGAGGTGTCTGTCTGAGGTGGTGGATTTCGTAGCAACCACACGCCATATTGGCCAAAAGAGACGCAGGAGAATGCTACGCCTGCCGGGCAGGTCCCGCGCTGTTGTAACGCAGAAGTTAAGAACCCCATTATTGCCCACGGGGCCGTAGAAATACGGCCCCATTTCCATAGGCAACTTATATTTGTTGATAGAAGCATCCGAAAGGGTGCTTTTTTCATACCCATTTTTGGCCCGCACAAGGGCAGAAAGGAGCAAATACATGGAGAAAATTAAGAAGGACAAGCCAGAGCAGGCGCCCGGCGCAGAGCCCGAACCCGAGAAGGGCAAGGAGCAAGGAGCGGAGCAGCCTGCGGCCACTGCCGAGCCAGCCAAGGCGGAAGCGAAGCCTGAAGAGGTGGAAAAGCAGGAACAGCCTGCCCCCGATAAGCCGGCAAGCGAAGGCGGACAGGACGAAAAGCCGGAGGGCGCAAAGGATGAACCCGCCGAGGAAAAGCCTGCCGAAGAGAAGCCGCCCGAGCCCAAAGCAGAAGGCGGATCCGAAACCGCCAGGCTGACCGCTGAGCTGCTGGCCGCCAGAAGTCAGCTTGCCGCCTACGCCGCCGGAGTGGCCCCGGATATGATCCAGGATGCCACCACCCTGGCCACAGCCGAGGCCCAGGCAGCTGGGGAAGCGACCGAGGAGGCCGTGGCCAAAGCCATGGCCAATGTGCTGAAGCGGCACCCCGAGTGGAAGGCGGAGGGCGACAAGAAGAAATCCGGTGGCTTTAAGCTGGGGGCGGACCCGGATGCATCCGGAAAGCCCAAGGGCGCAAAAGCCAACGGTGACGGCAGCAAAAAGCGGTGGAATCGCTTTAAATAAGAAAGGAGAACATTATGCCCAACACTGTAAACTACGCAGAAGTCTGGCAGCCTGAGCTGCTGGAAATTATGACACAGGAAACCCTGTGCACACCATTCATCACCACAAACGTTCGTTGGCTGGATGCCCGGACCTTCCATTTCACCAGCATGGCAGTAAGCGGCTTCAAGGAGCACAGCCGGAACGGCGGGTGGAACCGAGGCGAATTCACCCAGGCGGATCACCCCTACACTGTGGCCCACGACCGGGACGTGGAATTCTTGGTGGACAGGGCTGACGTGGATGAATCCAACGCCACGGCCAGCATCCAGAACATTGCCCAGGTGTTCACTCGCACCCAGAGCGCACCGGAGAAGGACGCGCTGTTTTTCTCCAAGGTTGCGGCCATGGCCCAGTCTTTGGATGGCTACCACAGCCAGACGGCGGCAGCGGACTTCACCAAGGCTACCGTTTTCGGCAAGCTGAAGAAGATGCTGGCCGCCGGCAAGCTGCGCCGCTACAAGGCCAAGGGCGGCCTGATCATGTACGTGTCCAGTGCCATCATGGATGCCCTGGAACAATCCTCCGAATTCACCCGGAATATCGTGGTAACCCAGGTTGCGGACGGTGGAACCGGCATCGAGACCCGAGTGACCGACATTGACGGTGTGCCAGTGATGGAGGTCATTGACGACGAGGTATTCTGCGACCGGTTCAACTTCTCTCCTTCTGGCGGCGGATTTGAGCCTGCGGCAGATGACTATGTCCCGACCAAGGACACGGCCATCGCGTCCGGCAAGACCTACTACACCAAGTCCGGCAGCGATTACACCGCTGTCGACAGCCCTGCTGCCGCCAGCCTGAGCACCTATTATGAAAAGGTCAGCGCCCACAAGATTAATGTCCTGATCGCCACCCCCTTGACCACCAAGCTGGTGCCCAAAATCAGCAGCATCTACTACTTCAATCCCGGCGCCCACACCGAGGGGGACGGATACCTGTACCAGGAACGGGAGTTGTCCGACGTGTTCACGTTCCCGAATGGTAAGAACGGCCAGGTGGACAGCGTCTATGTGGACGTAGATCCCACGGCGGTGACCTGATATGGCATACGCAACGTTGGAGGAGCTGGCAGAATTTAGCGGTTCCCTGGAGGCCGCTGATCAGCTGGAGAGGGCCAGCGACGAGGTGGACGCCTTGTGCTATGGGCGGATCCGAAAGACTGACTTTGGTGGGCTTACGCCGTTCCAGCAGGAGAAAATCAAAAAGGCGGTGTGTCATCATGCCGCCTTTTTGCATGCCTATGGCGAGGAGCTGCAAAGCCCGCTGGCCAGTTATGGGATCAACGGTGTAAGCATGAGCTTTGACGGAAGCCGCGCTGTGACCCAGGGCGGCATCACCACCAACACCGCCGTTATGGCGCAGCTGAGGCAGTCGGGGCTGGCGTCCCGGCTGATCCCCTGATGTGGCCCCGGCTGGTGCCGCCCAGGGCGTGTAAGACGCTGTGTGCCGTTACCTTGATTGACGGCACAGGCGAGGATGGCGCGCCAAATGTGGTGGCAACTATGGAACTGCCGTGCAACTGGCAGGATAAGCCCAGGCAGATTATGGATGCCGAAAAGCACTTGATCCAGCTTAGCGGGACGGCCTTGTTTGACGGGGATATTGCCCCGGAGGTGGATGTGCTGGCAGGAATCGTAGAGATTTACGGAAAAACTTGGACTATCTACCGAGGCAGTAAGTGCAGAAATCCGGACGGGACTATAAACTACACAAGGCTGGAGTTGATGTAAATGGCGGTGGAAATTAAGCTGGATGCGGCTTTGCTGGCAAGGATCGATGAGCAGGTAAAAGCTGCGGCCATGACGGCAATGGAAGCAACTAAGACTGACCTTGAGACGGCCCAGACGATGCCATTTGACACGGGCCGTATGCAGGGAACTTTACAGGCAGACCAATTCCAGGATGGCGAGGAAATCCGCACCAGACTTGCAACAGATACGCCATATGCCAGGAGGCTGTATTTCCACCCGGAGTACAATTTCCAGAAAGCAAAAAATCCGAACGCCGGCGCATTGTGGTACGAACCATATGAATCCGGCGGAGGAAAAGCAGATTTTATCCGCAACGCCTTTGCACAGACGCTGAAGGGAGGAATGGCGAAGTGACAACCGAGCAGTTGAAAAACTGGATCAAGGCCCAGGATCCGGACTATACCGGACGGATCCAGCTGGGGGGCGTGGATGGCAATGCGGAGCGCTTTTTGGGGGTGTATCCCAGCCCCAATCAAGGGCCTGCCCACATTGCCATTGGTGGCCCCTCCTGCACCAGCTACGATACCCTCCACGCCCGGCTGCTACTCCGCTGGGGCAAAAGCCAGCCGGAAGCAGAGGCCAAGGCAAACGCCCTGTGGAACCTGTTCTACGGGTTGGCGGGGACTGAAATGGACGGTGCAGCAGTTGCTTGCGCCGATCCGGGTGCGGCCCCCGTGCCTTTGGGGAGGTGTCCGGACGGCATGTTTGAATATGTAATAAACCTGAAATTGATTTGTAAGAAGGAGTGAACAAAATGGCAGGAGCAAAAACGGGCGTATACCCGGTTTTTGAGAACAAATTCAAAATCGGTAAGTCCGGCCGAAGTTCGGCAGCTGACGACATGGTGGCCATCAAGGATCTGGAAACCTTTTCTGTGTCTATCGACGGCAATGTTGAAGAATGGAAGCCCATGGAGGCAGAAGGCTGGACCCGGCGGATGGTGACTGGCAAGGCGTTGACGATCACCCTGTTCGGAAAGCGTAACGTCGGAGACCCCGGCAATGACTATGTGGCTAACAGTGCATGGGGCACTGGAACCAGCTGCGATACCAAATTTGAGTGGGAGTTCCCCAGCGGGGCCAAGCTGACCTTTGATTGCGTGATCAACGTCACCAACCCCGGCTCTGGTGATTCCACAAACGTTGCGGGCCTGGAATTTGAGGTGCAGTCCGACGGAAAGCCCACATATACCCCTGCGCCGACAGGTGCTTAATGAAAGGAGATATTATCATGGGAAAACTGTACACTTTGGATGGAAAACTGCTGGCCGAGACCCCCGAAATCCGCATTGGGGAGAAGATTTACCCGGTGGACAACCGGCAGAAGACAGTGGCGAAGCTGCAAGAAACCATTGCGAACCAAGAGGATTCCAATGATTTGATGGCCGGCGTGGCCAGCGTACTGGCATTGGCTCTGGGCGAGAAGGCGGCCCGAGAAATTGAGGACATGAACATGCCGTATCCTGCCTACCAGCAGCTGTTTGAACTGGTGATCGCCGCCGTGACTGGAGAGGATCCGGAAGAGGTTGGGTCGCGATTTCCGGGAAAAGCGTAATGGCGCTGAGTCGGAAGTTTATGATTTGAACTTTGATGCCGTACTGATCGAGCAAAGCATTGCTACGCAGTACGGCATCCTCCCAGCGGCCCAAGGGGATCTGCCGTACCCAGAGTGGGCCAAGCTGGTTGGCGGCTTGATGGATGATACCCCGCTGGGCCGAGTAGTAGCTGTACGGGCGGAACAGGATCCACAGATCATTGCTAAGATGGGCCCGTGGCAAAAACGGATCCGGTCCGAGTGGCAACGATTTTTGGCCGGAAAGGCACAGAAGCAGGATCCAGCGGACCTGCGGCGGCAAATGCGAGACCTGGAGGCGATGATTGCCCGGGCGTTTGGAGGTGATGGCAGTGGCTGATAGCAGTGTTGGCGCGGTATATCTGGATTTAGTGGTGCGTGGCGCCAATATCCGCAAGCAAGTCGATGGCATGATGAACGCCGTGCGGGATAGCATCCGGAAACCTCTGGAGAATGTGGAGAAATCCACACAGGCCTCCATGGAACGGGTTGCCGCCCAGGCCGCTTCCGGAGCTAAAAAGGCCGCAGAAAGCGCGGGCAAGGCTGTGGAAAATAGCCTGGGCGGATCCTTTAGCCGGGCTGTGGCCATGGCGAATATCAAGGTGCAGGAGCTGGAACGTGAGTATGCACGCCTGGGCGAGGCCTACAAGGCAGCGATCTCTAAGCCGGACAGCGACAAAGGGGATAAGGCCGCCCAGGCCCTGGGAGCGCAGAGAGAGAGGGCATACGATCGTCTGGAGGCTGCCCGGGACCGGCTTGCCGTGGAAGTGCAGACAGCGGCCCAGAAAGAGGCGGATGTAGAACAAGCCGCTGCAAATAAGGCAGCGGCTGCGGCGGAACGAGCAAAAGCCAAAGAAGAGGCTGCAGCACAGCGCGCCGCGGCCACTGCCGAGAGGGAAGCTGCCAGGAAAGAGGCGGCAGAACGCCGGGCGGCAGAAAAGGCTGCAGCAGCCCAAGAAGTAGCAGCGCAGAGGGCTGAAGAGGCCCACAGAAAAGCTGCAGAGGCAACCAAGCAAAGGTGGAAAAAAGCCCTGGGCACCCTGGGGAAGGGCCTGGCGTCGCCGCTGACCAAAATAGCCGGAAAAATCGGCGGCGTATTTAAGCGCGGCTTCAATTCTGCTGAAAAGCATGCAGGGCATTTTAAATCCCGCCTAAGGCGCATCGTATCCGGTGCGCTTATTTTTAATGGCATCAGTGCAGGACTGCGCAGCCTGACCCAGTATTTCAGCTCTGCTATTGGGCAGACATCCGAAATGCAATCCGCCTTGGCCAACCTAAAGGGTGCGGCAGCTACGGCGGCAGCCCCTTTGATCCAAGTCTTGACCCCGGCCCTGGCAGCCTTAGCTAACGTGGCGGCCAGAGTGTTCGCGTCCATCGCCCAAGTGATATCCCTGCTGACCGGCAAATCTGTGGCATCCATGGCCAGCGCGGCCAAGGGAATGCAGTCTGCAGGCAATGCCGCAGGCGGGGCCGCCAAACAAATGGAAAAGGCCAGGCGGACACTGGCTGGATTTGATGAGATTGAGACGCTGGAAGCCCCTGATACTGGTGCAGGGAGTGGCGGTGGCGGAGGAGCTGGCGGCGCAGATGTAAACTACGATGCCGCCCTGGACCTGGACACAAGCCCGATCAACGAAAAGTTGGCGGGCATTTTTGATGTGTTCGAGGCAGCCTGGGATAGTCAAGGCGAAAAAGTCATCGCATCTATGAAAAGTGCCTTTACAAGTGTGAAGGCGCTTGCTGGAAGCATAGGTGATAGCTTTTATGAAGTATTTACCAACGGCACCGGCCAGCAGACGCTGGAAAGCATCCTTAGTATTTTTGGCAACATCATGGGATGCGTAGACAAGTTTGCTGATCGCCTGAAGGTAGCCTGGGAAGATAATGGAAATGGGACTGCGATTATACAGGCCTGGTGGAACGGCCTGAACGACATCCTGGGCATGTTTGATCGCATGTCCGGCGCTACGGCGCAATGGCTTGGCGGGCTGGACTTGTCTCCGGCGATGGGATCTTTTGCGCAATTTATGTCTATCGGGGAATCTCTGACCGCATTGATTGCTGGTGCCCTGGCAGATGCCTATGAATCTGTACTGCTACCATTGGCGTCCTGGACGATTGAAGACGCTGCCCCGGCATGCATTGATCTGCTGACTGCCGCCATGGAGGCGCTGCGAGATATCCTGGATCCGGTGTGGCAAGGTTTGAAAAAACTGCTGGACCAGCTGAAGCCTGTTGCCGATTTCATCGGCGACGTCGTGATTGATTGCCTGAACGGCCTGAAGGAGATTTTTGCAAAAGTAGCTGAAACCTTCCAAGAGAAGGGCGACAAGATCCAGGAAATCATTAGTGGCGTTGGCGAAGTAATTGCGGTTGTATGGGACGCCGTCCGACCCATCTTCGAATTGCTGCGCTCTATTGTAAGTAGCGTGTTCACGTACATTGGCAATCTAATCGGCAACGTGGTAGGCGCAGCCATCGATGTGCTCCATGGCCTAATCGATTTCATTGCTGGCATTTTTACCGGCGACTGGGATCGTGCGTGGAACGGCATCAAGGAAATTTTCACCGGAATTTGGGACGGAATTAAGGGCATTGCCACATCAGTCTGGAACTTTTTGAAGGACATTTGGAACAAAGTCAAGGACGATGTTATCAGCATCTGGAACAGCATCAAGGGCTTTGTGTCCAACTTGTGGACCGGTATCAAAAACACAGCTATCAACATCTGGAATGGCATTAAATCCACGATCGTGAATGTGGTGAACGGCATCAAGACCGGCGTTTCCAATGCGTTCAACGCCGTGAAGACTGCTATCACAAACGTGATGAACAGCATCAAATCCAAAATCTCCGGCATTTGGAACGGGATTGTATCCACCATCAAAGGGGCTATCAATGGCATCATCGGCGGCATCAACGGCATGATACGGGGCATTGCCAACGGCATCAACGCAGTGATCCGCGCGCTGAACAAACTGCATTTCAGTATCCCGGACTGGGTCCCCGGCCTTGGGGGCAAGTCTTTCGGCTTTAACATCGGAGAGGTGTCCGCCCCACAAATCCCGCTGCTGGCCAAGGGCGGCGTGATTAAGCAGCCTACCCTAGCCATGATGGGCGAGTACCCCGGAGCCGGCAGCAATCCCGAAATTGCCGCGCCACAATCCGCCATCACGGAGGCTGTGGCCGCTGCAAACGGGGATGTGGTGGACGCTATCCTGCAAGTGGCCAAAGAGATCATCGACGCCATCCAGGAAAATGGCGGCGTGACAATCGGAGATGAGATGTTGGGACGCGCAGTGGATCGATACAACCGGAAACGAGCTGTGATCAACGGAGGATTCGCATGATAAGAGCTTATGACACCAACTATAAGGTGGACGGCAGCGCGCTTCTGGCCCCGGATGAGGGCGTGGAAATCAGCCTTTCCGACTTGGATTCTTCCGATTCCGGGCGAGACGAAAGCGGTATTATGCATCGCTTTGTGGTACGGGAAAAAGTCCGGACTTTCGGATTCAGCTACGCGGTGCTGGATTCGGAAGATTATGCCTATCTCATGGGGCTATTCTCCGGCAAAGTCACTTTCCCATTCTCCTTTCCGGAGAATGGCATCACCAAGACATGCACAGCCTACTGCTCCAAGGCAAGCGTAGTCCTGCACAGTAGCCGGACCGGATTGTATAAAAATCTAAAATTCAACATCATTGAGTGTTAGGGGGTAGCTATGCGGAAAAATCTAATTATTTTGCTAGACGGCACTGAGATATCATCTGGAATCCGCAGCTGCACCTACACCGAAAGCGTCAACAGCGGAACCGAGTTGACGTTGGGGTCTGTCTGCTGTGCTTGCCTGGAGCTATCCGTCCTTACCCCTGCTGGCGGGCTGACTATTGGCCAGGGGGCAGAAATCGCCTACTACCAAGTGGACGATGCCGGGGCGCGAACCCTGATTGGCCAATTTACCTGCGAAAAGCCCACCCGGTCTACCGCTGGCACTTACAAAGTGACCGCTTACGACCAGATAAGCTGGACAGACCGAGACCTATCGCCCTGGCTGCGGGGGCTGACCGGCTGGCCATACAGCCTGTATGCCTTTGCTGGGATGGTGTGTGCCCAGTGCGGGCTGGAGTTGGCCAATACCAGCCTGCCCAATGGCAGCTACCAGATCCAGCAGTTTTACGCAGATGGCATCACCGGCCGCCGCCTACTGCAGTGGATAGGAGAGGCCAGCGCCCAATTCTGCCGGGCCACGCCAGAGGGCAAGATCCAATTTGGCTGGTACCAGCAGAGGGAGGGCCTGGCCATCGGCCCAGGATCCTATTACTGGGAAAGTTTATCCTACGAAGATTATCAGGTGGCGGCCATTGATCGGGTGCAAATCAAGCAGGGCGAGGGGGATGTTGGCATCATCCACCCGGCGGATGCCGGCGGCGGCAGCAACACCTACATCATTGACAGCAACCTGCTGCTGACCACTGGATCTGACACGGCCCTCAGGCCCATCGCCCAGGCAATTTATAATGCCATCCACGCCATCCGGTATACCCCTTGCAAAGTAGCCATTATGGCCAGCCTAGGGGTTCGTGCGGGGGACATTGCGCCAGTGACCGATGCCAATGGCAATACCATCACCACCTACGTCATGACCCGGACCACCTCCGGGCAGCGGGATACCCTGGAGTCCACCGGCAGCGCCAGGCGTGACAGTGTGACGGCAGCCCACAGCAACACCCTGCAAAATCTGCACGGAAGAATCCTTAAAATCTTGGCCACAATCGACGGCCTAACCATCGAAAACCAGGATCTTGCTGGGCAAGTGACTGGCTTGAGCCTGGCGCTGGGAGAGCTACGGACCTACGTGCAGACCACCGGCGAGGAAACGGACGAGACGATCCAGCGGCTGCAATCCCTGATCGAGCAGACGGCAACCCGGCTGGAGATCACATTTTCACAAACCAGCGAGCGGATTGACGGCGTTGGCAACGATTTGGCGGATGCGGTGGCGGAGATATCCACCTACATCCGGGCATCCAGCGACGGGGTGGAGATTGGCAAGTCGGACAGCCCTTATGCTGCCCGGCTTACCAACGACCGGTTAGAATTTACGGAAAACGGAACGGTTGTGGCGTACATCAGCAACAACAAGATGTACGTTACATCCGTTGAGGCGACAGAATATGCCCGGTTGTGCTGCTTCGAGTTTTTCCAGCGGAGCAGCGGGGCCGGAGTTTGTAGATATAGGAGGATAACATAATGGCAGCGTCCATACCATCCATATCGGTCACCGCAGGCGTATTTGGCCAGTCGATGACCGTGTACACCAACAGAGAGAGCACATCTTACACACACTATCTGACCGCGCTGCTTTATGCCGGTAAGGCCCCGGCTGAAAGCGTGATCGCCAGCGGCGTAGCGGCATCTGTGCAATGGACACCGCCCATGGACTTGATGGAGCATATCCCCAATGCCGCATCGGCAAGAGCCCGCATCCGGTGCACTACTTATGATGCAAAAGGTGGACTGGTGGGGCTTGCATTTAGCGATTATTTTACCATCAACGTGCCCAGCAGCGCCAAGCCAATCATATCCAACGTTACTGCAGAGCGCGTAAACAATGGCGTGCCGGATAGCTGGGGCTTGTATATCCAGGGGCACAGCCAGGCGCGGATCAAGACTACTGCATCCGGGCAGTATGGCGCCGCAATCAAGTCGTATGAAATTTCCAGAGCGAGCGCTTATGCGCCTGCACTGCCCACCATGTACGGGGCGGACGTGACTACCGGCGTGCTGACTGAGGCAGGCCTATACCCGCTGACTGTCCGCGTGACGGACAGTAGAGGGCTTGTATCTACCCAAAGCACGAGATTTGAGGTAGTGGATTATGCGCCGCCAAAAATCACGGACGCCAAATTTGAGCGTTGCCTGGCGGACGGGACGCTGGACGATGATGGGACTTACCTAAAAGCGTTTGCCCGGCTATCCATATCGCCGTGCAAAAGATGCAACAGCTACACGGCATCTGTGCAATACCGCGTAAAGGGCGCGACCAACTGGCAGACAGCCGGCACATACACGTCCGGCGCTACCAAAATCTATGGCATCAACATGGGCGACAGCGCCTACGAGGTGCGCATAGCGCTGCAGGACGCCCTGCGGACATCGTATGCCGCCAGTACACTGGATATCGGGACGATCCTTTACGAGTACGACCCCACCAAAAATGAGCTGATCTTCCGGGTGCCCGTCCGGTTTTTGGGTGGCGGCGGGAGTGGCGATGACGCCGGGCCGGTGCAATCTGTCAATGGCAAAACCGGAGTTGTGATCTTATCGGCGGCTGACATGGGTGCAGTGCAAACTGTAAACGGCACTGCACCGGACGATAACGGCAACGTCGAGGTGCCCACAACCGGCGCAACAGGGCCGCAGGGACCCAAAGGCGATCAGGGCGATACCGGCCCTGTTGGCCCTGCGGGACCCAAAGGCGACACCGGACCGGTAGGACCCTCTGGCCCCAAGGGGGACAAGGGCGATACGGGCCCCACTGGGGCAATGGGCGAGACTGGACCAGTAGGGCCAAAGGGCGACACCGGCGACCAGGGGCCACAAGGACCTAAAGGGGACACTGGCCCCGCCGGCCCCAAAGGCAATGCCGGCCCGGCGGGCAAGGACGGTGGATATTACACGCCAGCCATCACCCAGGCGGATCTGGGATCGGCGCAAATCGGCTTTACCGCCAGCGATCCATACTTTATGCCGGCTATACCGCCCACCGAGATTATGCTGCCGCCAGGCCCTGCCGGGGCCAAAGGCGACAAAGGCGATCCCGGGATCCCTGGAGAGCGTGGAGAACCCGGATTGCCCGGCCCCCAGGGCCCGGCGGGGTACGCAAATATCCCGATCTATTCGTGCGGCAGCAGCGCGGCATTGGCCGCCAAAAATATCAGCGGAGATGATCCGTTGCCCGCAACGCCTGGCGCAATTTTTGCTGTGAACTTTTTTACCGCAAATACTGCGGATGCATCTGCCCTTACCTTACAAAAAGGCGACCGAAGCTACCGTGTAACCCTCCCGCTGATGGTGCAGACGCTGCAAGCGCACCATCTAGCTGCTGGTACCCACTTTTTTATGGTGCAGAACGACTCTTGGGCGCTGCTGCTTAATCCGTACATCAACACCGAGGCCTTTGTAGCTGCTATGGAGGAGGGGCTGACATGAGCCATATCGCAATTGATATCAATCATCAGCAGCTGACGGCAACTGTGGACCATCCCTTAATTGCCAGATCTGTAGGTGAGACTACTTTTGCGGTCACCGCCGACGAGAGCTGGGACGGCCACGCAATCACCATCATGTTTGCCACAGCGCATGTGCAAAAGTCCTGCCTATACACAAGCGGCGAGATGATAGTGCCATGGGAAGTGTTGGATCGCGCTGGCCTACTGTGGGTATCTGCCGTAGGCCATGCGCCAGGCAGACGCCGGCCCACAGCGATCATGGCAGCGCCCTTAAAAATTGGCCAGAACGGCGCCATCGAGGGCGGCCCACCCAGCGAATACACTCCCGCCCTGTGGGAGCAAGTAATGGCCCGCCTGGACGATGTGGGCACCGGTGGCGGAGGCGGCTCTAGCGCCGGGGCCGAGGCCGCCCAGGCCAAAGCTGAGGCCGCCCAGAAGAAGGCAGAAGCTGCCCAGACCGCCGCTGAGACCGCTGCCCAGACCGCCGCTGGAGAGGCCACTAAGGCCGCCGAGGAGGCCAGCAACGCCGCCAAATTTGCCGGATCGGCCACCGAATCCGCCGAAGCCGCCCAGGATGCCCAGAGCAAGGCCGAGGGGGCCCAACAGTCCGCTGAGGCGGCCAGGGAAGACGCGGAGGCAGCCAAGGGCGCCGCCGAAGCGATATTGGATTCTATCCCAACGCCCAAGCCTACCGGGGCTGACGATGGCAAGGTGCCGGTGGCCAGGGATGGCGTGTACCGGCTGGAAGAGATTGTGGCGGGTGGTGGCGGCGACGGAGAGCTGGAGTATATTGGCGAATATACTCTGACTGAGGATGTTGCGGTGTGGGAAGTCACATCCGATTTAAGCGGTGGCCCGTTGCAGCTTAAAAGGATATATTTTGAGCTAGATATTAAGCCTGCGCAAATTAATATTGATAACAATATCGCTAACACACATGCACGGATGACCGTCCCCACCTGGGCAAATGCGTACGGAGTAAATACGTGCGTATCCGACTACCCGATGCTGCGTAAAACGGCGTACAAGGAAAATCCTGGATGGGGCCAGCTGTGGGAAATCCAAACATTAAATGGCCGCGATATTGTGTTCCGGCGTAGTAAAGGGGCTAGCTGCGCCGCAACTGTGTCCGCCGGAGAGGCAGTGGGCCCTGGATATATCACAGGGCTTGGCCTAAGCTCTCTAGATCCCACTAAGGCGCAGTTTGGCGCTGGCAGCGCAGTAAAAATTTGGGGGGCGAAAATATGAGAGTTTGCAAAGACGGCGTTTGCCGAGATGCCACGCCGGAGGAAATGGCAGAGATGGAGGCTCTAGCGGCGGAAGCGCCCCCTGAGCCCACCACGGAAGAAAAATTAGCCGCCCTGCTGGCGGCCTTAGAGGGAGGAATTAAGAATGCCTGATATCTACAAAGCCCTAGAGGCCATGGCCCGCCGGGCGGCCCGCGATGCCAGGGCAGCCGCATCTACGGCCACGGCTGATGATGTGATCGCCGATACGGCGTTGCTACAGGAGTGGCAGCCTGGGCCTTACGCCATCGGGGATGTGCGTGTGCACAATGGCCAGCCCTGGCGCTGCTGCCAGGGGCACGATAGCGCTGGCAATGATGCCTGGGCACCCGGCGCGGCACCGGCGCTGTGGGCTCCCTACCATGCCACATCGGCTAAGTGGGCACTGCCCTGGGTGGCGCCCACCGGTGCGCACGATGCCTACCAGGCGGGCGAGTATATGCGCTGGGTGGGCGGGCTGATTTATAAATGCCTGGCGGATGCTACGGTGCACGGGCCGGATGTGCTGCCTGGCAGTTGGGAGATGGCGACATGAGCAACGAGGATATTGCGGCGGCCATTGCTGATGTAGAGAGCCGGGCCAAGAGTAATACCCACCGCCTGGACAAGATGGAAGAACGCCAGGATAATCTGGACAAGCTTGTGGCCGCCGTAGCCGGTGTGCAAAAGGATCTGGAGCACACACAAGGCGATGTCGCGGAAATCAAGGGAGACGTCAAGGCCATGATGGAGGGCCCAAAAAAGCACTGGGATGCTGCCATTGTGGCGATTATCACCGGGATTGTCAGCGCGTTGGTTGGGGCCGCTATGGCCCTGATTATAAAATAAATAATTTTGGAGGTACATGATCATGAAAAACTGGAAAATTTGGCTGAAGGCCGCCGGGGTGCGTGCAATTAAAACGGTGGCGCAGACCGCAGTGGCCACTATCGGCACCAGCGCCCTGCTGGCCCAAGTGGACTGGATTATGGTGGCGTCCGCCTCCGCACTGGCTGGGCTCCTGAGCCTGCTTACTAGTGTGGCAGGGCTGCCTGAGGTGGAGGGCTAAGCTATGCAGATCCACAAGCAGCTGGCCACCCGCAATAATTGCTACCTGCGCAACCAGGTAGAGCTGGCCAAATCCCCGGCCAACCGCGACAGCCGGTACGCCAGGTACTATCAAGGCCCCCGGGGGGTGATGATCCACTCCACAGGGGCCAATAATCCAAATTTGCGGCGGTATGTGCAGCCGGATGACGGCATTTTGGGAGTGAATCCCAATGACAATGACTGGAACCGGCCGGGGCTGGACGTTGCAGTCCACGCTTTTATAGGTCTGACCCAGACGGGGGATGTGGCGGCCTATCAGATTCTCCCATGGGAGTACCGGGCGTGGCATTGCGGCGGCGGCGCCAATGATACGCACGTATCGTTTGAGATCTGTGAGGATGCTTTAAACGACCGCGCTTACTTGGATCGGACCTACCAGGTGGCGATGGAGCTGACAGCGGAGCTGTGCCGGAAATTTGGCCTGGATCCCCTGGCCCCGGGGGTGGTGATTGACCATGCCGAGGGGGCTAGGCTGGGCATTGCCAGCAATCATGCCGATACGGGCCACTGGTGGGGCCGCTTTGGGGTGACGATGGACGATTTCCGCACCGGAGTGGCGCGGCTGTTGCAGGAGGCCGCCAAGCCCTTGTACCGGGTCCGCCGCACTTGGGCGGATAAGGATAGCCAGATTGGCGCGTTTGCGGATGTAGAAAAAGCAAAAGCCGCTTGCCCGGTGGGATATAGCGTTTTTGATCACACTGGGAAAGAAATCTACATTAATACAGGAAAGGATGAACTTGAAATGCAAATCAGTAAGGAAGAGCTGCAGAAGATGATCAATGATGCCGCCAACAAGGCAGCCAAGGAGGCGGTAGAGGCCGCCGTAGGCAAGCACTACAAGCGTCTGGGCGATGTGGCTGAGCCCAGCTACCGCCCTATGCTGGATAAGCTGGCGGCCAAAGGCTATCTCCGGGGCCGGAGCGGCACAGGAGCTGACATGGTGATCGACATGTATGAGTCCGACATCCGGGCGCAGGTGATTGCCGGTAGGGCCTTGGAGGCCGCCGGGCTGCTGGACTAAGCCCACAGGCATAAAATTATCCCCCTCCCGCAGCCGAAGCTGCTGGGAGGGGGATTTTTTGTTTGCCCGATGAGGGGATCCTCCATGAGGACGGAAGATTTCCCCGCCAGCCGCAAGAGTGGCCC
>ERZ773192.2378-NODE-2378-length-15983-cov-2.967228_pt1 | contig 15983 bp, 19 predicted proteins | sample MGYA00581010_ERZ773192 | MGnify/ENA primary metagenome ERZ773192 (study PRJEB29015, sample SAMEA2737741) | human gut metagenome | biome: human gut; feature: human-associated habitat; material: faeces | place: China | collected 2012 ...
CGCAGTCGGGACTACCGGGATATCGCTCGGCGCGGCGGGTTTGTACCCCAGCGCGTCTGTGATGCTTGCCGCAGTCACGGTCGCGTCACTGCCATCCTTGCCCGGCGCGCCGGGGTCACCCTTTGCACCAGGGTCACCCTTTGCACCGTCCTTGCCGGGTGCTCCGGTTGCTCCGCGCGACGGCTTGCCGGTATCGGTCGTGCCGATGTACCAATTGCCATTAGTACCAATGCTCGGCGTTATACCGTTTGTGCCGTCCTTACCCGGAGCACCAGCAGGGCCAGCCGGACCTGTTGCACCGGGATCGCCTTTTTCGCCCGGATCGCCTTTTGAGCCTTGTGAACCGTCCGCACCCTTGAGGTCTGCCACGGCGATCAAATTTTGCCACGTGCTGCCGCTGTCTGTGCTGTACTGGATGTAGCCGTCCGACACGCGCAAGTCCATGCTGCCAGCAGCGACAGCCAATGCCACTTCATTAATCGCCGCCACAAGGTTATCTTTCGTGGTGGTTTGCAAGGTGGACAGGTCGCCGATTGCGGCTTCAACACTTTCTACAAACGGTGCCAAATTTGCATAGTCCACCATTGGAAGTTCTAAAAGCCACTCTTCTCTGTTCGAAACGTATACATCGAAAACGCCATACATACCCGGACCCAGTTGTGAAAAAGCCCCAAAACGATAACCGGTTGATATAGAAATTACTGGGAGCCTATAACGGTTGTCTAAAATCACAATTGGCGTTCTTCCACTCTTAAAAGCGGCATCTATCTCATCGTATGTCTTATCCAGTGTCACTTGATACTCATAGTCATTGATCTGGCTGCCGCTTTCTGCATTGATTTCAAAAATGCCGCCACCGCCGCCCGTCCGCGCAGCTTCGTTGATTGCCGCGACAAGATTTTCCTTTGCTTCTGTCGTCAGGTCGCCAAGGTCGCCGATTTCGGCGCGCAGACGGTCGAAGCCAGCGTGCTCCGTCGGCGTGTAGACGTAGTCTGCAGGTCTGGCGCGTCTATGGACCGCAAAGTCCACCTGCACCTTGGTATATCCGCCCGCGTCGTCGGTTGCGTAAGCGTAGGCCGTCAGCGGGTGCCAGTCCTGCAGCAGCTCATCCGGGATGATGGCCGTGCCGTCGTCCCCAACATCAACGTCCACGCTGCGGCCAAAGCACTTATTTTGATAGTGGACCTGTTTGACGCCGTCGTCGGTGATCTTGACCCGCCGCCCGGTGTCCCACTGCCACAGTGCGCCGCGGCCGTCTGCGATTGTGATAGTCATATGATGACCCCCATTTATTTGTATTTGCCCACGACGTAATAGCTGATGCGTGGAGTTAGTATCGTCGCCGTGGTAGGCCGTGCGAGTGCATACGCCGGCGCGCGGGTAAGCAGATCGTCGCTTGCGCCAAAAGTGGATATCAGCCAAGCGTCCTTATCCCCGCCGCTATAAGACGCCGATACCAACGGCGTGGCGATAAAAGCAAAAGGATACTGCCGTGCTGTGACGTTGCTCGGCAAGTCCATCCACGTGCCATAGTACATGCTGCCCCACGCGGACGTGATCGCAATCTGATCGACGCCGGATACCGCCCACAGCTCCGCAATGCCGCTGCTCCACTTGCGCCACGTCCAAAAGTCATTCGCCCCCTGCTCGGTGACATAGTCCGAGCCGGTGACGACGCTATCCGCATATGCTTTTGCCGCGTCCAGCGCCGTTTTTACCGCGTATGGCGTGGCTGCAAGCACCTTGCTGATGGAATCGATTCTGGTCGACAGCATGGTTGTGCCGTAGTGCGACAGGCTCGCACGCACGGCGATGGCAGCATCCGTCTCCGCCTTGGTGTAGTAATCTCTGCCAGACATGGCGCCGATGTCGGCCAGCAGCTCGGCCGGTGTGCGATAGTACACCCAGCCAGACTCATCCAGTACGGCGATCTTGCCGGGTACGCGGCCGAGGTCGGTTGCCTCTGTTGTCTGCAGCCATGTACCGGTAAAGTACTTGCCGGCGACATTGCCCGTAAAAGTCCCGCCGGACTTGTCCATCTTATCGCCCAGGGCAGTCTTGTCGGCCTTGGTGTCCAGCGCGGCCTTGATCGCCCGGTTTTGCACCGGATTTGTGGATGTGTCAGATAGCGCGCTGTCCACGTCGATCCCTCCGCCAGACGCAGCCACAGACCCGCCCGCTGACCCGCCGCCGGAGGCGACGGCGCCGGTCAGCGTCTTACTGCCCCAGCCAAGCGTCAGGCTGTCTTTGTCGCCGACGAGACTTGTGTCCACTTTGGACACCGTCATCACGGCGTCGATGCCGTGCGGCGGCGACACCACGCGCACGCTGTCGCCGACATCAAAAGGCTCCAGCTCCGTGTCTGCACCGGACAGGTCCGCCGCGCTGACCTCGATTCCACGCGACAAGCCGCAGTTTTTGGCAAGATAAGACGCCGCCGTCGACTTAAGCACGGCAGGATCATCCGTGTCTACCTGCACCGTACCGTCAATGCGGCCATACAGCGCCTCGGCATCGGCGTTGATCAGATACGAGACCCCGCCGTTTACGCTGTCGATCGTCAGCCCGTCCTTGCCGACTGGGTAGACGCGCGTCAGCAAGCTCGCGCCATCGATTTTGTCGGTAAGATTTAGTAAATTTTTGCGGATATCCACCTGCTGCGTGCACATATGGCGATAGCTTTTGTGCACATCCAGGTATACGCTGCCGCCGGCGTATCGCAGGCGCATCGTCCCGCCGACGGCCGTCATGGCCTCCTGCAGCAGCGACAGCGTAGATACATACTCTGTGTGCTGCACGGACAGCGTCGGCAGCGCGGAGTCCACCGTGCCGAGCAAGATCTTGCGCGCAGGTGCGCACGCGGCGTTATACTGCGTCAGCAGCGCGGTGACGTAGTACTCCACGGTGCTTGGTGACAGCGTAAAAGGTGCTTTGCATATATCGTCCAGCCACAGCATCGCACCGTCCACGCTATAGGTGCGGCTGCCGCGCAGATCCGTGGACGTGTCAGTCAAGCTGCCGCGAAAGATCTCCGTCCCGTCTTTTTGGATCGAGATCACGGATGCGCGCTTGATCGGCACGTCGCGCATGGCGTTGGACGGCGGCAGCACAAAATCCGCCGAGTCGATCTCGCCGACTGCGCGGTGCAGCGTGCCGGCAGAGATCTCGCGCCCGGCCATGCCGACCGCAAAAAGCAGCGTACCGTCTGTATAGCCAGCGTACATCAGATCCACCCCCTCCGCCCGGTAAGCGTAAGCTCGCCGGCCGCGCCGCCGATCGCGTATGCGTAGTCCGGCGTCTTGCGGATCTGCAGATACGGGCTGGATGTCTCGCGGTCGCCGAGCGTCGCCGGGGCATACGTGCGATCACAGCGATAGATCTGCACACGGCCTTGGTCGGAAGCCGGATACATCAGCCGGTCGCTGCACAGCCCGGCAAGCGATCCGGGCTGCGCGCGGAAAAGCTTGATGTTGCTTGCTGTGCACCCGCCGGGGTTGATCGTCTCCAGCATCATGTACAGCCCGCCAACCGGCACGCTGGAGATCCACCTGCTTTTGCCGTCGCCGTATGGCATGCCGGATGCGTCCACGATGGTGTACCACCCGCCAGTGGTGTCCGCGGACACAAGGCAGCCGCCGGCGACCGGCCAAGGCAGCTTAAAGCGCGCAAAGCCATATACGCCGCCGCCGGTGTCGACGACAGACTTGATGCGCAGCACACTGCTTGCGCCGTCCCCGACGACATCATAGTGCTCATCCACCGACCCTGACGACCCGCTCGCCGTCACGCTCCGACCGATCAGGATGTTGTCCGACGCCGCGAGCATCGGGATCTTTACGGATACCTCGGCGTCGTCCAGCCGGTAAGGGTCTGCGTTGATCATCAGGTCAAAGATCGTGCGATCCAGCGATGTGTCCGGCGTGCCCACCGTGCACCGCCCGATGTAGTAGCCGTCGCGGCCGTCGAGCTCCAGCTTTCGCCGCTGCCCATGCACGGCAGCAGCGAAAGCGTAAAAGTCAAAAGATCCGTGCGGGCAAAAACCGAGCTTAAGCTTGATAGCGCGGTTGCCAAAGATAGGCTCGCCGGTCAGTGCGTCGGTAAGATCCAGCTCGCCGTCCGCGCCGGGGACGCTGACGGTCTGCGTTTTTACGTCCGGCAGTCCGATCTGCACGCCCATCAGCTCCAGGCCGGCGTACTGCACGCCGCCGATTTTACAAGATAGTGCCATTAAATAGTCCTCCGTGCCCTGCTTGTGTAGATGCCGCCGAGCGCATAGTCCATGCGCGTGGCGACAGAGCCGACAAGCGCGTCGCCGTCCATATAGATCTGCATCCCGGTGATCGCGCGCTCGAGGCGGTCCATGCGCTCGATCACGGCGGCGATATCGCCGCCGGCGCCCGGAGCAGCGGCCGATTGCAGCGTAGCCGCCTGCGCATACAGCCCCTGCATATCCACGCCGACGACGTACTGCGGCTGCAGCGACTCGCCGATCTGGCGATTGATGTCGCCAATCGTAGACGCCCAGCCGTCGCCGATGCCGGCCGCCATGTTTTGGCCGATATCCGCAAAGACGCGCGACGGGCTGTGGATGCCGAGCAAATTTTTGATCCAGCTGACAAGCCCCGTAAAAAGGTTGGACACATCCGACTTAAGCCGCTGCCACTGCTCCGTGATGCCTTGCCGGATGCCGTCGACAATGGACTTGCCGATGTCCCAGTAGGACTTTACGGCGGCCAAAAAGCCGCGGACGATCGTCTCCACCAGACGCGGCACAGCCGCGGTGATGTGCCCGGCGTTGGACACAAGCCCGGACGCCAGCGCGATGACGATCTCGATGCCCACGCCGATGATCTCCGGCAGCATCGCGTAAAAAGACTCTACGAGATTTGTGATGATGCCAGGGACGGCATCGATCAGCTGCGGGATCGCCGCAATAAGCCCACGGGCAAGTGCCAGCATCAGCTGCATCGCAGCCTGGATCAGCAGCGTGATCGACTCGGGGGACGTGATCTTGCCCACAATGCCGAGCAGCGCGGACATCGCCGCAGTGATGATGCCCGGCAGCTGATCCGCGATGCCGAGCAGCAGCGCGCCCACCAGCTCGATCGCCGTACCCGTCAGGTCCGGCGTCGCCAAAAGCAGCCCCGTCACCAATGCGCCGATAAAGGCAAGCGCTGCCGGGATTGCCTGCGGCGCGTATGATACCAGCTGCGCGGACAGCGACGCGATCAGGCTGCCGGCGACGCGCGAAAAGCCGTCTATGCCCTCATCCTCAAACGCCATCGTCAGCTGGTCGACGGCGTCGATCGCCGTCGGAAGCAGCGTCGACAGCATCGCGTCGGATACCGGCTGCATTAGCTTGCCCAGCATCGCGTTGACGTTGTCCTGCAGTGTCGACGTCAGACCGGCGACCGTCTTACTGGCCGCCTCCATGCCGCCGGCAAATTTGCCGCCCGCGTCCGTCGCGTGATTTACCGCCTGCGTCAGCTCCTCGGCGGAGATGCTGCCGGCGGCCATGCGCTTTTGCACATCCTCCATGCTTTCGCCCGTCTGATCGCAGATGTCGATCAGCGGGTTCCAGCCGGCGTCGATCATCATCTGGACGGTCTCGCCGGTTAGCTTGCCCTGCGCCGTGGCCTTGCCGTAGGCGCGGGCGAGCGACTGCATTTTGTCGGCATTGCCGAGCGAGATGTCGCCAAGGCGCTGCAGCGTGCCGGACACGTTGTCCGACGCCACGCCAAAGGCAAGCAGTGTCTGCGCGCCGCCGGCGAGGGCGACATGGCCAGCGGCGTGGCCGATGCCAGCTTTTGCAGGCTTCCGACCATGCCGTTGGCAGCCTCCGAGCTCCCGCCGAGCATCGTCGTAAAGTTTGTGACGTAACCCTCCATCGCCTGGGTGGACTCCAGGCCGGCAGATACCATCTTTTTCGCACCGTCCACGACGGTGCTTACAGCTGCCTTGATCGCGCTCGAGGCGAGATCCGACATCACGCCCTTTAAGACGGTCCATCCGCCGGAGGCTTTTTCGGCTTTTTCGCCGGCCTCCTCGGCTGCGTCACCGACATCAGCGACGGCGTCGTCCGTCCCGGAGGCGGCTGCCTCCAGCCGGGTGAGCTGCTGGCGCGTCGACTCGATCTCCCGCTCAAAATCGCGGTACTGCTCCGGGCTGATCTTGCCATCGGCGAGCTGCTTGGACATCGACTCCTGCGCCGCGATCAGCATCTTAAGCTTGTCCTTAGCACCGGCGATCGACTCGGCGAGGATGTCCTGCTTTTGCGCAAGCAGGACAGTATTGGTGGGATCAAGCTTAAGCAGCGACTCGACGCCGCGTAGCTCGCCGCTCAAATCTTTTGCCGACTTGCGCGCCTTAAGGATCGCGTCGCCAAGCTTTGTGGTGTCGCCGCCGATCTCGACGGTGATGCCCTTAAGTGTCGTACCTTTGCCGCTCAAGCATCCACCTCCTCCTGCCGCCCGAAGGTGCTGCGCAGCCCGTCCACATCCGGCTCAGTCTGCTCCAGCCTCCAGGCGTTATCCAGATACTCGCGGCCGTCTGCTGACTGCAGCTTGCGCGCGATAAAGGCGTCGCGCAGCAGCAGCATATAGTCATCCAGCAGCAGATCGCAGACGTCCGGCAAGGGCATGTTGGCGTACTGTGCCACCAGATGCTCTCCGACCGTCTCGATCGTGTAGTGGCATCCCGTACCATCACCGTCATCGGGATAGTACGGGATTGTCAGTTTTTTGCCTTGGTCGCCCCCGAGACAAAGTCCGAGTATGCGGCAAAAAAGCCGACGAGATCGTCAAAGGCAAAAAGCCCGGCGACCTCCTTGGGCGTAAGCGTCGCGCCCGTGCGGTTGCAGTTAAGGATGTCGCAGACGATGTCGATCATCTCGTCCACGCCCGCGCTGTCCTGCATAGCCGTCATCCGTTTAAAAACGCTCAGCGGCGGCACGGTCAGCAGCAGCTCGCGGCCGTCCTGCAGCTCCAGCGTAAAGATTGCCTTGTGCTGGCCAAGTGTAAAGCGATTTGTCATGCCGTGTACACCTCATCGTAGTAGATCAGCGTGCCCTCCGAGTCCATCGGGTCGGCAGCAAACTCGGCGTCGATCACGGTCTCCTTGTCTTTCACAAAGGCGATCTCAAAGCCGGACTGGTTTTTGCCGACGATGCGCACGTAAAGCTCGCGCTTGCCGTCCTTGTCAGCGTGCTTAAAGCACAGCACGTACTTTTTGCCGTCGGCGTTGTCGACGCCGCCGATCTTAACGGATCGCTTCGCGGGCTTTCCGCTCGCTGCGTCGGTCTCCGTCACGCGGGCAGTCGCGCTGAGCTTGGCCAACGTGTCGCCGTCCCACGTCATCACGCCGGACTTAAGCGTCACCTCCTCGGCGGTGATCACCGTCTTGGACACAAGTCCAAGATCGTCCTTGGCAGTGTAAAAGGTGGGCTTGTACGACAGCGTCGCGCCGCCGGAGATGTAGCCCAGGATGTTGTCGTCCGTGCAGATCGCCTCGGTCTCCGGCACGGTCGTGCCGGTGTACTCCTGTGCGTAAAGCTTGCCGGACCCCAGCGTGATATCTTTGCGCTTACTAAGTGCCATAGTCAAAATCCTTTCTCGGTGTACGTAAAGTCATACACCGTCATAAAAAAGTGCTCCGTGTCGATCCACTCGCGCTCCTGCCGGACGTACTCGATGCCGAGCGCGTCGAGCCGCCGGCCGATCTGGTTCTCCAGCTCCGGCACCGGCTTACGCGCGTAGAGCTCCACGGTGATGTCGTGGTCTGTGATCCCGTTATACAGGTCAGCGCCACGTCGGTCGATGTGATCATGATACACGGCATATGGCAGCTCCGGCGGCATCGCCCAGACTGTCTCTGTGTATCGGATGCCCTCCAGCACCACCGGGATGATATCAGCCACCGCTTACCGCCTCCTCCACTTGCTGCAAGTACTTCTCGGTGACTTGTGTCACCGCTTTTTGCAAAAAATGCGTGCCTTCGACGCGGCCTCCGTTGACCTTTTGGTGCCCAAACTCCAGCAGGTGCGTCAGCCGGTAGTCCGGCCATTTGACGTACCACGTCCGCGCGTATCCGCTGTCCGTATCAAGCGTCAGCTTGGACGCGATCTGCTTGTAGTAGTGCCCGATGCCGGACTTGCGCCTCGGCGCGGTTTTGCGCGTAGTGATCACCAGCTCGCGCATACTTGCATCTACGATTTTGCGCAGCTTATCCTGCACGTCACGGCTGTACTCAGCCAGCACACCCGCGATCGCATCGCCGAGCTCGTTTGCCATCACCATCATGCGCCCGTCACCTCACCACGATCTCAAGCCCGCCGTCCCGCGTCTCGTAGGTGCGCTCGACGATGTAGCGCTTTCCATCGTGCTCGACAAAGCGCTGTCCGTCGTAGTCTCGCCAGTCGGCCAGCCGAAACTGCACCGACGGGTGCAGCCCGACGGCCGCGGCCTGGTAGTGCTCGGCGCGCGTGATGCTTTCGCGCCGGCAAAACACCTCGTGCTTGCCGACGTCGTTGCCGCGCTCGTCAATGGCGATCAGATTGATTACATCATCGTACACACGTCTCCCTCCTTTGCCGGTGTGTCCAATTTGGACACACCGGCGTGTTGTACCTTAGCCCTGCATCCGCTGATGGCAGAGCCGATTGTTGATTTTTGCCCGCAGGTAGCGCGGCATTGCCATGGTCGGCTGCTGCCTGCGCTCGTGCAGGTGCGCGGCGTACATCTCCAGCAGCAGCTGGTCGGCCTGATCACTCAGGTCGAGGATGATGCCCTCCGTCCGCAGCATCTTGGCTGCAGCCGCGATCAGCGCCGCAAAGTACTCGTCGCGCTTGGTATGCGTCACGCCGAGATCAGCCTTGAGCAGCGCAAGCACCGTCTCGGCCGAGCTGACGTCCGCCATTAGTCGCTGCCGCCAGCGGGCGGCGTGGACTGCGTCGTGTTGGCCGCGTCAGACGCAAAGGTCAGGCTGGTGGTCGCCGCCGTGTTGTCGTAGCGGACGATCACAAACGCCTCGCCGCGCACCGGCTTGCCATCGTAGCGGGCGGTTGCCTTAAACGCAGTCTGGTCCTCGATAAATTTGACCTCCGTGGACTGCTCGAGGGTTGTGCCCTCGCGCTCGGCCAGCAGATACAGATCCATGTAGCCACCCATGATCTGGTTGTCCGGGACAAAGTCCAGCTCCACAATCTGACCGCCGATGACTGGCAGCTCGGACGTGACGCCGGCGGTCAGGGCAGCCGCGCTGTTAAAGGCCAGTGCCTTGGCCTGCAGGTCAATGTGCGTCTTGTGGTTGCACACCCAGACGGGTTTTCCGGCCGAATACTTGGTATCGGCGACACCCAGCGCGCCGATGAGATCGGCGTAAAACTCCGCACCGTTTTTGGCGGCGATGTTGAGCTTTTTGACGTTGCTGGTGCTGAGGTTGGTAAACGTGCCCTGGTTGGTGCCCCACCACGCCGGAGACGCTGCAGCCGCCAGGCGAGTGGCGATGCCGACCGGCATCTTGGTGCCGGTGCCAAACAGGATGGCCTTGTCCAGCGCGTAGCCGATCGCCTGGCCGAGCTGGTCAAGGATCTCGGTCGCAAGGCCGATGTTGTTGTCGTCCTCGAGGTAGCAGTTGGACACAAAGACATAGCCGCCAACCTTGTAGCCGTCGGTCTCGACCTGGTTGATGGTGATAGTCATCTCGTTGAGCGTGCCGACCATCTCCGTCCACACGGCCTCCGGCACAGTGCCGACGATGTTCTGGCGCGCCTTGCCGCGCACCTGGCGCAGGCGGGTGTAGCCGATCAGCTTGCTGTAGCGGTTGATGTTGTCGCGGATGATGTCCAGCATCACCTCCGGGATGCCGAGCGCGGCGCTGGACACGGCGCGCTGCTGGCCAAGCATCTCACGGGTGCGGGTCAAAAATGCGGTGACGTCATCGCGGGCAAAAAATGCGTCGCGCTGGGCGTAAGTCATGCCGTAAAAACGGCTGCGGGCATCGCCCGCGGTGTTGGTAGGCATAGTGTTGTGTGCTCCTCTCTCAGTGTGATGTGTGGGGTTGGTGTGGGCTGCGCTGCGGGCCTCGGCGGCGTTGGCTTCGGCGGCCTCGATCTGCTCAGTCAGACTCGCGGCATCCGCCTCGGCGGCCTCGATGTCTGCCGTCACCTTGTCGCGGTCCGCCTCAAACTCGCCGATCGCCGTCTCGCAGGCGGCGCGCTCGTCGTCGGTCTGGGCCGCCTCGATGTCTGCGGCCAGCTCGCTCTCGCGGGTCTCCAGCGCCGCAGCCTGCTCACGCAGCTGCGCGAGCGTCGCGTTGACGGCGGACAGCTTATTGCGCAGCAGCAGTACTTTAAGTGCCATGGTTATCTCCTCCTGTCAGTCTGTTGATCATCTTGGTTTTCCACGCCTCGGCCTGCCGGCGCTGGATCTCGGCGAGATCCGCATGGCGGGCTTTGACGGCGGTCTCCTCGTAAGCCGGATAGGTCACGACCGAGACCTCGTACAGTGGGTTGACCTTGTTGATCTCCCAGCGGCACTGTCCGCCGCCGAGGTCGACAAAGGTCTCCTCCTCAATGTCAAACCCAAACGAGCACTGGTCGACGTCACCGCGCTGGACGCGCGCATAGAGGCTCATGGCGTCGGCATCGTCCCGATTGATTTTGATTGTGCCATACAGGCCGCGCGCATCCTCGCGCAGCGTCAGCGTGCCGGCCTTGGTTCGGCCGAGCACAAGCCGTGTGTCGTGGTCGATCAGTGCGCGGATGTCGCCGGACAGACATCCGGCAAATGCCCCCGGCTTGACAATCTCGGTTGCCCCGTCCCACAGGACATAGGGGCTGTCAAACACGGCAAAATAACCCTCGATGACGAGATCGCCGCCATCGTCGCGGGTACAAAACTGCTGCGGCGTGCTCCGCAGCTGCCGGCCCTGCCGGCTGTTGCTATCAGACATCTTTGCCCTCCTTCTGCTGATCCTGGATCAGCTTTTTTTGGTCGCCGATCATGCCGGCGGGGATGTAGTTTTCCAGCATGACGAGCTGGTCGAGGTCCTTTTTGGGCGTCATGCCCAGCCAGTCGCGCACCTCGTTGCCGGTCATCAGGCCGCGCACATACAGGTCGCACGCGACCGACGACAGGTCGGCCATGCTATAGGCATACAGGCTGCGCGGATTGAGGCGGAAATACCGGGACGGCGAGAGCAGCAGCTTTTTGGTCAGCTCCTGCTGGATGGCCGTGGCGATCTCCATCACTGTCGAGCGCACGTAGTTGTTGTAGGCGTCCTGGTCATAGTCCCCGACGCCCAGCAAAAACGCCGGGACATGCATCACGCTGGCCACCGTGCGCTTGTCCAGCGTCACGGCGTCGTTGATTGCCAGGTCCTGCAGCGACAGAGGCTTGATCTGCTGCACGTCCATCAGGTCGGCCTGCACCACCCACGGCTCGCCGGCCTCGTCGGTGCTCAGGTAGTCGTCCAAAAATTTGCGGCGGCCCTCCTTGCCTGCAAACTCCTCGGCGATGCCGTCCACGCGGACGATAATGGAGGGCTTCCACTTCTCGGACATAAAGCCTTTCTTGGTCGCTGCGGCCTGCTTAAGGCCCGCGGCCACGTCGCGCAGCTGCACCCGGTAGCCGGTGCCGCGCCACGGATAGGTCAAGTCCGGGTGGAGCACAAAGTGCAGCACCTCGTCCGGCGCAAAACTGCGCCCGCGCCACTGCACGACGTAGCTGTCGCCGACCGGCTGCGCGGTTGCATCCGGCATCGGCATCAGGTCGTCCAGATAACCGTTGGTCGTCACTGGCAGCACAAAGGCGTTGCCATCGCCGGTTGTCAGCATCGTGCGCACGATCCACTCGACCCACGTCTTGCGTGTGGTCAGACCGTAGGGGTTGATATCCACCTTGGTCGCCAGCGCATCGCGCACGCGCATGTCGCCCGCCTTGGTGTTTTCCATCAGGTGGATGGTCATGCTGGAGACGCTGCCGGCGATCGCATCGACCGCCGCGGCGACCTCCGGGCAGTCGATCAGCCGGGTGTAGCCGGGCACCTGCATCGCAGACCCGTCGCTGCCGACGATCCACCCGGTCAGGCCGCCGACGCTTCGCTTTTTGGCCGCCTTGCGGCCCGCGAAAAGTCTCATATCTCACGCTCCTCACGCAAACCAGCCAAGGTCTTTGGCTGCTTTTTCGCTGTTTTCAAGCATCCGGATCGCCGCAAAGACGGACGCATCAAAGACATCGATGCGCAGCGTCGGCTCGATCTTTTCATACTGGATCATGTCGTCCGTTTTTTCGATCGCTCGGACATTTTGCACGCAGTACTCATACGGCTCGGCGTGCAGATAGTACAGCAGGCCGTTTTTTGCCGCGGCCTCGATATGCCGGAAGCCCTCCGACTTTTTGTAAAAGTACTGCGGCTGGTCGATGATCTTAAAGCCGGCCTTTTTCATGCCGGCGAAGTACTCGCGGCAGAATTTTCGGTCGTGCCCGACCTCGGCGATCTTAAAGCCCATCTGCCGCATCCGCACAAACCAAGCGACGATCTCCGCGTGGTTGACAGACTTGTCATTGCTCATGCTCAGCCAGCCATCCTCCTGCCATCCGAAAAGCGGGATGTTGTCCTCCTCGGCCTTAACGGCCGCGGCCGTGACCGGGAACCAGCAGTGCGGGATGATGATGTTGACGCCCTGGTACACGCCATACAGGCAGGCGGCCGTCAGGTCGTGCATCTTGGACAGGTCTGCGCCGCCGTACCACTTGATCGGCAGCTTTGCCAGCTGCTCGATCGTCCAGTGATATTTGGCATCCGACGCCCGAAACTCCGCGATGTTAAAGTAGGCCCGCATCGCGGATGTGTATACGTTCAAGGACTTTGCAAAAAAGTCTTTGCGCTGCTGCGGGTCGTTTTGCGCCTGCAGCGCGTCGGTCATGATGTCGTTCGGGCGGATGCTCTCGCCGTATGCGGGATTTGCCATACGCTGCACGTCGGCGTTGGTGTAGTCCACGTTCCCGGCCTCGTCGACCGGCGCCGCCGCGATAAAGACAAACAGCGCATCCGCGTCCGCGGACTTGATCGTGCCGTTGAGGATCTGCCGGCAGTACTTAAGCCTGTGGCCGCAAAAGCTGTTTTCGCGGTCGCCGGCCGTGGAGATGCCGATGACGAGCTTGTTGGTGTACGCCTTGGTCGCCTCCTTGAGCACGTTGTACTGCTTTGGCGACTTGTAGGCGTGCAGCTCGTCGGCGATGATGATGTTGGCGTTAAAACTGTCCTGCTGATCCGGATTGGATGCCAGCGCGTTGATGTAGATAGATCCGTCGCCGACCGTGCCGGAGATGCTGCGCTCGGCGTTGTTGTCCAGGATGCGCATCCCGTTTGGGTCGTCGTCCTGGGACAGGCCAAGCCGCCGGACGTTGTAGGCCAAAAAGCCGAAAGACTCCAGCGACTGCTTGAGCGCAGCAGACACGATGTATACCTTGGACCCGGACGGCGACTCGATCAGCGCCAACGCCCAGGCGAGCGCGGCCGCAAAGGTCGTCTTGATGTTTTTGCGCGGTACAAAGATGAACGCCTCCTTAAAGCGGCGCTCCGACGTGTCGCGGAGATAAAAGCCGAGCAGGTTGTACACGCAAAACTTATGGTACGGCAGCAGCAAAAACGGCTGCCCGCGCAGCGGCGTCGCATCCAGGCGCTGCCCCTGCTGGTGGCACAGCATAGTCTCGATCAGCTCGATTGCGTACTCCGCCTCGGCCGGCCGAAACTCCCAGCGCGGGTCGGCAAGATCCGCGACGAAGCGCTCGCACGCCTGCCGGATATCCGGGCAGGCGAGGATCGTCCCGTCCAGGCAGCCGGTGACGTAGGCAAGGACGTCCGCGGCGTTGCGGTGATCGCCGAGCTGCGTGCGCAGCAGGTCTGCATCCGCGCCGGTCATTTTCCGGCCCTCTCTCGTGCCTCGGCGAGTGCGCGCTCCAGCGCGGTCGGCCCGGTCGGCGCTGCCTTCGCGTTGCCAAGGACGCGGCGCTGTCCGGTCGGCGTCAGACCAAGCTGCGCCGAGATGTCAACGATCTGCCCTCGCAGCCCCTCGACCACGGAGTAGTACGGATCTTTTACCGCGTTGGTCGCTCCGCTTTTGTTGGTGTACTCGGTCACAAACTCGCCGCCGTTCGCGCGCCAGTCGCGCTCGGCCTTTGCAAGCTCCGTCTGGATGCGGGCGAGCGTCTTGATGATCGGCTCAAACGCCTGATTGTAGGTGCCAGCGAGCCGCATGTTGTCGCGGATCGCATCCTCGCGCTTGCTCATGTCTCACGCTCCTTTTGTGTCCATTTTGGACACGCTCCCGGCCGCTGTTTGGCCGTGAAAGTTTCGCTTTTTCGCGCAAAATCTGCGCGTCCCAAAAAATCCGCCTCCAAGGTTTCCGCGCGCGCGCCCGATTGCTTTGTTCCCGCGCGATCCCCCCCGCGCCGAAAACTCGGCGCGGTTGGACAGAGTTCCTCCCCACCGGTCTCCGGTGGAAATTCTGTCAGTCTTCAGGGGCGGGGGGCATCCTTTGCCCTGCGCGCCTCCGCCACTGCTCGCCCAGCGCCGTCAGCAGATCGCTGCCGCGATCATGCATCGCGTCGTGGCACTGTGTGCAAAGGGACACCAGATTCCAGCGCTCCCACGCCAGATCCGGGTACATCCCTGCCGGGTAGCAGTGGTGCACAGTCGTCGCCGCGCGGTGCTTGCCATAGCGCAGGCACTGCTGGCACAGGTAGCCATCGCGCCGCAGGATGCGCGCGCGCAGAGTCGTCCATCGCTTGTCCGCGTAAATGCCGGTCGCCATGCGGGCTATCACCTCCGAGACGCCCGGCGATCTGCGCAAAATAAAAAACGCCCGAGCGACTGACACACATTGCTGTGTAATCAGGTCGCTCAGGCGTTATCGCTCAGGCGTATGCGATTGTACTCGACGATCGTCGTCCGTCTGCACCTGTGGCAGTACAGCGGGAAGTTGATCACAGCCGTCTCCGGCAGGATCACGACGCGCGTCAGAGCCTGGCACACCGGGCACACCGCCCGATTGCCTTGCACTATCATTTTACTGCATTCAGCGTTTTTTTGCAAGACTTTCCCTCCCTTTTTTGTTACGGCTGCGCCTAAAGATATACACAACCCCAAGACAGATAATATAGGCGTCTACTCCTTGCGCGCTCGGCGCTCCGGCAGCAGATACACTATATAATCATAGCAGCCAAACTCGTTTTGTTTGTGATCCGTATCCAGTATGTACGCGCCCGGCGGCGCCGTGACCGTGACCGACTCGTCCACCATCTCGGACTCCTCGACCGGCTTGCGCAGGTTGCGGCTCGCGTTCCAGCCGCGGTCGCCGACCGCGGTTGCCGGCGCGTCCGGGTTGCGCTCGTGGAGCAGGTACTGCGCCAGCTCCAAAAAATCGTCGTGCACATACATCTCCGTCTCGCCGATCGGCAGGATCTCGACGTTGTCGCCGTTTGGCCACAGCGCGCGGATGGTGTCGTAGTCTCCCGCGCCCGTCGCACTGATGATCAGATGGTGGTGCAGTCTCCGGCTGCCATCGCTTTGCAGCTCCTGCGTTACATACACGTAGCGCAGCTCCTTGCCGGCTCGCCGGTACTGCCGTCGCATCCGGTCAAAAAATGCTGCGACCTGCTTTTTCGCGGTCTTGCGGTTTGGCGGCAGATGCGCGTCGTCGTATGTAAGCGTCACATACAGGTCGCGGCGCGTAAAGTTGGCGGCGAGCTGCATCTGCAGTTTTTGGTACGCAAAGCGATGGTTAAGCTTTTTCCGCGCCGCCGATGAGCACTTGGCTTTTTCGGCGCGCGCCCTCGGCGCATCCGTAGCCAGCACCTGCGTGTAGCACACAGCCCGCACCAGCCGGCCGGCCGTCTGCTTTTTAAGTCGTTTTGTTTTTGCCATGTGCCCCCCTAAAACAGTGACATTTGCGCGGTGTGCCGCGCGAAGCGCTGCTCCTG
>ERZ773192.2390-NODE-2390-length-15955-cov-17.094214_pt1 | contig 15955 bp, 13 predicted proteins | sample MGYA00581010_ERZ773192 | MGnify/ENA primary metagenome ERZ773192 (study PRJEB29015, sample SAMEA2737741) | human gut metagenome | biome: human gut; feature: human-associated habitat; material: faeces | place: China | collected 2012 ...
CGTGGACCCGCATCATCGAGCACAAATGGTTCGAGTTCGGCAAGGACGAGAACGGCAACGACCTGCCCAAAACAATCATCAGCCGTGAGTATTCCTCCGAGTGGAAGCCCGGTGACGAGCCGTATTACCCCGTCAACGACGCCAAAAACGGCGCACTGTATGCCGAGTACAAGAAGTTGGCCGACGCCGAGCTGAAGGTCATCTTCGGCGGACGCCTGGGTGAATATAAATACTACGATATGGATCAAGTTATTGATTCCGTTTTATCGGTTTGCAAGATTCTCTTTTAAGGCAAAGTGCTTGACATCGGAATAGGTAAAAGTCATTTAAACTCTACACTCGTGACCTGTTCCGCAGAGGCTAATATTTATAGCAACTATGTGTTCAGCTACATGGCTGTGTTGCTCAAGCGTGCGGTCTCTACGTGACGGATAGTAGGCAACGAGATAAAATTATTTGTTTCAGCTAAGAGCATATAAAATCCAAAATTTCGGGTTGACAAGAGGCAGGAGAAGAGAGATGCTTTTGACAGACAGACAGACAGACAGACAGACAGACAGACAGACAGACAGACAGACATCTTCATTGGGTTGATGCACTAAAAGGGTATGGAATTTTCTGCGTTACATTTGCACATTTGAATCCGTTGAGACTAATAGAAGTGCACATCTATTCTTACCACATGTTTCTATTTTTCTTTATTTCAGGATATCTATATAAAACGCAGTCATTAGACGATTATCTCCGCAAGAAGATTAAATCTCTCCTTGTTCCATTCTTGCTTTGGAATCTCCTATCATCATTAGTGGAACTTCTTATAACACACGATTTGCAAGATGTAGTGGATAGATTCCTTATTTTGCATGGTAAGGTTTGCTGGAATGCACCGATATGGTTTCTTCTAATTCTGTTTTTGTGCGAGTCGGTGTATGCTCTTATCGATAACGCTTGGCGTAGTATTTTTACACCACATATCGTATTCTGCTTCAGTACAGTTTTGTGGATTCTATATGGACAGTTAAATGCGCCGCTAAAGTTAAATCTTTTACCGTTGGCCTTATTTAGTTTTTCATTCGGGAAAATTTTTCAAGGCATTACACAAAGGAAAGTATACAGCGCTAATTCTGTTAATGCCATGATGTGTATTACGGCAATGTTAAGCATTTTATTTGGGGCAATTTTGAATAAAAGAATTTCGTATACGGGAGCGACATTTGGTAATTTGTTTTACTGCTTTGTAGCTGCAATTTCTGGCTGTGTGTTTTTCACCGTACTATTTAAAAATTGTGAACAAATTGGATTAAATCAATATCTTTGCTTACTGGGGAAGAATTCTATGGCGATAATGGTAATGCAGTATTGGCTATTTCGATTGTTTGATTTTATGGGAGAAAAGACATTTGGAATTAGTATTTGGTATGGTCGAAGTACGCTGAAAGCATTAGGGGTTAGTATTATAACAATTTCACTGATTTTGACTTGCACGGGGATAATCAAAAAAATATCGAAAAAGAATAAAATAATATTATGCGTTTCTGAACTCTTCGGCCTAAGATAGTGAGTTTAATAGAACGAAGAAATTATGATATCATTTAGTGCTGAAATAATAGTGCTGTATCGGATTCGCACAGCTGGAGGGCATCATGGGCAACAATTGCGCTGACGGCGTTTCTTGACCGGAACCCCTGAATTCCGGCACTCCACAATACGCTGTTTCCATTGTTCCTGACTTATTGCCCGCTTCATCTGACTCACCTGCATGGCTACGACTCCTCCTTGAGACTTTTCAGGAATTCCTGATAATTACCAGGAATTCTCGGTAATTTTTGATACCCTTATTATCTCACAGGCGCCGTTGCTTTCACAGGACGTCATTTATTATGCGCTTACATTTGGACACATATTTTGCCAAGGAATACCAAATTCTTTATACACGAGAAAAATCGCTATACGTCCCACTAATTTCGTTGCTTTGAATTTGCTTAACCTTTTCTTTATCTTCTTGCATGCCATTATCAGCATTTTGCACTTTTTCCAATTCAGCAACGAGTTCAGTAATGCGATTTTCTGTTTCAGAGACCAACCGTTGAATTTTCTCCGGCTCAACAAGTTGCGAAATTCCCATTCTATCAAGCTGTGAAGCCGCTCTGCAGTATGTCTGCAGGGCGGCTTCATTTTGCTTGTAGAAGGTATCCTTCTGGGCAAGTGGTTTGGATGCATACTCCAACCAAACAGATTTATAGGTGCGGCACGCCTGCAGATTATGAGCTGTTGCTGCATAAATTTTGCTTTTGGAACGAAGCTCTGAAAGCTTGTTGCGGAGCTTCATTTCTTCGCGTTGATATGCACTGATTTGTTTATCAAAATCAGCAGCTGAATGTAGACCATTATCAGCCATGCTGCCCAAGAGTTTTCCAAGCTCTTGGGCATTTGCAATTCCTGCACGGCGTTCCACATTAGCGACTTGACGGGCCAAACTGCTTTCAGAAGTGCCAACCTGCACCACACCTCCTAGCGATTGCGCTAGTTCAGCGCCACTGATTGATTTTCGCGTCTTCTCTCTGCCAATTGGCACATAGCTGTACTGCCAACCGGGATATAGACTGATTGCACAGCTTCCTTGCTCGACGTTTCGCTGTACATAGCGTTCCGGAATGAATAACCGCTCAATGTGATATTGCGGCAAATGCACTGTCACTCCGCGCAGGCTCATGGCCATGATCTGATCAGCGGTCAAGCTTACAATCAGTGGCTGCGTCAGATTCTCTTCATCGATTTGTCGAATCAAATCAGTGCCCCGAATTGTGCCATGTGTGCCGTCAACGTAAGTTATATCATATGAAAAAGCCGCGCCAATGTCGGCAGATACAGACCCATCAGGATTCGTATTAATATGGCTGTTATCAATCATCAGCTTTGCCGGATTGCCACTTGAGTCATGGATTTGCAGCAGAACACCGCGCTTGCCGACAGAACATATCTGACGTGACGTGAGTCTGACAGATGTATCACAACTCTGCGGATAGTTTGTAGTCAATTCTTGATATAGCTCTGCAATCGACGTACTATGATTTGTGTCAAGGATTCCTGATTTATTCTTTATCGCATTTTCTAAGCCTGCGAGTGTAAATCCATCTCCTAAAGCGTCAGCAGGCACCCATGTGCCATCTAAGTCGACAGCCTTATACAAAAGCTGTCCGGATTGCTTCTTTACCCGTATCTTAACCCCCTCGGACTGCAGCAGTTTTGCAAAGTCAGCAAAGGTTGAGACATTCGGAAGTATCTTAGCTATGCGCTCACGAATAAATTGCTGCTCGGCAGCGTTATCCTCTAAGCGCTCCACGAGGCCGGTATACGTAAACTTGTCGGTATCGGCCAGTGATGTATCTCTGATCGCACGCCCCGCACCTTCCGGTAGGTAGGTCATATGCTTACCACGCTGGCAAACAGAAATGCCCAGTTCCTGTGCCATTTGCAGGAACTGGGCATAATTGGTGGCACGCTCCAGGCAGAAGTTGAGCTTCTTGCGGACTTCAGTGCGATTGCTGGTTGTGCGTTTTTTCTGTATGTAAGTGGGGTAGAGTTGGCCTAGCTGTTGCGGATCTTTAATGACAGATAGCTGTGATTCCATACAGAGCCGATCCGAGATACTACGGATTTGCTGCGCGGTGCGGTAGGGAACAGTGCGCAGCTTTTTGTAATCATAAAAAGAAACGGCGTTGATAATAATGTGGTTATGTATAGAATCTTTATTGATATGGGTAGCAACGACAAACTCGAATTTTCCATCGGTAAATTCCATCGCAAGCTTGCGACCTAACTTGTGGGCCAGCTCCGGCGTGACGGCATCATCCGGGGAAAAGGATTGAATGAGATGGTAGGCAAGATTCCCTTGTTTTTTCGCACTTGTATTTCGTGCTTTGCGCGCCATTGCTGCAGTAATGGAAAAATCAAGCACAGCAGTCTGTGGGGCAGTATTGTAACCTGAAATCAATTCCTGCCCATCGGTTTTGTCAGGATTTTCTATGTAGTTGATTGCATCGTCAAGCCGAACTTTTACCGCATGAATTTTGGTGATAGCCATAGTAGATTCCTTCTATGTCAGAAACAGGTGAAGATTGTCACTCAGGGCCGGGCGAAAAACCTCAATAGCAGACAAAAACAAATAGCCACTCTCGCACGCCCACTTGCGAAAGACATGATTGGGGGTTGCATAATATTTCGCTGCATACATATTAGACTAGCTTTCGCAGAGCTTTCACCAATCGTTCCTGATAGAGCGACTTCAGCTGTAAATATTCACGCCGCAACTGCTCAACATCGTTGGTGGTAACAGATTGATTCGTGTTGCAGCGTTTAGCCACTTGGTTAATGTTACCTGAGATATGACTCAAGCTAGAAGAAATTTCTTTTATAACAGAAAAATCATAATGCTTGACTTTGCCGGTAAGCAGCATTTCCCGACAATAGGCAGAAAAGTTCGACATATCAGATTCCACCATTTTGTTTTGGATTGTTTCTAATTCTTGTTCTGTAAAGTATAGTAGTTTTCCGATTGAACGCTCGCGATTCTTTTTCATTAGCACAATTCTCCAAAGGAAGTCTGGCTTCAAATTAAAGAAGCTTACGGGAAAACGGGTTTTAGGGTGTCCCTAAGAGGCATGTGTGTATAAACACATGCAATGCTTGCTAACGTTCGCTTTCGCTCACGTTACCCCTTCGGGCCGCCCCGGCGGTTTTTCTGCTGAAACCAGAACAGTCCGGCTCCGATAAAAACGATGGGCAAAAAGTCCAGCACATTCCAGAACGGATTTGCTGACTTTTTGCTCTTCTGTACAGGTTGAGAGGAAGTCGGCTCCGGTGTCGACGTTGCGGACGGCGCAGCGGCAGCTGGTGCATTATAGACTGCCGCTCGCTGTACAGTGGTGTTCTCGTCATGGCTGGGCGTACTCAAATCAGCGTCTGGATTTTTTGTGTCTGTTACTGTCAGATGAAAGCTTGCGCCGTCATCGGTATTCAACTCATTCTGCTCACATTCGAACTGGTAGCGCTCCGCCGCATCGCCCACAACGCGGGCAGATAGAAGCGCATACAGTCCGCTGTCAGCCTCCGTGCAAACGGCGGCCAGCTGATTGGATTCGTATACATCCAGCGCGTATACCGTACCGCTGTACAGGTTCTGCAGGTAGACGATACAGTGTTGAGAAAAGCCGACTGGTGCCGTCAGGTATGCGCTGACCTGGGCCGTTATTGGCTGATAGTCGGCGGGTGGTTGGAGCAGCGGCAGCGGCGTATAATAGCGTGTCTGCCCGGTTACTTCCGTGAACCAACTCTCACCTGCAAACTCATATTGCAGCTCATACTGACCACCAGACTCGACCTGCAAAAAGGTGGTGCCGTCAACCTCGCGCAGTGGCCAATCGTTTAGGGCGTCGTATTGAACAGCGGCATTGCAGTAATAGGTGCCCTCCGGCAACGTTACAGCCTGGCCATACTGGTTCAAGCCGTTCAGTTCTACAAGAACAGCATCCGTATCATTGGGGCCGCTGCCCAGCGTAATCAGCACGGAACGTTCCTGCAGCTCCGCGGCAATATCTACTAAGGATACCGTCACCTCTCCGTTTCCCGCAGCAAGGCAGGGCGGTGCCAGCACCATGATAAACGGAACCAAAAGCAAAATCGCCAGAACTCTTTTCATAAAAGCCTCCTTAAAATCCGGCATAGGTAAAGTAATGGCAGCCGCGGCTCTCCATCCAGGCGTTGGACATGTTTACGCAGACGCCGTAGCCATAACAGCATTCAATCCACGCGCCGCCGCCGAGCGCCATCTGCACATGTCCTTGCTCACCGCCAGCGGCATAGACGACCCGCAGGTCGCCCGGCTGGACCTCGGCAGAAGAGATTGCCCGCAAGTCACCGGTGCGGCCATAGGCGGCTGTATTACCGGCTGAGAACGGCAAGCCCTGTGCCCAGTAGCAGTACTGCACAAAGCTGGAGCAGTCCAAATTCATCCCGACGCTGGCATTGCCGGGGCCGCCGCGCAGCGACGAGGGCTGCCCGTACACAAAATGACCTTGGCAGCTAATGGCAAAGGATACGACCTGCCCACGCGAGGTGTCGGGGTCAATGTTCAGTCCGGCCAGCAATGCCTGCAGTTCTTCAGCAGTCAAAGCGGAGCCTACCGAACGGCACTTGATGCCGTCAGACGCGCCGTACAGTGCTTCCCAGTCCATGCGATACAGCAGGGATGCCCATTCCACGTTGCCATAAGTGTCCGCGCCGTTCTCATACCAGCCCTTGAAGCCCGCCGCGCCCGGCGGAAGCGTTATAGTTTTCGTGAAGCGTGCAGTGACCGCATTGCCCGCATACGTATTTCCGTACTGATCCTGCTTGATGACGGTGCGTGTCAGCGTACCGTCGTTGCTGCTTTCGGCCAGTGCCTCAAGGTTGCCCGTGCCGCCGTCCGCACCATTGGGGGCTTCGGTTTCCGGGTCAGTATAGCGGTCATAGCCGGTCAGGTAAATGGTGCAGTTCAGATCATAGTGGCCGTACTGGCCGTCGTGCAGTTCTCCGGGACACCATGGGATAGCGGTTGCGTTGGCAAAGGTCACGGTATAGTCCTTCGTCATGACCTCGTCGCCGTCGGTGGTTTCCACTGTAAAGGTGGCGGTGCGTTCGTTCGGAGCATAGAACCAATCGTTCGGCTCGCCCTTGTAGAGATTCGCGCTTTCATCCAACACGATGCTGCCGTTGCAATCCTCTGCGGCAATTTTGCCGTCAACAATTTGGGCGCAGTCATCCGGCAGGGTACACAGCTCTGACTGGGTGGCCCCATCCGGGAAAATAACAGGAAAAAAGACGGTCACATCGTGTGTGCCGTCTTCAATCCATTCGGGGCGGCTGCTGCCATTCGCGTGGTCGTCACTCCATTCCCATATTCCGTTGCGGTAGTGCCCGCATTCATCGTTGCCTTGGCCACAGGTGTGCGTTTCGCATCGGTACTCTGTGATGGTCACAGTCTCGCCCTCGCTGCGGTAGCCATTGACGCAGCCGCCATAACTGATGCAGGAGTAAGGTGCGGACTCGCGTGCGGTGATTTCCATGCCGTAGGCAGTCAGTGCGCGACAGTACTGGGTAAATGGTATGTCGTCTGTAAAAGCCGCAAGCTCCTGTGAACTGGGCCAGTCCTGCTGATAGTAGACCGCAGCCATCGAGATGATCTCTGCAGTATCATTGTAGATGCCGTTGGCGTAGCTCCATGTGACGCCATGCTGCATATTGTTGCTGCGCTGGCCGGTCAGCGTGTCGTAGCCGTAGGGGTTGCCATTGGGGTCAACATCGTTGCGAAAGGCTCTGCGCAACTCGTCAGTGGCGGCTTCGTTGCGGTATGTATTGATGCTTTCGATAAGCTGCTGAATATCCTCCGGCCTGTCGGCACACAGCACGCTGGCCGTTGTAGCACTGCCCATTTGGCCTAGCAGCCCAATAATCAGCAACAATAGAACGATTGCGCCACAAATAAGAGCCGTCCTGCTGATAGAAGCAAACGCTTTGACAGGATGGGCAAAGAACCGTGCCACGCTGATAACGCTATGACCGGCCTGAAAGCCTGTATTACTGATGATACCCGGCGCACGGTCAGCAAAATCATCCGCACTGGTCGAGAAGGTCTCTGCATAGTGCAGAGCGGTACGTGCACCGGCAGAGCCGATTTGTACCGCAGAGCTTCCCAACTCCATCCGCAGCACGTCGCCGCCTGTGTGTAGGAACTCCTCGGCGGTGCGCGTGCCGTCTTGCACATCCTTGATGCCCTTCACAGTATAGCTGCCCAGCATGCCGACGTCTTCCGCAGCAGTCCCTATAAACGTCTCCTGCAAAATCAGCCCAGCCGCCGCGCCGTGTACGCCGACATCCTGCGCAGCATCAGTGGCAAAGTCCTCCTGATAGCTGACCAGTCCGCTTGCACTCGTGATGCCGCGTGCTGCGGCTGTTGTGCCGCGCATGGCAGGGGAGCGGTAGCCGCTTGTTTGCTGGTCACACAGCAGTTCGTAGTAGGCATTGCTGCGGCTGGCACGGGGCGTATTGGTACCGGTGATATATTTCCGGTTGCCTTCGGCGGGAGGTGATAAGCTTTCTGCTGCATCATCGCTATCGTCTGAAATACTATTTTTCGTTTCACTTACATAATCGTCATTTGATAGCAGTGATTCGGCTTGCTTTTCAGTATTATCCAACAGTTCCTCGCCGTTTGATGCTTCATCTACCTGATTGTGCAGGCTTTCCGATATGTCAGTATCGGTATGGAATAAAGGTTTGTCGCTATAATTTTGCGTGAATAGTTCTGACATGGCAGACTCCGTGAGGTTGTTTTTAGAGATGTGCTGGTGTAAGCATAACGCATTAAGACTTTCGATTAGGAGATGTATCCATCAGCCTGAACAGCTCGGTATCCTTCGGAAAATCGTTGTTGAAGGGCACCACCGTCTTAGACACGATCAGCAGTCCGCTGCCGACCTCTGCATTCTCGATGTACCGCTTTTCCTCGTTGGAAATGTGCAGCAGCCGCGCCAGATCGTTGGCATCGTCGGGAGACTGGTTCAGCAGCTTGATATATCCGCAGTCGGACAGCATGCGGCGTGCGTCCTCGTTGTCCAGAACCGAACGCACGTGCTGGGTGATGGAGGTTAGAATCGCACCCCACTTGCGGGCGCGGCTGGACAGCTGAAAATAAAAGTCCGTGCAGTCCTTGTTGCCCAGCAACTGCTGGAACTCGTCGGTAAACACCCAGGTACGGCGACCCAACACGCGGTTCCGAGTGATGCGGTTCCAAACCTGATCCAGTACGGTCAGCATGCCGATAGACTGCATCGACTTGCCCAGCTTGACCGTATTAAAGCAGATGCAATGATTCTGCACGTTCACATTGGTCTGGTGGGCGAACAGGTCCATGGAGCCACTTACATATAGCTTCAACGCCGTAAGCAGTGGCTTGACTTCCTCTCCCTGCAGCGCAAGATTTCTATAAAATTCGTGCAGCGTTGGCATTTCCTCGCGCTTGGGATTTGCCATATAGCGCTGATAGGTCAGGCCGGCAGCTACATCAATAAAGGTTCGCTCCTGGGGCGACAATTCGGAGCTGTGTAGAATGAGCTGGCAGAAATTCTGCAAGAACTGACTTTTCAGTCGGATGGGGTCCTCATCGTCGCCGTAGTCCTCGGTAATGTCCATGGGATTGATATGGGAGGGGCTGGACGCGGAAATGTCAATCACTACGCCACCCATGGCTGTAACGAGATGCGTGTACTCCTGCTCCGGGTCGATGAGAACGATTTCATCATCTGGCCAGCGAAGCATGATATTGGTGACCATCTGCATTACGGAGAAAGACTTGCCGTAGCCGGTCATGCCCAGTACAATACCGGCAGGGGCGGGCAGCAGCTTGCGGTTACACAGTATCAGATTCTTACTGCGGGCGTTGATGCCCTCGTACAGTCCGCCCGGCTGGAACAGCTCCTGCGTGGTAAACGGCACATAGATGGCCGTGCTGACGGTTTCCAGTGTGCGCTCCAACCCGAGCCACTTCTTGCCAAGCGGCAGCATACTGTTCATGGCGTTGCGCTGCTCATACAAAATGCTGTCAAAGCGGCAGGTCTGCTGCTGTACGGTGCTGCAAATGCGCCGCACACGCTCGTCCAACTGCGCATTGGAATCGCCATAGGTGTGAATGAGGATGCCGACTTTGAAGATTTTTTGGTTTTTGGTTGTAATGTCATCCATCATCTGCTCTGTGTGGTGCATTTTGGATTTCAGATCATAGCTCACAGCTATGCTGGCAGGCATATTTCGCTCGCGTGCTTTGGCAATGGCATCGTATTCTTCCTTGTGCATATAAGCAAGCTTTTTCTCAATTTCCTGGACAGCTTCAGCCTGGTCCATAGCGTCAACATGCATTGTGATGACGTGGTCAAAAGGAAGCTCCGATAGCATAGAGAACAAACCGTTCTTCATTTCCGGTGCTATGCCCCGCAGATACATTGTCTTGCCGATTTTATCGCCAAACTGATAGCGGTCACGGTAAACGGCGCGCGAGTCGTCATGCTCCGGGTGCCAGTTGTAAGAGCTGGGTGAAATAAAATCCTTCGTAGTAAGGTCATCCTCAGCCAGCAGCCAGTCATAGGAAAAGCTCATTTCCTCATTGGGCCGCATGATGCCTTGTAACAGGCTCAGGCGCCCAATGCCGGACAAGATGCGTGTACTGCTGCCCATACGCTTGAAGTGATCGGCAATACTCTGTGTGGTTTTGTCCGGTGCCATATGGTACAGTCCATATTGGCGCGCTGCGAATGACGCAGGCTTTGCCCTTGGCGACCTGATCCTGACTTTCGTTCAGGCCGCTGTCCTTATGGATGTGGTAGTTGCCGTTGTAGGCCGCGGTATCACTGGCAAAGGTGGTTTTCTCCACATACCAGCCCTCATCTGCATATGTGACCAAATCCCCACTTTCCCGCTGCCTGTCGGCCTCCGAGGAAAACATATCATCGATTGAGGGCATTTTCATCGCGTTCAAAAACTTGTTTTTCGCGGCCATAGCCGGAAACCTCTTTCGCAAATTCAATATAAGCCTTTGCACTGTTGCTTTTCGGGTCGTACAGAATCGTCGGCTCTGCATTGGCCTGGCTCTCCTGTACCTTCACGTTTCTGGGAATCTCCGTTGTGAAAACGTGAATCTTATTGCCGTAGGTGCTGCGGACCTGCCCGCAGTAGTGGTCGGAAACGTTCGTGTGCTCGGTCATCGTCAGAAGGATGCCCTTCACGCGCAGTCCGGGGTTAATCTTACGCTGCACATTCGCAATGGAGGACGTCAGCTGCGACATGCCCACAACGGAGAATGGCTGCGCCTGCATCGGGATAATAATTTCATTGGCGGCGGCCAGCGCATTGGTCAGCAGCAGTCCAACAGAGGGGGAACAGTCGATCAAACAGTAGTCGTACTGATTGTTGTACTGCTCCAGGCAGGATTTCAGAAGAACCTCACGGCACATCATCGTGCCCATGGCCAGCTCAAAGCCCGCCAGCCGCAGATTGGACGGGATAAAATCCACCCGTGCGGCAGCCTCCTTGCGTCCGGTCTGGTAGACACACTCCCGATTTCCTATCGGTTTCTCACAGGAGGTCTTTATCAACAGCTCTGTGATGGTCTGGTCGAGGTCCTTTTCAGGTGGGATGCCGCAGTAGCAGGAAAGATTGCCCTGTGGGTCAAAGTCCACCATCAGGACGCGGTAGCCCTGCTGGGTCAGGGCAATGCCGAGGTTATACGTTGTGGTCGTTTTCCCCGTGCCGCCCTTCTGGTTTGCGATTGCGATTGTTTTCATCTTGTTTCCTCCAAAATATCATCCATGCTGATGCAGTGCGCGCGGTATTCCTGCATGTATTGCACCAGCGTGTCGTTGTAATCCTTGCCCACCGGCGGCGGGCGGTCCTCCACGGCTTTGCCGCTGCCTGCAAGGTGCGCAATAATATCCTGCGTTCGGGTCCGCCCTGCGTTATCGTTATCCAGACAGAGGACGATTTTGCGGACTGCCGGGAAATATTTCAAAAACGCATCCAGCGCGGCATAGTCTGTGCCGCCCAGCGCCAGGTAGTGGACGCTTCGCCACGACCCGGTATGCTGCATGAGCTTTAGAGATGCACCGGACATAGCGTCAATGGGGGCCTCGTATACCTCAACCGTGTCGGCCTTAGTGCTGGCCTGTATGTAGAACGGGTAAATCTTCTTGCTTCCGGGAATATCGCGCCGGAATTGCAGCTGCGTACAGCCACGTAAGCTGCCGCCTTTCGCAACACCCTCACCGTCGCGCCCGACAAATACGCAGTTCGGGTGATTTTTGAAGCTCGTCTGGTACAAAAGGCTCTCCCTGCGGCAGAACGCCAGCACATTGGGGTGGATACAGCGCCCGCGTAGATACGCCATAGCTGCATAACTGTTTGCGTCTGGCTTGGGCAACTTGAAATCTCGCGGCGCTTCCGGTTCGGCGCGTGGCTGCGGCAGGCTTACAGGTTGGGAAGAATGAACCACGCCGCCTTGGATGCGGTTGATCTCCCGCACGGCCTCAACATAGGGAACCTTCTCGACGTCGATCAGATATTTCAGCGCCGTGCGCCCGCGCAGGCCAATGCAGTGCCAGCACCATAGGCTGTCCTTGCTGATCGTCAGCGAACTGTGTACCTTGTGGCGGTATTCCTTGCCCACGAGCTTCAGGTTGCCTGGCTCAACGAGTTTGAAGTAGGTCAGCAGGTCCAGCTCCTTCGCCCGCGCGATTTCTTCCTTCGTCACCCCGGCCATACTCTACACCCCGTATTCTGTTTTTCAATCTGTTTTCTGTATCGTTCTAATCAGTCTAATTACTATCAGTCTTATTTGCGTGTGATAATCACATCTCCAGAAGTGTGAAAATCACACTTCAAGAAATGTGATTTTCACATTTCTTGATTTATGACGAAACAGCAAAGTTTTTTACATAAATCAAGCTGGGCTTTCCCAGTCCCTGGCGCTTGCGTTCAATGAGTCCAGCATCTTTTTCCAGCTCGAGCATCAGGCGGCAAGCCTTCTGGTTGGCACAGCTCAGGGCCTCCATGATTTCCTCAGTGGTGAAGATGATGTAGACCCTGCTCTGTTCATCCAACCAGTGATTCTTGACCGACAGGCTCATGCGGTCCAGCAGGATACCGTACAGGACCTTGGCATCAGTGGACAGCGGCTTGAACTGCGGGTCTGTGAACAGCACCTTGGGAATCCGATAGAACGAGAACTGCTCGGCCTGACTGCCGTAAAAGTAGTCAAATTGCATGGTTGCTTCTCCAAAAAGCGCACACTCGAATAAGCCTGACAGAATACCGTGCTTTTGGCATCCTAACCGGGCCTTATAAATAAGGTTGTGTGTGGCATTTTACCGTTCCAGCTCCTGCTGGCTCTGGGTATGCTCGTGGGCATGGCCCCAGGTTTTCAGCAGAGAAAAAATCGTGTTCTGCATCTGCTCGGGTGTATAGCCGGGAGGGAAGAACCGCTGCACGTCAGATTGATTCAAGAAAAACTTCTGTCTTTGATTGGGTTTCTGCTCGGTAAGCAGGGTATGCAGGTAGTGCTCCGTCAGTGTGCCGCTCTGGCTCATCTCCTTGAGGCGGCGGGACTGCACCAGAGAGGGCGTGGCCTCGCAAAGCTCCATCTCTGCTTGCAGCCACCGTTGGTGCTCAGGCGTCATGTAGGAGATCTCTACCGCGGGGTTGAATGCTATGCGGGCTTCGTCAACCATTTGCAGAATGGGGGAGATGAGGTAGGTCAGGCGGATGTAACGCTGAATCTGCTTGACACTTTCTCCATTTTGCGTAGCTACGATTATATTTGAACGTTGAGACAACTTCGTGCCAACTTGGCACGAAGTTGCCCGTCCCTGATGCTTCATCGCATCCATCTTCATTTTGTACGCAAACGCCTTTTCACTCGGCAGCACATGCTCCCTCTGGATATTGCTGTTCACCATTAAAATGGTAGCTTCATCATCCGTCAGCTCCTGCACGCGGACCGGCACCTTCTCAATACCCAGTTCCCGGCAGGCCTCGCAGCGGCGGTGTCCGCTGATGATTTCATAGCCGCCCTCGGGCCTGCTGCGCACGATCAGCGGAACAATAACACCGCTTTCCCGGATGCTGTCCACCAGCTCATTCATCTCCATATCCTTGCGGACATGGAACGGATGGTTGGCAAAGGTGTGCAGCAGCGCAGGGGAGACGTTCAATTCCAGGCTATTCGGCATGATTTGTCCCTTCTTTCCTTCCTTTATCAGTCATAAAGCAAAATATATTTATAAAATTCGTACATTTCTATTGACATTCTCGGTGCAGTCAGTTATAATAATCAAGCTGATTCGAGACAGCCCGGTTGACCGGGTGTAGCGCAGTTTGGTAGCGCGCTTGAATGGGGTTCAAGAGGCCGTGAGTTCGACTCTCGCCACTCGGACCAAACAGTTGGCTGTACGTCAGCGAAAGAACGTCAAATCCGAAAGGGTTTGGCGTTTTTTATTTATATTTTCCTTGGTGCAGTGTTATGCAGTTCTAACGGTTTTCTAACGGACATCATCTTTCCCATCGGCAATATTATGCGCAAAAAGATTAATAGGAAGAGAAAAACGACCCGAAAGTGATAAAATAGCTTATAATTCGACAAATACCGTGCATTTCTTGCGAAATTCGATCGTGACAGTTGAAAATCGAAATTTATATGTTACAATATTATACACCAACAGGGGATGGAGTGCGTCCCCGATTAAATTTAGGAGGAGTCTACATTATGTTCGAAAAAATTCGTAAACTCAAGGACCGCAAAGGTTTTACCCTGGTCGAGTTGATCGTGGTTCTGGTCATCCTGGCTATCCTGGCTGCCCTGCTGATCCCCGCTCTGACTGGCTACATTGATAAGGCCAACAAGGAGAAGGTCATTGCTGAGTGCCGTATGGCTGTTATGGCTGTCCAGACAGAGTCTTCCACCATCTATGGCGCGAAGGGCAAAGTTACTGCTCCGAGTGACTTCACCACGGCTGATGCTACGACGGGTGTAAAGCCTCAGGATACTATTCGTAGCCTTGCAGAGGTTTCTGGCCACTGGACGGCAAAGGTTGATGCTTCTGGTAAAGTTACGGAGCTTACTTATGAGAACGCCAGTTGGCATGTTGAGTATACTGCTGCCACTACGAATGGAGCTACTACCACTGCAGCAAGCTATTCCGATCCCACAAAACTGACGGGAGAAGCTTTGGGCACAGATACCTATGAGGCTGCAGCTTAATGTCATCAGTTTACATTAGCAAATAAATTGGTTGACGTCAAAAGGAACTGTCATTTGGCGTAGCTTGTAGAGAAGGGTCACCGTCAGGTGGCCTTTCTTTCGTTAATAGGACACGATGCGGAGCAGAATTCTCTCGGTAGCTTTCTTTTTTGCTGCTTTTTCCCCGCTTGAAATTCAAGAGCAAGTCTTAGCGTGATTGCCAAGTCGAACTTTTTCTACAAACTGCAACGCTCCTGCAGCTGGATTTTACACCAGATGCAGGAGCGTTGCTTTATTCGTCTTATAAAGGCTTATTGCGGCCGTTTGACGGCCTTGCGGTAGACGAGGACAGAGATACCGGCCGTGATGGCTTCGGTGATCCAGAAGTTCTCCCCTTTTAAGCCTCGTATATAATCCAGACCGAAGGCAATTTCGTGGGGTGCGATTGGTTCCTTCTGACCGCCCCATACCGGGTAGTTGTTATACGCGACCTGATCCAGGGTCGCAGCCACTTTCGAATAATCTACATGTTTTCCAAGTCCACCGCCTGGGAAATCGTGCATAACAACTGCTTTCGGCGCGATTGATTTGATCAGCTTCGCCTGAAAATCAATAAAATCAACAATCACTTTACTTCGGAAACGCTCCCAGTCCTGACGAAGTGCCGGATTATGTGTTGTAATTGTCTCTGTCGGAATTGGAATCTCATCGAAAGAATTGTATTCCTGAGACCAGAACGTCGTCCCGTATGTATCATTTAACCGATCGATCTGTCCTTGGAACGTTTCGCTCAAATATTGCTGAAATTTTTTCTGACAGTTTTCACAATAACAAATATCGCTTCCTTCATGTCCGATCTCATTGTCGATCTGCCATGCTACGATTGCTTCTTCATTTTTATAATGTTCAACTAAAGCACGAACAATTTTTTCCGAATACGCATACATTGTGGCACTGTTAAAGCAATACACATGTCTTCCTCCAAAGGAACGTTTTTTTCCTCCTTCAAATTCCGAAAGAATGTCCGGATATTTCTTTGCAAGCCATGCCGGAATCGTAGCGGTAGGAGTTCCCATGATCACTTTCAGATTTCTCTTCTTCGCTTCTTCGATCACATGATCAAAAAAAGAAAAATCA
>ERZ773192.2400-NODE-2400-length-15901-cov-3.515020_pt1 | contig 15901 bp, 17 predicted proteins | sample MGYA00581010_ERZ773192 | MGnify/ENA primary metagenome ERZ773192 (study PRJEB29015, sample SAMEA2737741) | human gut metagenome | biome: human gut; feature: human-associated habitat; material: faeces | place: China | collected 2012 ...
AGCCAATGTCGCTTGGCTCATTATACGGAAATGATGCACTTGTTTTGTATAAAATGTCATGTTCTTTCGGATTACATGACTTATTTACAGCTTACACAAAGCTGATCACTTCTTCCTTCGGCGCTTTTGTCTTCTCCACAGAAATAGCATGCAGCACCGGACCTTCCTTGCCATAATCTTCAAAGTATTCAATGGCTACCTTTGCTGTTACCTTGACCCATTCCTTCTGTTTTAAGGTATCTGCCTGGTCATACTTGCAGGCATACCCCAGAAATGCCATATCCTCTGCACAGCAGGTCATTGCCATTCTGCCCGGTACAAAATATCCCTTCGGGAAGTTTTCAGGGTGCAGCACCATACCCACATAGGAGATCGTCTTGCCGGCATAACGCTGCATATTATCCAGCACATCAATATACCAGATTCCATAGCCTGTATCATCCAGATCGATCACATCTGCACCCACATCAAACGGCAGATCTTCTTCGAGCGTCGCATTTACTTCGCCGTTCTTATCCTCAAAGATGATTTCAGCATTCTGGTTGATCGCCTTGATATTTCTCTTATAAGTCGGTATCTGTTCAATAATATTGTCAAACTCTTTTCTAGATATTCTAATCATTTTACTCACAAATTTTTTCCTAAGTTATAATGCAATATCTATATTATTTACAGATTTAAAATATGGAAAAGAACAGATTTTACTTAGAATTAGTACAAAAAAATATATAATTACTAAATTAATTAGCATTCTTATTATTACCTTTTTAATAAATTTAATTATATATCTAATTCTTATCTTAAGCATAACATTGATGGGGTATAACATTTATAATTTTGTATTATTAAAATTATTTATAATGGATTTAATAATAAAAATTTTATTTCAATATATTGTTATTGCAATTTATACATTATTTAGAAAAAACATTAGTATTTTCTTTTCCTTTATAACGCCGCTTACTGCTTTATTAAAGATAAATTCTGGTAAAATATTTTTTGCATACAATAATAATATGTATATACTTCTTTTAATTTTAATACTTATTACTATTTTTACATATTTGATATTAAAATTAAAAATCATAAATTTATTTGAAAGGAGTGAAAAAAATGAAATATAAAATAAATATAGAAAATCTTACTAAAATCTTAGATCAAAATAAGGTATTAGACAATATAAATTTAGAATTTAAAGAAGGTAAAATATATGGAATAATAGGAAGAAATGGTAGTGGAAAAAGTTTATTATTCAAAACTATATGTGGATTTTTAACACCTACTAGTGGAAAAGTATATATAAATGATATAGATATATACCAAAAGAAAACATTCCCACCTTCCACAAGAGCGTTAATAGAAAAACCAAATTTCATAAATTCATTAACTGGGTTTGAAAACTTAAAATTATTAGCAGATATTAAAAAAGATGTTGGAATAAAAGAAATTGAAGATACACTAGTATTAGTAAATTTGCAAAATGAAAAGAGCAAAAAATTTGGTAAATATTCATTAGGTATGAAACAGAAACTAGGGATTGCATCTGTTTTAATGGAAAATCCTAAAATAATAATATTAGATGAACCATTTAATGGAATAGATAAATCGAGCATACAACAAATAAAAGATTATTTACTAAAAATTAAATCAGATAAGATAATCCTAATCGCATCACATATAGAATCTGATATTAGTGATTTATGTGATGAAATAATTGAAATGGATTTAGGCAAAATAAATTGATATAATTTTCTTATTAAAAACGCCAAAAAACTCTATAAAATACTTGATTTTGTATATTAAAAATGTTAATTTATATATGTAAGCATATGTTGCTTATAAAATATGGGAGGTAAATTTAATGACAAAACAAGAATTAGTAGAATTTATGGCTGAAAAAGCTGGATTAACAAAGGCAGATGCTACACGTGCATTAGACGCTTTTGTAGAGGGTGTAACTACAGGTATAGTTAATAAGGGTAAAGTATCTTTAGTTGGATTTTTAACTTTTGAAAAGAAAGAAAGAGAAGAACGTTCTGCTCGTAATCCAAGAACTGGTGAGACAATTAAGATTCCTGCAAGAAGTGTAGTTACAGTTAAAGTTGGAAGTAAATTAAAAGAAGCTGTAAAATAATTATTAAAAGATAGAGTTTTATACTTTATCTTTTCTTTTATGATATAATTGAGATGGTGATTTGATGCTTAAAAACGGCTTACAAATAATAAAGAAAATTGAAGATAATGGATATTCTGCATATATAGTAGGTGGTTGTACTAGAGATTATTATATGAAAAAAGAATCATATGATGTTGATATATGCACTAATGCAAAACCAAAAGAACTTATTAAAATATTTGATAATGCAACTCTTCCTAAGGAAAAATATGGTGCTGTTACTTTATATGATAAAGGCGTAAGATATGAAATTACTACTTTTAGAAAAGAGTTAAAGTATGAAAATAGAAGGCCAATAGAAATAGAGTATACAAATAATTTAAAAGAAGATATAGAAAGAAGAGACTTTACAATAAATACTTTATGTATGAATTCATCTCTTGAAATAATTGATTTATTTAATGGTAAAAGAGACATTGATAAAAGAATAATTAGGTCATTAGGAAATGCTAGTGTAAAATTTAATGAAGATCCTCTTAGAATATTAAGGGCTATTAGATTTGCAACAGTATTGAATTTTAAACTTGATAAGGATGTTATTCTTGCTATAAAAGATAAGGGTAATTTAGTAAGAGAAATATCGTATGAAAGAAAGAAAAGTGAACTTAGTAAAATATTTGTAAGTAAGAATGTTAAATATGGAATAAAATTATTATGTTATTTTCACTTAGATGAGTATTTAGAAATACCTAATTTAAGTAAAATAAAAATAACGTCTGACATACTTGGTATATATGCTCAATTAGATGTAATAAGTAAATATCCATTTACTAAAATAGAAAAAGATGTAATACTAGCTGTTAATGAATTAGTGAAATCAAAAAAAATAGGCAAATACGAGGTTTATAAGTATGGACTATATAATTCATCTATCGCATCTGAAATACTTGGTATAAACAAGAAAAACATAGTTAAAATAGATAGAACTCTACCTATTAAAACTAAGAAAGATATAAAAATAACTACAAATGAAATATGCAAAATATTAAATAAAAAACCAGGTCCATTTATTAAAGATATATATAAAGATATAGAATACATGATTATATATTCTAAACTAAAAAACGATAAAGATAAAATAAAAGAATATATTATAAAAAACTACTAAAAACATACCATATTATAGAGGTGTGTTTTTTGAAAAAGATAATACTATTTATAACAGTTTCTTTATTATATATATTGTTTAATAATATTACAGTATATGGAAAAATAAATCTAAATTTAAAGAAAAATGAAATCGCTATAATATTTATACAAGATAATATTATGGTATCAAATACTACAAATACACTTTTATTATTGAATAATATAGATAATAGAGTAGAAAAATTTAGTGATTTAAACGTAATAAATATAAATAATATACCAATGAATTTTAATTATAAAAATACTTATATAATAAAAAATACAAGTATTATAGATAATATACTATATAAATTAGAACAAAATTTAATAAAAATTAAATCAAAAGATTATACATTTTGTATTTATAATAATGTTAATTCAAATATAAGTAATACATATGGTTGTAATTTTCTATATTTATTTAATACAAAAGATATAGATATAATAGAAACAGATGAAGATATAGATATAATTTTCTTTAATGAAAAACTACAAATCCCTACATATTTTCTTGAAGATATATATAGTAAATGGATAGATATATATAAATTAAATGAAACTGATATAGTAGTTTTAAAAATAATAGAAGATGATTACCAAATTTTAGTTATACCAAATAATAGATGAATGTGTTAAAATACTTATAGGTGGTTTTATGAATAAAGATATACTTAATATATTAAAGAGTAAAAATTATATTATGCCAAATTTTCTACTTACTAATTATAAAAAATTAGATTTAAGTGGAGATTTGACTATTTTATTAACTTATTTAATTAATTTAGATAGTCCAATAGTATGTGACTATAAAAAATTTAGTAATGAAACTAATATTAGTCAAAAAGAAGTAATGGGTATGATAAATGAACTTTCTATAAAGAAAATGTTAGAAATTAAAGTATCAAAAAATAGTAGTGGTAAGTTTGAAGAATATATAAATTTAGATTTATTTTATAATAAAATATTTATGATAATTATAGATAATAAAGATGAAGAAACTAGTAATATATATTCTATATTTGAAAAAGAATTAAATAGAACTCTATCGCCAATAGAATATGAACTTATAAATGGTTGGTTAGAATGTGGTTATAAAGAAGAAATAATTATTTCTGGATTAAGAGAAGCAGTATTTAGTGGTGTTAATAATTTTAGATATATTGATAAAATATTATCAGAATGGAGCAAAAAGGGGATAGATTCTATAGATAAGGTTGAAAAAAATAAAAAAGAATACAAAAAAACTACACAAAAGGTTGAAGTACCTGATTATGATTGGTTGAGTGAAAATGAATAATATATTTGAATATTTAGATTATCTTTTTGAAAATCCTAAATGTGAACTAGAGTATAATAATGATTTTGAATTTTTAATAGCAGTTGTATTAAGTGCTCAAACAACAGATAAAAAGGTGAATTATGTTACAAAAGAATTATTTAGTAAATATGATATGTATTCTCTAAAGGATGCACCTATTAATGATTTAATAAATATATTAAAACCGCTAGGAATGTCTATAAAAAAGGCATCTTTTATTAAAAGTATATCAAAAGAAATTACAGAAACATATAATGGTATTATTCCTGATGATATAAATACTCTTATGAAAATGGATGGAGTAGGAAGAAAAACAGCAAATTTAGTATTATCTACTTTATATAATAAACCATATATAGCAGTAGATACACACGTAGAAAGAGTATGCAAAAGATTAAATTTAGTAAGTAAAGATGCAAATGTATTAGAAGTTGAACAAGAATTATATAATATTATTCCTAATGACAGATTAAATAAAACTCACCATCAATTAGTTTTATTTGGTAGATATTATTGTAAAAGTATTAAACCAAAATGTGATACATGCAAATTAAAAGAAATATGTAAAAAAGAGAAAAGCTAACTTTTCTCTTTTATATTTATTGTTCTTACCTTATCATAAGTTGTATTATTATAAGTTATTTTATAACTAATTTTAAACGTTTCCTCTTTATCAGTAGTAATCTCATTAACTATTTCATTATTTGAATTAGTAATTACCTTCGTTATAACTGCATCACTAGTAACATCCTTAAAATTATTTAGTACAGTAACAGGTGGATCATTTTCAAAATAAACATCTCCAATATTCAAAGTTACTAACTCTTTACCCTTAAGCATAACAGATACTAATGATATAGGAGCAGTAGATAATGTATATTCACTACCAGAACTACTAGTAGTTTTATCATTTTTCCATGCTGTTTTTACAACAAATTTAATGTCTCCACTATACTTACTTATATCAATTGTTGTCTTAGTATCAGTTGTAGTAGTTACATAATTTTCTGAACCAGATGAATCAACTATATATATATCATATCCAAATTCTCCAAGTTTTTCTATTTGCTTTTTATGATACTTAGTATAACTTGTTTTAAAATCTCCCATACCATCTATAAAATATTTTTCTGCCCATTCATCAGTAAAATATTCAGGTATTTTTACACTATCCCAAGTTAATGTAGCAATTTTCTTATCAAGAGATACTGTAAAATTATTTGGATTATTTAACTTCTTATAAACAGGAGATACAGTTGTTGGTTCAGTACCAGATTTAAAATATTCAGTTGTAATTTTATCTGATGGAGTAGCATCACTAGGAAGCATAGCAGGAATAGTATCCTTTTCAACTTGTACTGAAACTACACTTTTTGGCGTTGTAAAGTTTTTAGGACTATCACTAAGCATACCACTCATAATTAAGTTAAATACTCTATCTTTTCTATTATTATCAGCAAGAGTATTATATCCATCAGTAATTTTATCATATCCATACCATAAACCAATAGATATCTTAGGAGTATAACCAACTACCCAATAATCTTTAACTGCATCATAAGGAAGCCCAAATTCTCTAATTGTTGCATCATAGAAATCAGTAGTACCAGTCTTAGCTGCAATTTGTCTTCCATAAATTCTTGCACCACTACTAAGTCCAGAATCTACAGCCCATATAAGAGAATTAGTAATTATATATGCAGTAGAATCAGATATAACCTTAGTTTTAGATGGCTTATATTCTTTAACTTGATTTGAATCCAAATAAACTATTTTAGTTACTGTATATGGTTCTATATAATACCCACCATTTGCAAATACAGCATAAGCAGCAGCCATCTCAAGTGGGTTAGTACCATTAAATGATCCAAGAGCATGACCTTCATGCATTACACCATTTTCTTTTTCTGGCTCTATTCCAACAGAAGTTACAAACTTTTCAATATTCTTTCTTCCAGCATTTTGAAACGCTTTTAAAGCAGGAATATTCCTTGATAAACCAAGTGATTGTCTTAATGTAAGAAATCCATAATATGATCCATCCCAGTTTTTAATTTGAGAGCCACCAGTATATCCATGTGGTTCATCGATAAATGGAGTATAAGTAGACCAATTATTATATTCAATACCAGGAGCATAATCAAATAAAGGTTTAGCAGTTGATCCAGGTTGATTATTTAAATCAGTAGCTCTATTAAGTCCAAGAGCAACAGTATTTCTACCACCACTTATAGCAACTATACCACCATTTTCAACATCAGTAACAGCAACACCAACTTGAACTTTATCATTTACCCATGTATACTTATCACCATTTATTATACTATTTAAATGATTTTGCTTATCTTTATCTAATGTTGTATATATTTTCATAGGAGTATTATAAGGATTTTCCCCAGTTTTTTCATATATTTCATCAACTACAACATCAATAAAATTTTGATATTCATTTGTATAACTCTTAGTTGATAACAATGACTCAACACTAATAGAATTTGCCATTTCTTCTTCTTCCTCAGTAATATACCCATGTCTTTTCATTAATCTTAATACAGTAGCTCTTCTTTCACTAGCTGCTTGTGGATGAACATAAGGATCATAAGCAGTAGGTGCTTGGAAAAGTCCCGCAATAAGAGCAGCTTCAGATAAATTTAAATCAGATACACTTTTTCCAAAATAAGTATTTGCTGCCTCAGAAACTCCATAAGAATGAGATCCAAGGAATGGAATATTAACATAATATTCTAATATCTGTTCCTTTGTATAATTCTTTTCTAACTTAAATACTGCCATATAAATATCTGTAAACTTACGAATTATACCACGTATACCAACAGCAATATCACCAGTATATGCCTTTTTACTTATTTGCATGGTTATAGTAGATGCACCACCTGCACCAGAATGCCCCAAAAGCTGTCCTGCAGATGCCTTTAAAAACCTTGGTAAATCAACTCCATTATGTTGATAAAATCTAGAATCCTCAGTAGCAATAATCGCATCAATTAAAACTTGTGGCATATCATCAAAAGTAATAGTATCTCTAAGTTCAGTACCGAGTTTAGCAATTACAGATCCATCACTTGCATACATTATACTTGATTCTTTCCTATATAAATTGCTTGGATTAAAGTCAGGTGCTGACATAGCAATATATCCAATAAATAAAAATCCACCAACTATACAACAAAGCACAAATACTAAAAATACATTTACTAAAGTTGATAATACTTTATTCTTTTCCATCTTTTTCTTCTTAGATTTCTTCTTCTTTGACATAACTTCATCCCCACCACTATCTATTTCTGAAATATTATCATTATTATTTTCTAATCCCTTTTTCTTATCTATAATAAACTTTGCAAAAAATGCAATTCCCACTAAAGAAGCAATAATTATAAACGTTCTTAATACTCCAATAGCAATACATCCAATAACTATAACAACTATCATTAGCGTAAATATAGTTAATAGTTGCTTATCATTCACTATCTTAGATAATATTTTCTTAAATTTCTTAAAAAACTTCTTAAACTTTTTCATTTATCCTCCTACAATTTACTTAAAATATAAATTATCAATAACCTTTATATAATTAACCCTTGGAATATACGCATCAGGTATTCTATGTGCCTTTGATTCAAAATAATCAATAGGAATAGATTTTCTATTCTCACTATTTATATAATCAATTATTTCATCTATCTCTATCAAATACGTAATATTGTTTTTATAAAACCTAACTATTAAAAATGATATTCCACCATGTTCCTTAACTCTTTTTAAATGCTTTAATTGATGTGCATGAAGATTAGAAAGGGCAAAACTACTCGAATTTTTTACTTCCTTCGCATCAAAATCAATATACTTTCCCTTATATATTCCATTATAATCAGTGGTTGATGGCATTTCATAAAATGCTTCTGTTATTATAGTATGATTCTTATTATAATTAACCTTGCTAACTTTAATGGGAGTTGGTTTTTTATATACTATAGCAATATCATTATCTAAATAATAACTATTTGTATTATTTATATCATTTTCTAAATCCATCCCTCTATTAGCATGACTGCTTAGAATTTTGTTGTTATATATCACATTACCACCTTACTTAAGTATACTACATATTTTAATCAATTACTACAAGAATTATGGTATAAAATGATATGTTTTGTCGACAAATGTTAAATAATTGTAAATTTATGATTTATTTACTTAAATATGTTACTATAGAAATGGTGATAGAATGGATATAGTTTATTTATATGAAATCGTAAACGATGCGATTGATGAAATAGAAGACATAAAACTAAAATTAAACTTGCTAAGAGAATAAAAAAATGAAGTAATTCATATAATTCTATGGGTGATTAAAATACAAACAATATATTTATCTATAATATTACTTGTTATGGGAGAAGGTTTAAAAAACTTAGAATTTATTCGTAAGAATATGGTTATTTGGTTATTACTTATAATAAGTGTGATAGTTAATTTTATTTTCTATGGTATAAACATTAATACATTTTTAGAAAGTATAATAGCAACATCATTAGCAACATTTTTATATGATTGCATAAAAAATATACGAAATAGTATAAAAAATAGAAAAGAGCATCTAGGTTGACAAAATGCTCTTTTTTTGAGAGAATATATAAGAGGTGAGAGGAGTATGTTATTTGAAGAAATATCTTTAACACCACAAGAGATTTTGGATAAAGATTTTAAAGTAGATACTAGGGGGTATCGTCCACAAGAAGTAGATAAATTTTTGGATGTAATAATTGGGGATTATACTAAATTTATATCTATGGTTAAAAGAAACGAAGCTGAAAAAAAAGAGCTTATAGAAGAAAATCTTAGATTGAAAAAAGAACTAAGGGATTGTAAAGATAAAATAGAACTCCTTAAAAATACACCTAACAAAGAACTTACAAATGTTGATATGTTAAGAAGAATATCAACACTTGAGAAAGTTGTATTTGGAGATAAAAATAATTATTAATAATATCTGGGCAAACGCTGTATACAAGTTATATAGAGGAAAGTCCATGCTCGCACTGTCCAACTTGGATAGTAGTGTTCGTGTATAAGGAAAAAATAACTTATAGTAGTTTTTAACTAACGGCATCGAATTAACCTAAAGATTAATCCATGGTTATATTAGATATAAAGTGCCATAGAGACGAGTAATCAGAAATGAAGAAATGGAACGAGGTAAACCCCACGAGCGAGAAACCCAAAATATGGTAGGGGAGCTTTTAATTAGGTAACTAATTAAAGGATGCATTTAATGCATAGATAAATGTTTGCCGCTTCATAAGAAGCACAGAACATGGCTTATAAGATATTATTATAAAATAAGAAAGGAAGAATTAAATGAAAGTTATAGGAGAGAAACTAAAGACTTCAAGAGAAGAAAAAGGTTTATCTCTAGAAGAAGTATCAGAAGATCTGAAAATAAAAGTAGAAGATTTAAAAAATATAGAACTTGGAAATAAAGATTCATTCCAAGATATATATTTTCTAAAAAAAGCAATATATGACTATGCAAAATATTTAGGTCTTGATTATGAACAACTAATAGAAGAATTTAATGAATTTATGTTTGAATGCACTTCTAAAATACCAGTTGATGTGATTGAAAAAATTAGTAAACAAAAAGAAGAAGCTGAGTCAAACAAAAAGGCATTATCGCCTTATACAAAAGATCCAGTGAATAACAATAAAAAGAAATTAATAATTTTAGGAATTATTATACTTTTACTTGTTGGTATCATAACTTCAGTAATTTTAATAAAAGAAAAAAATAGAAGAGATAATGATCGAATTATGGCATCACTATTATAAAGGAGAAGAATATGAATTTACCTAATAAATTAACAATGTCAAGAATAATACTAACAATAATTTTAATAATAATAATGTTATTTCCATTTTATCAAATAAACGTAGCTTTTCCGATGTGGACTTGGAATATAGGTGAAGTAATAGAAGTGGATAGTAGATATATAATATCAGGAATATTATTTGTAATCGCATCTTTAACTGATTTACTAGATGGTAAAATTGCAAGAAAAAGAAACTTAGTTACAGATTTTGGAAAATTTCTAGATAGTATAGCAGATAAAGTTTTAGTTAATTCAGTTTTAATTATATTTGCAGTGCAAAATGTTATAAGTCCAATTATACCAGTTGTAATAATATTTAGAGATACTATAATTGATTCAATAAGAATGCTTGCATCTAACAAAGGGGTAGTTATAGCAGCAGGCAAAGCAGGCAAAATAAAAACAGCAACAATGATGACAGGACTAACATTATTATTCTTTTATAATTTACCATTTGAAATATGGAATATAGATGTTGCTAATGTTCTTGTTATAATTGCTACAGTATTATCAATTTATTCTGGTGTAGAATATTATTATAAGAACAAAAAATTAATATTTGAAAATAACCAAAAATAAAAAAACGAAAGAAAACATATACAAAAAAAGCTTTTTATATAGAGCTTTTTTAATTTTTAGAGAAAAAATAAGAGCAATTATTCAAACAATTGTTCGAAAAACACTTGATTTATTATTTTAAATATTATACAATGATAATGTAATTAAAAATTGGGAGGAAATAAAAATGGCAAAAGAAAAAGAAATAGATAAAGATAAAATGTTAGATCAGGTTTTAGCCGATATAGAAAAACAATTTGGTAAAGGAGCCATCATGAGATTAGGTGGCAGTGAAACAAGAGAAATAGACGTTATTTCAACCGGTTCATTATCATTAGATATAGCACTTGGAGTAGGTGGTTATCCTAAAGGAAGAATAGTAGAAATATATGGACCAGAATCAAGTGGTAAAACTACATTTGCATTACATGCAATAGCAGAGGTTCAAAAAAAAGGAGGCAGAGCCGCTTTTATTGATGCAGAACATGCACTTGATCCAGTATATGCTAAAAATCTAGGAGTAAATATAGATAACTTATTATTATCACAACCAGATACAGGGGAACAAGCACTAGAAATATGTGAAGCATTAGTAAGAAGCCAAGCAATCAGTATTGTAGTAATTGACTCTGTAGCAGCACTTGTGCCACAAGCCGAGATAGAAGGAGAGATGGGAGATTCACACGTGGGTCTTCAAGCTAGATTAATGAGTCAAGCATTAAGAAAATTATCTGGTACAATTAATAAAACAAACACAATAGTAATATTTATAAATCAATTAAGAGAAAAAGTAGGAGTTATGTTTGGTAATCCGGAAACAACTCCAGGTGGAAGAGCACTTAAATTTTATTCATCTGTAAGGTTAGAAGTAAGAAGAGCAGAACAAATAAAACAAGGTGATTCAGTTGTTGGAAATAAAACAGTTATAAAAGTGGTTAAAAACAAAGTAGCACCTCCATTTAAAACAGCAAATGTTGATATAATGTATGGTGAAGGTGTAAGTAAAGAAGGCGAACTTGTTGATTTAGCAACAGAAGCGGCAATAATAGAAAAAAGTGGTGCTTGGTATTCATATAATGGTGAAAAAATTGGCCAAGGTAAGGAAAATGTAAAAGCATTATTTAAACAAAATATTGTTCTAAGAGACGAGATAGAAACAAAAGTAAGAGAACACTATAATATTTTAAGAGGTAACTAAAAAATTCATCATTTGATGAATTTTTAACTATAATTACCAATTATGTATAGAAATAATTTGCTCTTGACTTTAAGTTAAATCAAATTTACAATAGAAGTATATAGTTAAAAATTTAACGATATAAATATATATAGAGGAGGAATTATGGAAGGTATTATTGTTTCCATTTTGACCTCTGTAATTGGATTAGGAGTAGGCGCAGTATCCGTTATTATTTATAGTAATAAAAAAGAAAAAGGCGCTTCTAAAAAAGCAGAAGAAATTTTAGAAAAAGCAAAAAAAGATGCAGAAAAGGCAAAGAGAGATTCTATTTTAGAGCTTAAAGAAGAGAGTCATAAGTTAAAATTAGAAACTGATAAAGAAATTAGGGAAAGAAAACAAGAAATAAATGAATTAGAAGATAGATTACTTCAAAGAGAAAAAAACATAGATAAAAGAGATGAGATCCTACAAAATAGGGATAAGATGTTAGAAGAAAGAGATAATGCCCTAGTTTTAAAACAAAAAGAAATCCAAAAAGCAGAAGAAGAAATGGAAGAATTAAAAAAAAGAGAGATGGAACTATTAGAAAGTATTTCCGGTTTTTCTAAAGAAAAAGCACGTGATCTTATAATGAAACGTGTAGAAAATGATTTAGAAGTAGAAATTACTTCAATGGTTAAAGAAAGAGAAATAGAAGCAAAATTAGAGGTTGATAAAAAAGCAAAAGATATGCTTGTTATGACAATGCAAAAATATGCTTCTGATGTTACAAATGAAAAAACAGTTTCAGTTGTAACATTACCTAATGATGAAATGAAAGGTAGAATTATTGGAAGAGAAGGAAGGAATATAAGGACAATAGAAGCGGTAACTGGAGTAGATTTAATAATCGATGATACACCAGAAGCAATTGTACTTTCAAGTTTTGATCCATTAAGAAGAGAAATTGCAAGACAAACTATTGAAACTTTAGTAAAAGATGGAAGAATTCATCCTGCTAGAATAGAAGAGTTATATGATAAAACTTGTAAAGATTTTAATAATAAAATATTAGAATATGGAAATCAAGCGGCATTTGAACTTGGATTATCTAAATTATCTCCTGAACTAGTTGAAATTTTAGGTAAATTATATTTTAGAACAAGTTATGGACAAAATGCATTGCAACATTCAAAAGAAGTTGCACATTTATCTGGCATAATTGCTTCTGAATTAGGTGAAAATGTTAATATAGCAAAAAGAGCTGGGTTACTTCATGATATAGGTAAAGCAATCGATTTTGAGGTTGAAGGTAGTCACGTTGATATTGGTGTAGAACTTGCAAAGAAATTTAATGAAGATAAAATTGTTATAAATGCAATCGCATCACATCATGGAGATACTGAAGCAACTAGTATAATATCTGTCATTGTTGCTATTGCAGATGCTTTATCTGCATCTCGTCCAGGAGCAAGAAATGATTCACTAGAGAATTATATAAAAAGATTAGAACAATTAGAAGAAATAGCTAATAGTTTTGATGGCGTTGAAAAATCATATGCAATACAAGCTGGAAGAGAATTAAGAGTATTAGTAAAACCAGATCAAATTGATGATTTGAAGAGTTTTAAAGTAGCAAGAGATATAAAAAATAGAATAGAAAATGAAATGCAATACCCAGGAACTGTTAAAGTAACAGTAATAAGAGAAACAAGAGCAGTTGAAGAAGCAAAATAATGCTTCTTTTTTTCATATTATTTTTTGGACAAACATAATATATTGTAGGTGGTGCCATGAATAATTATATAAATTTCTATTATGAGTTATATCCAGATAATATTGTAAAAAACAAAGATAACTATACATTTGTAATTAATAATGAAAAATATTATTTTACTATCTATAATAGAGATATAGCAGAAATAGACACTATTTTTAAATTGAATAGAGAGATGATTGCAAGAAACTCATTAGTGCATGAAATAATATTAAATAAAAAAAATGAACCACTTACATTAGTAGATGGGGTTTATTATATACTTCTAAGAGTATATGTTAATGACACTAAAATAATATCTATAGATGATATACTATTTATGTTAAATTCTAACGATTCAATAATGGATAACAATATTATAGGTAGAACTGATTGGGTTAAATTATGGTCCTTAAAGATTGATTATTTTGAATATCAAATAGGGCATTTAATAAAAAAATACCCATATATTTATAATACAGTTGATTATTATATAGGGCTTGGAGAAAATGCAATAGAATATATTAAAGAATTAAGTGAAGAAAAGATGAATACAAATTTATCAGTTACTCATAGAAGAATAGGTGCAAATTCAACACTCTTTGATTTATATAATCCATTGAATTTAGTAATAGATTACAAAGTAAGAGATATTGCAGAATATATAAAAATGACACTTGCAATGCATAAAAAGAAATTCACGGATATAGCCGGAATAGGGATAGGCGTTCCCGGAGCAGTGAGAGACGACGGAACAGTTAATAAATGTGTCAATCTCGGATGGGATGTAGTAAATGTGCCAAAGAAACTGTCAGAGCTTCTGATATTTCCAAAAGAAAAGATAAAAGCCGGTAATGATGCCAATGTTGCAGCACTTGGAGAATATTGGAAGGGCAGTGGTAAAGAATATTCAAGCATAATGATGGTCACAATAGGAACGGGCGTTGGAGGTGGTCTTATAATAGACGGAAAACCGATTAACGGATTTAATGGTGCTGCGGCAGAAATAGGGCATATGCCATTAGTTGACGGACTTGATTTTGCATGCAACTGCGGAAAGACGGGGTGTCTTGAACAGGTTGCCTCAGCAACCGGAATTGCAAGGCTTGCAGGTACAAAAAATGCAAAAGAAGTATTTGACCGTGCAAAAGCCGGTGATAAAGATATGGAAGAAGTAATAGAAAAAGTATGCAGCTACATTGGTAAAGGACTGGCATGTGCTGCGGCAATTGCTGACCCTGAATGTTTTGTAATAGGCGGTGGAGTATCTGCAGCTGGTGATTATTTTATTGATAAAATAAAAAAATATTATAAAAAGCAGGCATTTCATCCGAGCATTGATACAGCTATAGTAAAAGCAAGTCTTCTTAATGATGCAGGAATATATGGAGCTGCAAAGCTTGCATTGTAATAGTTGGAGAATGGAGTCAAAGTGAATAGTGATAATGACATTTTATATTCAAATTTAATAAAAATTCTCGGGGAGGACAATGTAAAAAAGTCTGAGCCGATGAAAAACCATACAACATTCAGAATTGGCGGAGATGCGGATTTGTTTGCTACGCCTGTAAATGCAGAGCAGATTCATGACACTGTAATATATCTGAAAAAAGCAGGAGTTCCATATTATGTGGTTGGAAATGGAAGCAATCTGCTTGTAAGCGATGCTGGTTACAGAGGTGTCATAATACAGCTTTACAGCAGATTTGCCGGATATGAGATTTTACATGACAATTGTGAAAGTGCAGTTGACAAAGCTGATGTTGTATACATCCGTGTCCAGTCAGGAATGAGCATTATAAAGCTTGCGTCGATTGTGGCAGGATACAGCCTTTCGGGAATGGAATTTGCAAGCGGAATTCCGGGAAGTATTGGTGGCGGTATAATGATGAATGCCGGTGCATATGGTGGA
>ERZ773192.2402-NODE-2402-length-15893-cov-19.061750_pt1 | contig 15893 bp, 9 predicted proteins | sample MGYA00581010_ERZ773192 | MGnify/ENA primary metagenome ERZ773192 (study PRJEB29015, sample SAMEA2737741) | human gut metagenome | biome: human gut; feature: human-associated habitat; material: faeces | place: China | collected 2012 ...
GGTATATTATATTTCTTTGTCAGCATCCAAACCACAGCTGCAGCTCGCTTGGCAGCGATGCGGTCGTTGATGACGTCATTGCCTGTACCCTTGTCAGCATAGCCGGTTACTACAACCTTTGCCTCTGTGTTCTTGTTCAGGAAGTCAACCACCTCACGGATCTTAGCATCCTCAGCAGGAGCAATCTTGTAAGAATTGATGGTGAAGAAGATGTCACGGCGAATCTCCTCTACCTTCTTCTCTACAGGAGCTGGCTTAGGCTCTGGCTTAGGAGCTACATATTCCTGCTTAGGAGCTGGTGCCGGAGCAGGTTCCTCTACCGGCTTAGCCTTCTTGGTATAGCTCTTGCCCAGGTTGATGCGTACACCTGCCAGTGCATTGAAGTACCAGTCAGGGTTATCTGCCTTCTTAGAGTTGTACTTGTCTGAAATCATGTTGGCATTGCCTTCGAGCATGATGCTCACAGCCTTGCTTACCTTGAATTCCAGGTCGATACCGGCTCTGCCGTATGGGCGAACCTTCTTTCCGTGCCAGAGATACTCCAGCAGATAGTTGCTCTGATTCTTGATGTTGGCAGCCAGATCGTTTACCTCCTGGTTAGCTCCTGCCCAGTTGATACCACCACCTACGAAGGCAGTAGCGTTGAACACGCGGTTCGGGTTCCAGCCACAGAAGAAGTTAGAGAGGTTGAACATAAAGTCCACACCCGGAGCTACATATTTCCATTTGTAGCTGGCGGTATACGGAGTACCGTCCTTGGTAGCCTTGTATCCGTTCCATCCGCCCTTGCTCCAGATACCATTTATCTGACCACGGAGTCCGAAAACAGGAGAGAACTGGTAGCCGATGGCACCCTGGAAGTTAGGAGAAAGCAAGTCGGAGAAGCTTGCCTCACCTACAGTATATTGCCCACCTGCCTGAACATCCAGGAACCAGTGGCGCTTAAACTGATATTCGTTTCCATCCTTGTCTGTGTAGGATGCTTGCGCCATAGCGGCTGTAGAGCCGATGGCTAGCATGGCCATTGCCATGAGCAGTTTAATTGATTTCATAACTTTCTACATTAAATTTTATTTCTTGACGAATTTCTTTCCATTCACAATGTAGATACCAGAACGGTTCATCTGCTTTACCTTACGTCCTTGGACATCATAGATTACATTGTTCTTCTCAGTAGAATTCACAACTTGTTCGATACCAGTAGCCTTATCATTGTCTACTTCGATTGAAATCGTCATTCTTGGATTTGTATGACAGTCACTGGCTTGGGTTGTGGTCTTGTCTTCAAGGAACTTTCCAAAGTTTGTATCTCCGAAGGTTCCCTTCAAAATTACTATAGCGTAAAGTTCGGCTTTCAATTCACCTTCTCTTATCGGTGTATCAAAGACTAACAGCAATGTAGGCGTTGACGGATCTTCCGGATCTACATAGCTTTCAAAGTGTCCTGTACGAATCGTCTTGTTGTTGTCGTAAACAGCAAGTCTCACTTCTCTATCAGGATTAGCAACCAAACCATCATAGTATCCTATGTTTTTAATCATGAATCCATTCAATGCAACATCCTTTTGAGTTACAGATGTATTAGGCAACTGCTGGTATATAGAATAATCGTAGTGAAGGTTTGGATCTTCAGGAGAGCCGCCCTTTCCTATTGTAAAGTTTTCTTTGATAGCCTGCGTCTTTACTTCCTTATTATTCTTTTCATAATGGAAGGTTCCTTCTGGGATTACCAACTGATAGCTAGCCTTTGCCAAGTCAGTCAACGCAACAGTAAACTGATTGTCTTTTCCTGTTACCGGAGTAAAGGTAACGTTCTTCACACGCTCACCCTTCTCATCAGTGATGTAGGCATCGGCATCACTCATTACTGTAACATGACTCAACCCATCAAAAGAAAGAGTCAGGAGATCAGCATTGCTTTCTACTATTGCAGGTGTCAACTTGTAAGCAGTCTCTACGGTCTTGATAGCTGCTGCAGGTTTTTCAACCTCAACAAATGCGAAGGCACTGGTCAGACTGCTTTGCCAATATGGAGCAACAACATCTGCTTCAGTCTGATATTTATTGTCTGCATGATTACACAAAGCATAAGCAACGCTAGAGTTTCCCGTTACTGATGGATAAGAGCCCTTGAATGAGAATGTACCCAATGCTTTGTCGGCATCAAAGACATCACCCGATTCGAGTTGTACAGCAGAGCCATTCAGTTTGGCAATTCTAAGTTTGCTTACTTCTGCACCTGCATCAGCTGTCACTCCATTGACATTCAGCATATTGTCATCAGCATCACCCAAGGTGAACACTCCACTATTGTCTAACGCCTCAAATGCAGAAGCTTCATCAATATTGTCTACCAATTGAACCTGGTTGTTACTTACGGCAAGATACTTTCGTTCATTCTTCTTATTTACACTGGCTATCTTATACCACTTCTTGTTCTCTGGAAGAAGAACATCAGTTTCATTATAATAAGCATCAATAGCAGCCTTGAATTCTGCATCAGTTGATGCCTCATTCCCGACAACTTCGTTCAAAGCGACATAAGCGGCACTGGTAACCTTAGGATAGCCCACCGTATTATTCTGCAACAATTTCAGAGCTTTCAGATATGCGGCAGAACCGACAACAACATATTCTACATCAAAAGCCTTATTGTAGCGTTCCCATTCCGCATCGCCCTTCTTGTCGTTGCAAACTACATTAGCAGGAACAATAAGTTTATAAGTACCCTTCTTTGAGATAGCACCTGCAGCGCCCTGTATTTCAAAATTAACTTTCGTATCAGATGCCTTGACAGCCTTTGCTGTCAGATAGTCGTTACCATCTTTCAGTAATTTCACGCTAGCAGCCTCATCTACATATCCAACATTCTCTCCGAAGTCTACGGCAATAGTAAGAGGTAAAGTTTCAACGGTTCCCGCTGCAGGAGTAATCGAAACAGGACTAAAAGGAGCCTTGATGACAAAAGAGAATTTCATTTCCTTGTTCTCAAAGCCTTCCTTATCAACAAAACTCTTTGCAGGAACCGTAAGTATATATGTACCATTCTTTGCTATCTGGCTAGCAGCAGATAAGGTCACCACATTGTCTTTTACAGTAGCAGAAAGCGTTTCGCTGCTCGTTCCATCAGAGAGTGTGATTTTGGATGCATCTTTAACCAGCATGTTGCGGTCGAATGTAAGATGCATGTTTTCAAAGTACTCTAAAACACTGCCATTCTCCAAATCACCTGTAGCTGTCAGAATGGTAGACGGCATGGTATAGAGTACCGTAATCTTTTTTAATTGAGCATTCGAAAAACTGTTTTTGTATATTAAGTCATGGATATCCTGCTTTTTATCATTAATCCATGTTTTGTATCCATCTGCCTGACTTCCTAATTCATCGTCTGTCACTCGAAGATCACCTACACTACTACCTTCGGAGAAAGATACTCTGTCTAGACGTCCGATACCAGGCGCATGAACTTTCATCAATGCCTGCTGGCTGACTTTGAGATAATAGGTGACTTCCTTAGTATAGAGATTAGTAAAATTTAAGATGGATGTACCCAATCCCTGATTACCCCACTCAAAATCAATAGTGATGTCGCCATTAGAGAAAACATTATCAGTAACGGGAACTTCATTACTATTACCTTCAGGTGGAGTTATGGAAGGAGTAAGGCTGAGTGGCTGACTGAAATCAAATACAACAGTGCGCTGTATCTGAGCCCAACCGGGGGCAGACACACAAGCCAGTAATATGACAAACAATGATTTCTTCATAATAGGTAAGTTTAAATGTTTTATTAGCGCATGTTCATATCTATTTCGTCAGTAGCCGTCTTTACACACAGTTTCCAAGTGCCGTCTACTTTCACCGGATTGAACATATAAGCTGTCTTTGCCGGTTCAGCGGTTCCAGCCTGTTTTGCCGTTGCAAAGGTAACATCATATTTCACATCATTGCAGCCTTGCAACTGGAATGAGTAATATACGCGTGTATAATCCAATACAGGGAACATCTTAAACTTGTTAAGATATCTTTGTCTTGTTTCTTCTGTGAGAGGTTTCACTTCTTGCGTAGAATCGGTATATTCATGCAAATTGGCAAGCACTGCGTTATAATCCTTTGCCTTGAGCTGCGCCATGGCATCATCACAAAGTTTCAACATGGCAGCCGTATCTTCTTCTGTCAATTCGCTTCTGAATTCATCAACCTGCTGTTCGCGACTTTTCTTTTTCTCACCGCATGAGCATAATGAGAAGACCAATATAGCCAAGAGAGAATATAATATAGTTTTTTTCATACCCGTCACATTTTTAAATAAAAAGAGGGTGCGCCGCTCTTTTAGGCACACCCTCTAATTAGAGCTTAATTATTAATTATCTTTTCAATAAATGTCTTAATCGCCGATTGTACCGTTGATTGTGAACTCAACCTTAGTAGTAAACTCACCCCACTCGTAAGCGATAGAGATAGGAATTCTTACCTTGAAGGTCTCTACGTTACCACCATTGTTGTAGTACCAGATAGTACCGAACTTAGCCTTATCTGCCTCCATGAGGGCTGCCAATGCTGCATTCTGACTTGCTGAGTTGTAACTTGTCAAATTGAAGGTGTAAGTTTCGCTACCCTTCTTTTTAGCAGCTGTAGGATTACCGTTCTTATTACCGCATAAGAGTTCAACGTCTTTACTAATCTGATCCATTGTAGTCCAGGTACCACCACCAAGAGTTGTCTCAACGTTAGCAGGGGTAGTATCTATAGTGATAGACTTCACATTGTAGTAACCCCAGAACCAGAGGTGGTCACCCCACATATGACTCTGATTAGCTACACAACCAGCCTCAGACATTGTTTCAGTATTCCATCCACGCCAATCGTACAACTTGAAGAGATCAAGAGCGTAGATTACGTTACCATTGGTGTTAGCATCAATACGTGGCTCTGTAGCAACATCAATCAAGTTGATTGGACGCTCCCAAGATGTCAGGAAGATACCATCCTTAACAAACTCAGCTACACCACAAGAATTCTCAGTTACAACACCTACCCAAGAGCGGAGCTCCTTCTGGATATTAGCATTTGCAGGCTCATAACCAATCGCATTCAATACAGCCTTTGTTGTTTCATTCTTTACCAATGTAATCTCACTAGTAGCAGGATCCAATGTAGCAATGTGCGTATAAACACCACCCTTTACTGCATAGAGATCTTCATTCGTGAATGCACCATCAGCGTATTTAATAGCGCAACCCTCAAGAGTTTCCTGCAACTTAGCCTTGCTGAATACGTGAGAGTCGCCAGTGATATACTTGCAGAACAACTTGTTCCACTTGGTATCAGCAGCACTGCTCTGTGGAGTGATTGTATAACCACCAACAACAACAGGCTCAGGAACGAAGTAATACTTGTGAGTACCTACTAACTTAGCAACATTACCCTTCAAAGTAGAAGTAACCTTGCGGCTGATAGCATTGATATCGCCACCATTTGTAGGCTCCTTAACATCGAAGATAACAGCTTCCTTACCATTTTCAGAACCATCAAGTCCCTTCCAGTATTCAGGAATCAACTCACCGAATGTCTGGTTCTTATTGATACGTGACAAGGTGTAAGTCAACTTAACATAGATGTAAGGATACTTAGCCTTTGCCTTACCAATGTAACGTACATAGCGAGTTACAGTAACAGGATTAACCTGATCATGAGTCAACATCTCAAGTTCCTTAGCAGTCAAGTGCCACTTGAACGCATGGTTAGTTGTACCCTCTGTATTAGGGAAGTATTCGATATTACCAAGATCATCAGCAGCGTTGTAGGTACCACCCTTCTCAGGAGCATCCTTGAACATCCTCAGATCCAATGTTGTATTACCTGCAGCATCGTTACCATAATTACCCTTAGAATCAATAGTATACTGCTCATCGAAGTCTTTCTTGGTCATATTCTCAAGACCCTGTGTCAATACAATAGAAGAGAACTGAGACCATGTAGTCTTCAACTTATCAATATCATTGCAGAGATCGAACTGAGCATCCTGTGTCAACAAGTCAATTGTCTTATTAGGAGCAACCTCTGGGTTCTGGCGTGTAATGTGAATCAAGATGTAACCATCCAAGACCACCTTATCACCACGCTTAACGAGTACCTGAACCAATGGCTCACGGTCGATAGCTGTAGAAGATTCTGTTGTAGTAGGATTACCGTCTTTATCAACATTCCATGCACGGAGAACACCAGCTTCCTGGTTAACCCACTTAGCATACTTACTATCAATAGTAGCGTTGCCATCTACCTGATAATTAACGAGATTGAACTGATATGTCAAGCCCCATTCCTTACCTTCTTCTAGCGACAACTCCTTCAAGTTAACACCAAGTTTATTAGGAGTACCAGGAGTAAACTGCTTAACATCCTCTACCAACATGTGGAGTCCGAGGTAGCTTGCAATATCAATACCCTCTGCGCTGTTATAGTAAAGTTCGAGAGCTGCACCAGCTGGATCAGCCAAAGCCTCCTGAGGTGAGTCATAAACGTGAACCTGAGCAGCAGCATCAGTAGCAGTTGTACCGAAGTACTTAGCTGTAGGAATACCCTTTTCGTCACCCATACGGGTATTAGACGCACCTAATCCAGCATAATGAGGTTTCAATCTCCAGTACAAAGCCTCGAGGTATGCCTTCTGTGGCTGAATCAAAGCATAATCAGAAGTAACCTTGCCTTCAGCTACTGTACTTGCAGCAGTCTTAGCCTGCAAAGCAACCGTATTAGCTGTCTCATTCTTATCTTTAACAGTTGGGAATGGTTCCAACTTTTCAGGATGCTGAATCTTCAAACCTGCTGTTACAATACCATTAGAAGTATTGAAGAGAGCCTTACCCGCATCGTTCAACTTTGGAGAAGTAATATTTCCAAGATCTGAAGCTGTAGCGCGGGTATGATAGTTCAAGATTGTTGGCTCAAGAAGATTGAAGCCCGTAATATCCTCGTATGCCATATCAGCATTTGATGGATTCATGTGATACTTAACACCCCAAGCAGGACCATAATTGTACAAAACTGCAGCAGCAGGATCAAGAGCTGTAGCATCGGCCAATCTGTCTGGCAAATAATTATCAAGACCCTTGATTGTCTTAGCCACGCCAGTAGTAGTATTCAAGCGGCTAAGGCCAGTCAAATTGTCCTTATGCTCTAAGTATTCACCATGCAAGTAGTCATAAGTCAAAGTCTCAATACCATCCAAGTAGAGATTTGGCATGAATACCAAGCCTGTCAAATCACCAGTAAGCGAAATAACGACCTTTTCACCAGAAATACCCTTAACACCTGTGAGGATTAAGTTTTGCTTATCCAAAGTAGCGGTGATAGAGTTTGGAGTTTCTGAAACAAACTTAACATCACTGCGTCTTACCTTCTTGCCATCCTTGTAGATATCGAAGTAACCAGATTCAGCATCAGGAACATAGTACTCATAAGATGCTGCGGATGCGCTTGTGCCTGCATCACCCTTGTCACCCTTGACGCCTTGATCACCCTTGTCACCCTTGACGCCTTGATCGCCCTTGTCACCCTTGACGCCTTGATCGCCCTTCTCGCCTTTCTCGCCCTGAGGACCACGAGCCAAGTTGTCTGTCTTTTTACCATTCTCATACCAGTAACCATCGGCACCGATAGTCCATGCAGTACCAGGAGCGCCATCCTTACCATTTGAAATAGTGACTGATTTTCCATCACTGAGCTTTACAGTAATACCATCACTAGTTTCTGTTACTCCGGTAACAAGACCACCACCCTTAATCAAATTCTGAATGGTCTCAATTGCTTTTGCATTAGAATCAATCTGCTGTTGCAAATTACTAATGTCATCATCGTAGTCCTTACAAGAAGTAAATGTGCTTACCGAGGCAATTGTCAATGCACCCATAAACAGCGCGCTAAAATACTTTCTTTTCATACGGTAATAATTTATAAAGTTATACGATTTTCCTAGCCTTTCGGCAGGAAGTTATTAATTAATTCTCTATATCGAATTAAGAGTTCCGTTTGATGAAAAGAGTCTGCACTCTTAGAAAAGTTCTTCGTTCTCTTTCAAAGGTCCTCTTAGAAAAGTTATTTTATCGTTCTTATATATCGTGTGGCTTTTTATAACCACTAAGTTCTTATTGTTCTTATATGTCGTGGCTTTTTGTCGCCACTCAGTTCTTGTTGTATATGGAATATCTCCAGCCAGGAGATTTTTCATGTTGCAAATATAAGTATATTTTTCGAAACTTGCAAGTTTTTGAGCATTTTTTTTTCAAAAAAGGCTAATTTTCTTATGTTTTTTATAAAATAGCCCCCATATTGGGCTTCTAACCCGTCCATTTTCCCTGTTTTTCTCCATTTTGCCGATATAAAACCTACACCTTATTATATATAGGGGAGATTGGCGGTCCTACACCTTATTATATATAGGGACCATCTAGATACGAATGTATGAGTATCTACCAGAAATGTTGTTTTCTGCAGATTACCGAAAAAAATCCGTTTTTCTTTGGTATTATTCCCAAATAGTTGTATCTTTGCACAAAATTACAAGTAATACTGGAGATATGAAGCAAGATACTAAAAGAATACCTTATGGACGCAATGACTTCGTACAAATCATAGAGCAAAACAATTACTATGTGGACAAGACGATGTATTTGCCAGCATTGGAAGATGAGGCGGTAAACCTCTTCTTTATCCGTCCTCGCCGTTTTGGCAAGAGCGTATTCATCAGTATGCTCCAAGCTTATTATGATTGTAACATGAAGGATAAGTTCAAGGATCTGTTCGGCAATCTGTGGATTGGCATGAATCCTACTCCCCTTCAAGGCAAATATCTGGTTCTCTATCTTGATTTTTCGCAAGTAGGCGGACGTATCGACCAGCTGGAAGACAAGTTTAACCGTTATTGCAAAGTGAAGCTGGATAGTTTTGTGGATGTCTACCGTCAATACTATTCGGAGGATTTTGTAAAGAAGGTCTTCGAGGCGGAAGACGCCGTAGACAAGTTGATACTTATCAACGACGAATCGAAGAAGCTGAATCTTCGTACCTATCTCATCATTGACGAATATGACAACTTCACCAATACGGTGCTCAACGAGCAGGGTGAAGGAGTGTATCGTGCCATTACCCATGCTGAGGGTTTCTATCGTGATATCTTCAAGAAATTCAAAGGTTCGTTTGAACGTATCTTTATGACGGGTGTGAGTCCTGTGACGCTCGATGACGTGACCAGCGGTTTTAACATCGGATGGCATATATCCACCAAGAAGCAATTCAACCAGATGTTAGGCTTTTCTACAGAAGATGTCTATCAGATGTTCAACTATTATAAGGAAAAGGGCGAAATTGCAGCCAATGCCAACATTGATGACATTGTTAACGAGATGAAACCCTGGTATGATAACTATTGCTTCTCGAAGAGTGCCTTGACATCTCAAAGTAAGATCTTCAACTGCGATATGGTGTTTTATTATCTGCGCAACTATCTGAGCTCTGGCAAGGGACCTGAAGAGATGATAGATCCTAACACCAAGACCGACTATAACAAGATGAAAAAGCTCATCCAGCTCGACAAGCTAGATGGCGACCGAAAGGGCGTGATTCGCACGATTGCCGAGAAAGGAGAGATTGTGACTACACTCTATGACACCTTCCCTGCAAGAATGATAACAGACCCGCAGGTATTTCCAAGCCTGCTGTTTTATTATGGCATGCTTACCATCAAGGCTACGAGAGGAGCAAAGCTTATACTCGGAATTCCGAACAACAATGTGCGCAAGCAATATTATGAATATCTGATAGAACTCATGGATGCAAAAGCCTATGTCAATGTAAACAAGCTTACTGACTATTACTACGACATGGCATATGAGGGCAAGTGGCATGAAGCCTTGCAATACATGGCAGATTCTTATGCCAAGATTTCTTCCGTGCGTGACGGAATAGAGGCTGAACGTAACATGCAGGGATTCTTTATGGCATATCTCAGTCTGAACGATTACTATTATACTGCGCCAGAACTGGAGTTAAGTCATGGGTATTGTGATTTCTTCTTATTGCCAGACCTTACGCATTATGAGGCTAAGCATAGCTATATCATAGAACTGAAGATGCTGCCGAAGAAAGATTTCAATGTAATTTCTAAAGGGGAAAGCAAGACGAAAGCCGAACTACAATGGGACGAGGCTGTGGAGCAAATCAACCGATATGCTGCAGCCCCAAGAGTAGAAGTTCTAAGGCAGGGGACTCAACTGCATAAAATCATCATGCAATTTGAGGGTTGGGAACTAAAGAACATGAAGGAGGTATAAATATCCAGAGAAGAGGGTGCGTCATCAGTCTATGACGCACCTTCTTTTACTTTTAATAAAGGCTGGGCAGCAAGCCCCAAACGCCTAACAGACTAGCGAGTCGTATTACACCAAGCCGCCTCATTCTGATAACTCAAGTGCTTCATTCAGCTAACTGAGCTACTTCATTCAGCTAACGCAGCCATATTATTCAGCCAACGAAATTGACTCTTCCACCCAACGAAGTCGAATCTTTAACCCAACGAAATCGAATCTTCCGCCCAGCGCAGTCGTATCTTGAACCCAACGCAGTCATATCTATCGACTCAATGAAGCGTATAAACTTGTTAAATGACGTACATGATTTCATCTGTTTACTTAAACAGGCTGGAGTCCCTACACCTTATCATATATACTGGCATTGATGTGAATATCGGAAAAGTATCAATGACGATGTGATAGACAGATACAACGATATGCTTATCGAAGCTATCAGTATATGAGAGGGAGGTAGAGTTTTTCCGCCAACGATGCTGGAGAAATTACGTCACGACGTAGCAGTAGCTACGTCACGACGTAACAACAACTACGTCCCGACGCAGTGACAGCCACGTCGTGACGCAGTTTCAGGAGCATCCTGCCCATTATCAAGTAAGGCTCTTTTGAAGTTCGAAATAGCTTTTTTTGAATCAAAAATAAGCCTCACTTCCATTTTTGGTGATAAAAAGACGAAAAAAGGGGCTTTATTGAACGCAAAAACCCTTGTTTTGTTCAGTCGTTGCACCAAGCGTTCCAATGAATAGAAAAACAAAAAGTAAGCAAGAAACACCTGAATATCAGCTAATTATGTCGGTTTTGACATACATAGGACGTGGCAATAGGTGACAATAAGGTGACAACAGAAATAGAGTCTATTGCCACCATTAAACCATTGTATGCCAGTAAGTTAGCATGCGTGTGGCAAATGTGGCAATAAAATCGAGAGTAAACTGACGCAAGTAGCTGCGTTGGCCACCGCAAGTACTTGCGAAGAGCAATGAAGCCTGTTTCGAAGGACATCGAAACAGGCTTCATTTTTTTATTCTAGAATTCTGCGTTCTTTGGTGTACGTGGGAATGGAATCACGTCGCGGATATTCTGCATACCGGTTACGAAGAGAATCAGACGCTCGAAACCGAGACCGAAACCTGCGTGTGGGCATGAACCATACTTACGGGTATCGAGATACCAGTTCATATCCTTCATAGGGATGTTGCGAGCCTCAATCTCACCCATCAGCTTGTCATAGCTCTCCTCACGGACAGAACCACCGATAATCTCACCAATCTGTGGGAACAGTACGTCGGTACCCTGAACGGTCTGACCGCTCTTGCCACCGAAACCACTCTCCTCCTCGTCTATCTTCATATAGAATGCCTTGATAGCCTTAGGATAGTTGGTCATGATAACCGGGCGCTTGAAGTGCTCCTCTACGAGGAAACGCTCATGCTCTGAAGCCAGGTCATCACCCCACTCGCATGGGAACTCAAACTTCTTACCGTTGGCAATAGCCTCCTGAAGAATGCGGATACCCTCGGTATATGGAAGATGAACGAAGTCGGAATTCAATACGCCTTCCAGACGAGCAATCAGACCCTTGTCAATCATCTTGTTCAAGAAAGCAAGATCGTCCTTGCAATGCTCCAGTGCCCAACGGATACAATACTTGATGAAGTCTTCCTCCAACTCCATCAAACCGTCCATATCCAGGAAAGCAACCTCTGGTTCTACCATCCAGAACTCAGCCAGGTGGCGAGGAGTATTACTGTTCTCTGCACGGAAGGTTGGACCGAAGGTATAGATGGCGCCGAGTGCTGTAGCACCGAGCTCACCCTCCAACTGACCGGAAACGGTCAATGAAGTCTGCTTGCCGAAGAAATCATCAGAATAGTCAATCTTGCCATCCTCGGTCTTCTTCAGGTTGTAGAGATTCTTGGTAGTTACCTGGAACATCTGACCAGCACCCTCGCAGTCGCTGGCTGTGATGAGCGGAGTATTGAAATAGAAATATCCATGCTCGTGGAAGTAGGTGTGGATAGCCATCGCCATGTTGTGGCGGATACGCATCACGGCACCAAAGGTATTGGTACGGAGACGGAGGTGAGCATACTGACGCATGTATTCGAAGCTCTGTCCCTTCTTCTGCATAGGATAGTCGCTGCCGCAGAGACCGTAAATCTCGATGCTCTCGCACTGGATCTCAACACTCTGTCCGGCACCCTGGCTTTCTACCAGCGTACCTACGGCGCTGATACAAGCACCAGTAGTAATCTGACGGAGCTGATTTTCATCGACCTTTGATGGGTCGACTACTATCTGAATATTATTAATAGTAGAACCATCGTTAAGAGCGATAAAATCGACTGCTTTGCTACTACGATGGGTACGAACCCATCCCTTGACATTCACGATTGAGCCGTAGGCTGTACTCTTGAGCAAGTCTACAACTTTAGTTCTTTTTACTTTTTCCATTGTTTATTACTCTGTTTTATTCAAAAGCACCCATGCGGAGCATGTCTACCTCCTTCTCAGTAAGGAAGCGCCAGTCACCGCGACGGAGATTTTTCTTAGTCAAACCTGCGAACTGTACACGGTCGAGCTTGGTAACACGATAGCCGAGACTCTCGAAGATACGGCGCACGATACGGTTCTTGCCACTATGAATCTCGATGCCAACCTGTGCCTTGTCGCGATCATCAGCATACTCTACAGCATCTGCCTTGATCTCACCATCTTCCAAGGTGATACCCTCACGGATCTGATCCATATCGTGAGCAGTCAGGTTCTTATCGAGATGAACGTGATAAACCTTCTTCTTCAAGAACTTAGGGTGAGTAAGCTTAGAAGCCAGGTCACCATCGTTGGTCAAGAGAAGTACACCTGTTGTATTACGGTCGAGACGGCCTACAGGATAAATACGCTCAGGACAAACATCCTTTACGAGGTCCATCACAGTCTTGCGCTGCTGAGGATCATCGCTGGTTGTAACATAATCCTTTGGCTTGTTGAGCAATACGTATACCTTCTTTTCCAAAGTTACAGGAGCGTCGTGGAACTTCACCTCATCGGTACGAAGGATCTTGGTACCCAACTCGGTAACTACCTCACCATTGACAGTTACCAGACCAGCCTGGATGAACTCATCAGCCTCACGGCGAGAGCAAACACCAGCATTGGCGAGGAACTTGTTCAAACGCAATGGCTCTGTTGGGTCGATGTTTTCCTCCTTATATTCGATACGCTTCTTCATGCTATACTTAGCATTTGGATCGTAACCAGGAGTGTGCTGACGGAAACCGCCACCACGGTTGTTGCCATAGCCACCACCCTGTAGACGGCCATAACCGCCACGGTTGTTGCCATAACCACCCTGCTGAGGACGACCATAGCCACCACCACGGTTGTTGCCATAGCCGCCACCCTGTGGACGACCATAACCACCACGGTTGTTATTACCATAACCACCCTGCTGAGAACGAGACTGGTAGCCGCCCTGCTGGCGTGGCTGGTAGCCACCCTGCTGACGAGGCTGATAACCACCCTGCTCATCATTATTGTTGTAACGAGGACGATAGCCACCCTGCTGAGGACGAGACTGATAGCCTCCCTGCTGACGTGGCTGGTAGCCACCACGGTTGCTGTTACCATAACCACCACGGCTCTGATAGTTGCTGCGCTGTGGACGCTCGCTGCCTGTACTCTGCAAGCCAGCACCGAAACCTTCAGGACGGAAACCGCCTTCGCTGTTACTGCTACTTCTGTCGCTGCTGTATGCGCGATGTGAATTGATACGAGGACGCTGTGTGCGACCTACTGGTCGATAACTCTTCTGATAACCACCTGCTGGGTTGTAGCCCTCACGGGTTCTCTCATTCTCAGAAGACTGATCTTGAGGTTTGTTTTCAAATTCTGAATCCATTTTCTTAAAATACTTAATAGCCTCACGGCTGGGTTAATAAATCTAATTTTTACGTTTATATATATGTACTAAAACTACAAAATTCCTTTGTGTATATTAGATACCTGTATAATTGCTTGGTGTGATTGCCATCAGTTCTGCCTTAACACTATCACTCACATTCAATCCCTGGATAAACTCATGAATAGTTTCCTCAGTCATGTGCTGGTTGGTACGTGTCAACGCCTTCAATGCCTCGTAAGGATGTGGATATGCCTCACGGCGAAGGATAGTCTGGATAGCCTCAGCTACAACTGCCCATGTATTATTCAAATCTTCCTGCAGTTTCTCCTCGTGAAGAATCAGTTTACGCAAGCCCTTCAATGTACTCTGGATAGCAATGACGCTATGACCGAGAGGCACACCGATGTTACGGAGTACGGTACTGTCAGTAAGGTCGCGCTGCAAGCGGCTAACCGGAAGTTTCTGTGCCAGGAACTGAAGAATGGCATTGGCTATGCCCAGGTTACCTTCACTGTTCTCATAATCGATAGGGTTCACCTTGTGAGGCATCGCACTTGAGCCTACCTCACCTGCCTTGATCTTCTGCTTGAAGTAATCCATAGAGATATACATCCAGAAGTCACGGTCTAAGTCGATGATAATAGTGTTGATACGACGGATGGCGTCAAAGATAGCGCCAAGGTAGTCATAGTTACTGATCTGTGTGGTATACTGCTCGCGCTCCAAACCGAGTTTTTCGCTGACAAACTTGTTGCCGAATGCCTTCCAGTCATACTGTGGATAAGCTACATGATGAGCATTGTAGTTACCTGTAGCGCCACCGAACTTAGCTGTAATCTTGCAAGCCTTGAGCGAATTAAGCTGCTCGGTAAGACGGTAAACATAAACCATGATTTCCTTGCCCAGGCGGGTAGGTGAAGCAGGCTGTCCGTGAGTCTTAGCCAGCATAGGCACATCCTTCCACTCATCAGCATAAGTCTGGAGCTGTGCAATCAGCTCTTCTACCTGTGGATTGAAGCACTCTTCCAAAGCCTCCTTTACAGAGAGAGGCACACTTGTGTTGTTGATATCCTGAGATGTCAAACCAAAATGGATAAACTCCTTGTAAGCATCCAGGCCACCGATTTTATCAAATTCTTCCTTGATAAAATACTCTACAGCCTTTACATCGTGATTGGTAATCTTCTCGATGTCTTTTACGCGCTGTGCTTCATTTTCGTCAAAATTACGATAAATGTCACGCAGACGTTCGAACAGCGACTTGTCGAAAGAAGCAAGCTGTGGCAAAGGTAACTCGCATAGAGTGATGAAGTATTCAATCTCTACGCGTACACGATAACGAATGAGAGCATACTCTGAAAAGTAGTTAGCGAGTTGCTCTGTTTTTCCCCTATAACGACCATCAATTGGTGATATGGCAGTCAATAAATCTAAATTCATAACAATACGTATTATATATAGGGTGCAAAATTAATGAATTATCGTGAGAAAACAGAGAAAATAGTGATAAAATAATTTAAAAGCATAAAAAAAGGTCTCTCAACATTTGTTGAAAGACCTTCACCATTGTGGGCGTTGACGGATTCGAACCGCCGACCCTCTGCTTGTAAGGCAGATGCTCT
>ERZ773192.2412-NODE-2412-length-15851-cov-47.586794_pt1 | contig 15851 bp, 18 predicted proteins | sample MGYA00581010_ERZ773192 | MGnify/ENA primary metagenome ERZ773192 (study PRJEB29015, sample SAMEA2737741) | human gut metagenome | biome: human gut; feature: human-associated habitat; material: faeces | place: China | collected 2012 ...
AGGAACGCACTTCTTTTTATGCTAATTCGCTGTACTGATCAAAGATATCTGCAAATTCGTCCAGATGCTCGCGCAGGCTGTCGGGCGCCTCGGTGCGGAAGTAAAGCACCTCTCCCCCGCGGCGCAGGATAAGAAACTGGCTGACTTCGTCCGGTTCATTGGTAAGCCGGGTATTTGGTTTGATAAATTCTGCGTAGTACGCCTCGTCAAAGCCGTCGATGAAAAGCGTCTGCGCATCGCTTCCCATGAAGTAGTCGCGCAGCTCATGCGTCAGCGGAACGGCCAGCGCGGAAATGCGCGGGACGTAGAAGTCGAGCTCCGTGCTGTACTGCATCCAAGTGTCGATCGTTCCCGCATACGGCGTTTCGCCGACAGAGTACACGTGCCCGCCGAGCAGCGTCGAGAGATCGCGCACACCATACCAGTCCGATCTCCTTTCGCCGCCGAGCATCTCGGTCCCGATATACGGCAGCGGCGGCTCGTCATAGCTGTCGCCGTAGGCCGTATCGTTCACTCGCCAGAAAATCAGCGCGAGCGCCAATACACCGGCAATGATCGTAAGCGCGCGGTCCGCTTTCGCCCAGCGGTTGCGCGGCATCTTCTCCACGCGCTCGCACGCCTCCATCGCGCGCTTGAGCGTCCACATCTCGTTTCTCTCCTTTGCCTCGCTCAGGATACCGAGGATACTGCCTAAGATAATGGACACAAACTGAATGACCTCGCTCTTTTCCATCGTGAGGAACGACATCACCGGGAGACTCAAGGCACTAAAAAGGAAATAGACGAGCCAGATGTCCACCACCAGGAAGATCATCGGCAGGAAATAGCTGCGGCGCAGCTTTTTGCACAGTCTGCGGTAGCCATAGGAGTCCGTACAGTCCTTCGGCGTGGGGACGTGCGCAGTTCTGTCACCGCGCCAGATATAGAAGATGCCGTCCTTCGTCCGGCAGACGTACTCCCAGCCCAGGCGGGCGCGCTTTTCGCGCAACAGCTCGTCGGGGTCGTCATCGTCCGCGGCGGGTTCCAGGTGATAGCGGCAGTCGCGCGGCTCGCCGATCACAAAATCGTCGTAGCGGAGCAGGAGCTTCCCCTCCGCCGCGCGCTCGGAAAGCCACTGCTCGATGCCGCGCGGGTCATAGGCGCTGGGCACAAAGCGGATGCTCTTCGTCTCGGGCTCATTCTCTTCGTTCGGCGCAGTCCCTCCGCTCTCCGGAAGCTCTGTTGTCTCGCGCAGGTTTTCGTCCATTCGCGCTCCCTCCTCTCTTCTCTCTATGGCAAAGTATAAAGAAGTGAGGGGAATTTTTCAAGCAAGTTCAGTGAGCATTGACAAAAATCGCGCGCAAGTTTATTGTTACATCGCAAAAAAGGCAGGAAATTCCTGCCTTTTTTCGTTTCACAGCAAAATTGGCTGAATTTGTCTTCCCTCCAGCGCCGCCTCGGCCGTCGGGATAATTTTGCGGAAGTCCGCGATCAGCGACGTGGGCTTCGCCTCGGCGTTGTCCTGCCCGAAGGGGACAAAATAGTAGTTCTTGCGGTTCAGCAGCACCGCGATGTTCGGCGCGCTCGCGGATAAGCCGTCATTCGTCGCAATGGCAAGCACAACGGGCTTACCGTTGCGCAGGTGCCCCTTCGCCGCCATCGTCACCGCGCCGTCCGTGATGCCGTGGGCGAGCTTGGCAAGCGTGTTTCCCGTGCAGGGGGCGATGACGAGTGCGTCTAAAAGGGCTTTCGGGCCGATGGGCTCGACCTGCGGGATGGTATGGAGGATTTCGTGCGAGCAGATGGACTCTAACCGCTCACGGAAGGCAGCGGCGGAACCAAAGCGGGAATCGGTTTCATAGCTTACATCGGACATGATAGGAATGAGATCGGGGAAGACGGTGTGGAGCTCTTCGAGGGCTTCGAGGACGGGCGCAAAGGTGCAGAACGAGCCGCACATGGCAAAGCCGATGACAGGATGTTTCATAAGACCTCCGGTTGGGATAGATAGGGAGAGTCGCACATGGCGCGGAAAATAAACTGCGCGGCGGTCTTCGGGGCGGTTCTGCCGGGAAGGCCGGGGGCTGGGATGTAATGGGCGGGTTTTGGCGCGTCGGGGGAAATGCCGCCGGGGCTGGACGCAAGCTCGATGTAAAAGCAGTCGGGACGGAGCGCTTTCAGTTGCTCAACTGAGAAGATGGGCGCGGGGACGGTATTGAAGATGGCGTCGTATTGCGATAGGCCTTCGCGGTAGCGGCCGGTTTCGTCGGGGGTGCAGGAGAGCTGCGCAATGGCGGGGAAGTTCTTCGGATCGCGCGTCGTGATTGTGACGTGCGCGCCGAGGGCATGGAGTTTGTGTTGAAGGATGACCTCGCCTACCCGGACGATTACCCGGAGCTGGGGGCGGAGATCACCGTCATCGGTGAATTTCAGTCCTATGAGGAAAACGGGATGACATGGTATCATCTGGTGAACGCAAGGCTGGCGTGATGCCGCGATAGCGCTGACTACATAGTAAGCGTGACGATTTCAGGGAGCAAGGTATTCCGGTGCAGCCTGACTGCAATTTATAAAAGTCGGACAAAGGGAGTCAATTTTCCCGCTGCAGAAAAATTCTCGTGAGGAAAGCGAGTGCTGAATTTGAGAGGGCTTCTTAAAGAATAGGCAGACTTAACATAAACTTTATTCCTGTTATGATAACATAATCTATAAATACCCTGCTCTGGACGGAACACTTCTGCAAGGAACCAGACAGGCTGCAAAAACAGAAATGATCAACGATGGAGAATATGCATGACTTTTGAAATTCACAGTGATATCACAAATCGATCTATGACCGTAGCTGCCCGCGCGATGCGCAAGGTGCTGCGGCGAAAACGCAGCATCCTTTGGGCCATTTTCGGCTGGAGCGTCTTTTTCATCAACGCATTGCTGCTGATCCCATTCGACGGAGAGCCTTTTACGCTTGATGCCAGTACGGTGACTTCCCTGCTGGTAGAGGTGATGCTGCTGTCCGTTCTGCTGTTTCAGGACCGATTCAATGGCATGATCGCCTGTAAAAACACGCTGGCAGGCACGAAGGACTATCATATTGCGTTCGGCGAGGAGTCCTATACCGTCGTTACGGAGGTCACCACCTCCACGTTTCGCTATGAACTGATCGACGCCATGGCGGAGTCGCAGGACTACATCATCTTTCTGATGAAAAAACGCTATGCGCAGCCTCTGGACAAGCGCACCCTCACCGGCGGGACGGTGGAGGAATTCAAACGATTTCTTGAGAAGAAGACCGGAAAGGACTTCCGGCATGTGAAATGAACGGATTTTCTATAACGCCCTTTCGCGGGCCGCATTTGCTTCTGCTTTTGCTTACGAATACGCTCAAGGTCGAACAATTGCAGTTGTATACGCAAAGGGCGTTTCGCTGACTGTGGTTTTTCAAAAAAGGAGCCGGCGAACCTCAGACGGAAAAATAGTTGAAAGAAATATTCTTCGATCTTTGTAACTTTTTGGCTTGCTGGGAATCTAATATATAGATTTGAAGAGATGGGAGGGAACTGTGTGGACGGATTTGAGATCATCTATTCTAAATACAGCCCTCTGGTTTTTCGATATCTGCTTTCCCTTGGCGCGGATTTTCTGAGTGCTGAAGAACTAACAGCAGAAACCTTTTATCGAGCGTATATCAATTTCGACAAATATAAGGGAGAGAGTAAAATTGAAACTTGGCTCTGTGCAATCGCGAAAAATGAGTATCGTAAGGATTGTAAAAGAAGAGAAAAGGTAACCGCTACGGAAGAAATAGACCGAGCCGCAGAACAGACAGACTTGGTTGACCGCCTGCTGGATAGGGATCAGGCGATTTCCATATACAAAACAGTTCACAGCATGGCTGAGCCGTATAAAGAGGTTTTTCTGCTTCGCGTCTTAGGGGAACTCAGCTTCAAGGAAATATCACATATTTTTGGGAAGTCTGAATCATGGGCAAAGGTCACTTTTTTCAGAGCAAAGATCAAAGTAGTAGAAAAGAGGGAGGCATCTATATGAATAATGTCACTTGCAGTATTGTAGAGGATCTGCTTCCTCTTTATATGGACGGCTGCTGCTCTAAGGATAGCCAGCAGGCGGTTGCCGAACATATGAAAACCTGCGAAAAATGCAGGGAAACGTATCGCCATTTGCAGAGTGATTTGCCCACCATCGCAAATGAAACGACCGATATGCGCTCCGAGGAAATTGCGCGTTCCCTTTCAAAAAGAATCAGGAAACGCAAAGCGGCGGCTGCGGTGTTTGCGGTAATATTCTTTGTGTTTGCAATGCTCTCTCTCTTCTTTGTAGGCAAGGCGATCATGATAATGAGAGGGCAGGGTTCACCGGTATCTCTTGGCAGTCTGGAAAGCGCGGTAAATCTCTCTGAGGGCGATTTCTCCTGTTCCGCCCAAGATATAGGTGCTCACAGCTTTTTCACCAACACAACGAGAATCATTATTAGAACCGACGCTCCCTTAGATGAGACGGTGACGGTTCGTCTTTGGAATACAGAAAACATGAGCGAGAACATTCTGTTGGCCCGCCTTGACAAAAAACAGAAAATCTGCACCTTTACGCATCTAACCAGCCGGAACCGCTATGCGATCACGGTAGACGATACGCCCGATATAAGCATATCTGTCAGTAGTCGTCTTACATTTTGGGAAGCACTTTCTCAGGCATTGCAAAATGAATAAGCGCTTTGAGGCCGGGGTATGGGGCGCGGAGACCCGCAAAGCCAACAGCGGACGCCGTGCAAGAGCAGGCGGCTCCAGCTGAAGAAAACGAATTGCCGAAGCAGCTCGATCCATTTCAATCTATCAGTCTAACAGAAGCTTGAACCATGGGCGGCGGGACAGTAAACTGTCCCGCCGCTCTGATTTTCAGCGGGCATGGTCGTGCTCGTGCATAATGGAGCCCCACGCCGAGGCTGACGTTGTCGGTGTTTTGCGGCACAAGGCGGGGCATTTTTTCCGAATACGAGCGGAAAGGAGGGAAATTTCTTCCGAAATCAATCTTGACAAATATTATCAAGATTGATAGAATGAAAATACAACCAAGGGAAAAGGGGATGCAGGAATATGCTCATCACAAGGGAAACAGACTATGCACTGCGGATGCTGCGGGTACTGCTGGACGGAGAGAAGCACTCCGCCGCCGAGATGGCGGAGACGGAGCTGATCCCCATGCAGTTCGCCTATCAGATCCTGCGAAAGCTCTCCACTGGGGAACTGGTGCAGGTGAGCCGGGGCGCGTCCGGCGGCTGCCGGCTGTCCTGCGACCTGCGTAACGTCAATCTCTACGACCTTATGGTCGTGATGGGAGAGCATGACGTCCTGTGCGCCTGCATGGAGCCGGGGTATAACTGCCGCTGGCAAAGTGAACACGGGAAATGCGCCATCCACTGCCAGCTAACGGAGCTGCAGCGAAAGCAGGACGAGGCGTTCCGCGCCGTGAGCCTGCACCGGCTGCTGACCGGTGAAGCAATTAAAAAAGAAGAAGTGACCCAACAAACGTGACATAAGGAGGTACACCGTATGCTGTTTCAGACCACACCCGCGCACGAGGAGCTGCGCGCCAAGATCCGAGCCTTTGCGGAGGAGGAGATCAAGCCTCTTGCTTTCCTGCTGGATCAGAACAACGAGTTTCCCGATGAGGCTGTTCAAAAGATGGGACAGCTGGGCTGGCTGGGGCTGCCGTTCCCCAAGGAATACGGCGGCGCGGGGCTTGACATTCTCAGCTATGCCATCGCCGTGGAGGAGCTGGCCCGTGTGGACGGCGGCGCGGGCGTGATCCTCTCCGCCCACGTGTCGCTGGGCGCGTGGCCCATCTTCGCCTACGGCACGGAGGAGCAGAAGCGGAAGTATCTCGTACCGCTGGCAAGAGGCGAGAAGTTGGGTGCCTTCGGCCTTACCGAGCCTAACGCAGGGTCGGACGCCGGCGGCACGGAGACCACGGCACTGGACAAGGGCGACCACTACCTGCTCAACGGCGGCAAGATCTTTATCACCAACGCGCCCAAGGCGGACACCTATGTGGTATTCGCCGTCACCACGCCGGACATCGGTACCCGGGGCATCTCCGCCTTCATCGTGGAGAAGGGCTGGAAGGGCTTTGAATTCGGCGACCACTACGACAAGATGGGCATTCGTTCCTCCTCCACGGCGGAGTTGATCTTCAACGACGTGAAGGTACCCAAGGAGAACCTGCTGGGCAAGGAGGGCGACGGCTTTAAGATCGCCATGTCCACGCTGGACGGCGGCCGCATCGGTATCGCGGCGCAGGCACTGGGCATCGCCCAGGGGGCCTTTGAGCACGCGCTGGCCTACGCCAAGGAGCGCGTTCAGTTTGGAAAGCCCATCGCGGCACAGCAGGCTGTTTCCTTCAAGCTGGCGGATATGGCCACCAAGCTGCGCTGCGCCCGCTTCCTGGTCTACTCCGCGGCGGAGCTGAAGGAGCAGCACGCCCCCTACGGCATGGAGTCCGCCATGGCGAAGATGTACGCCTCGGACATCGCGCTGGAGGTCACCAACGACGCCATGCAGATCCACGGCGGCACCGGCTTCCTCAAGGGCATGGAGGTGGAGCGCGCCTACCGCGACGCCAAGATCACCACCATCTATGAGGGTACCAACGAGATCCAGCGGGTGGTCATCGCCTCCCATCTCATCGGCAGGCTGGGCAAGAGCAGCGGCGGCGAAAGCCGCTCAACGGCCAAGAAGCCCGCGCCCATCACCGGTATCCGCAAGCGCACCATCTTCCGGGAGGGCGACGCCGCCCAGCAGGTCAACGATCTGGTGGCGGCACTGAAAAAGGACGGCCACGACTTCTCCGTGGGTATCCCCATGGATACGCCCATTCCCAAGGCGGAGCGTGTGGTCTCCGCCGGTAAGGGCATCGGCGAGAAGAAGAACATGAAGCTGGTAGAGGGTCTGGCCAAGGCCGCCGGCGCGGCCATCGGTTCTTCCCGCCCTGTGGCGGAGACTCTCAAATACCTGCCCCTTGACCGCTATGTGGGTATGTCCGGACAGAAGTTCACCGGCAACCTCTATATCGCCTGCGGCATCTCCGGCGCTACCCAGCACCTCAAGGGCATTAAGGACGCCTCCACCATCGTGGCTATCAACAAAAACGGCAACGCACCCATCTTCAAGAACTGCGACTACGGCATCGTGGGCGACGTGATGGAGATTTTGCCCCTGCTCACCGCCGCGCTGGATAGCGGCGAGAAGCAGCCCGCACCGCCGATGGTGAAGATGAAGCGTCCCACGCCGCCCAAGCCCACGCCCATCGGCGACACCTATGTGTGCGGCGGCTGCGGCTACGAATATGTGCCGGAGCTGGGCGACGAGGACGGCGAGATCGCGCCGGGTACGTTGTTTGAGCAGCTTCCCGCCGACTGGGTGTGCCCGGAGTGCGCGGAGGGCAAGGATCAATTTGTGAAGGCTTGAGCCGGGAGGGTATGAGATATGTATTGTGTGCGTAATGTGACCAGCGACCTCTACTGGGTGGGCGCCAACGACCACCGCCTTGCCCTGTTTGAAAACTGCTTCCCCATTCCCCGTGGCGTCAGCTACAACGCCTACTGTCTGCTGGACGAGAAAACGGTGCTGTTCGACACCGTGGACTGGTCCGCCTGCCGCCAGCTGCTGGAGAACCTGAACCACGTCCTGAACGGGCGGGAGCTGGACTATCTGCTCATCAACCACTTAGAGCCGGATCACGCCGCCTGCATCGAGGAGATTTTACTGCGGCATCCCAAGGTGAAGGTCATCTCCAACGAAAAAGCCTTTATGCTCATGCGGCAGTTCGGCTTCCACGTGGACGACCACGAGTGCATCGAGGTGAAGGAGGGGGACACCTTCTCCTTCGGCCGGCACACCGTCACCTTTGTGGGCGCACCTATGGTGCATTGGCCGGAGGCCATGGTGACCTTCGACCTCACCGACGGCGTGCTGTTCTCCGCCGACGCCTTCGGCACCTTCGGCGCGCTGGACGGCAAGCTGTTTGCCGACGAGGTGGACTTTGAGCGGGACTGGCTGGACGATGCCCGCCGCTACCTCACCAACATCGTGGGCAAGTACGGCCCCCACATCCAGCTCCTGCTGAAAAAGGCCGGTGGGATCCTGGATCAGATCAAGTATATCTGCCCCCTCCACGGCCCGGTGTGGCGGGAGAATCTGGGCTGGTTCATCGGGAAGTACGACACATGGAGCCGGTACGCGCCGGAGGAAAAGGGCGTGCTGATCGTCTACGCCTCCATGTACGGCAACACGGAGAACGCGGCGCAGGCACTTGCGGCAAGGCTCTGCGACAAGGGAATGAGCCGTGTGGCACTGTACGACGTGTCCTCCACCCACGTGTCCCAGCTGATCTCCGAGGCGTTCAAGTACAGCCACATCGTGCTGGCCTCGGTGACCTACAATCTGGGCATCTACCCCGCCATGCACGACTTCCTTATGGACATGAAGGCGCTGAACCTGCAAAACCGCACCTTCGCCCTCATTGAAAACGGCTCATGGGCGGTGAAGTCCGGCGACCTCATGCAAAAATTCGTCAACGACGAGCTGAAGAACATGACGGTGCTCAACGAGCGGCTCAGTCTCGCCTCCTCGCTGGGGGAGGACAAGGCCGTTGAGCTGGAAACGCTGGCGGACGCGATTTTGGAGTCCGTGCAGTGACCGGCGCGGGGAGCGGAAGAAAGAAATAGGCTGCCGCCTCCCTGCCGGGGAGACCGTATTCCGCGAGAGAGGGCGGACAAGCACGATCCCGCGCTTGTCCGCCCTTTTTCCAAAAGAGGCACAGCGAGTCAGAACGTAACAAAACGAGTTTCGGAAAGGAGATGCTACTATGAATTACAGTGCTATGATCCAAAACCGCAAGTCCGTTCGCGCCTTTCGCGGAAAGGAGGTGCCGAACGAGGTGCTTGCCCAGCTTCGCACCTACTATGAAAAGACCTGCCCCCGCCTTGTTCCGGAGATCGCCACGGAGCTGATCGTGCTGGACAAGGACGCGCAGCCGGCACTGGAAAGCTCCGCGGGCTACCAGCAGTTCCTCATCGGTGCGCCGCACTATCTGCTCCTTATGTCCGCCCGGCACATCCACGCGGGCGTCAACGCCGGGTACATGATGGAGGATCTTGTCCTCAAGCTGACGGAGCTGGACATCGACACCTGCTGGCTGACCTTTACCGACAGCGACAAGATCAAAAAGGCTCTGTCCCTCACCACCCCGCTGGAGGTGGCGGCCATCGTGGCCTTCGGCTACGGAGAAAAGACGGCGAAAAAGCTGCGGATGAACATTCAGAGCATGTCGCAGATCGATGTGCAGGCCGAACAGCAGTACTACGCGCCGAAAAAGAGCGTGCATGAGCTGGTCCACATGGAAAGCTGGAGCAACAAGTCCGGGCTTGATGAAATGATGGACTTCTATGACGATATGCTCTGGCAGGCCTTCTACGCCGCCTCCCTGTCCCCCAGCTACCTCAACCGCCAGCCCTACGGCTTCCTTGTCCGTGGCCACAGCATCTATCTGGTGCAGCAGGAGGACGCCTACACCGACAACCTCGACGCCGCGCTGGATCTGGGCATCGTGCTGCTCCACTTCTCCGCCGTCGCCTCCCAGTGGGCGGGAAGGGTGCGCTGGGAGCTTTCCCCGGATGCGCCGGACGGCCTGCCCGCAGGGCATCGCGCGGCGGCCGTGTGCCGGGTGTAGCGGCGCTGTTTTCGTCCCCTATTGGGAGCATTTGATTCAGATAGAAAAACCGGCTAATGCCGGTTCCAAGCAGAAAATCAGGAGGTGTTTTTCCGATGGCCATCCGAACGGTAACGGATGCGATCCGCTATGTAGGGGCGGACGACAACACATTGACACTCTTTGAAAACCAGTACCCCGTCCAGCCTATGGGTGTGAGCTACAACTCCTATATCATTTTGGATGAGAAGATCGCTGTGATGGACAGCGTGGACGCACGGGCGGCGGAGGAATGGCTTTCCAATGTGGCGCAGGTGCTGGAGGGGCGCAGCCCCGACTATCTTGTGGTCACACACATGGAGCCGGATCATTCCGGCAGCCTCATGCATTTGGCGCAAAGGTACCCGGAGATGAAGCTCGTGGGAAATGCGAAAACATTTACCATGATCAAGCAGTTTTTCGGCACAGGTGCGTTGACAGAGGACCGTATGCTGGAGGTTGGCGAAGGAGATACGCTTTCCTTGGGTACGCACCGGCTGCGCTTTTTGCTGGCGCCGATGGTACACTGGCCGGAGGTAATGACAGCGTATGAGGAAACAGAAAAGATCCTGTTTTCAGCGGATGCCTTTGGCCGCTTCGGCGCACTGGAGCGGACTGCCCGCGCCCCGTGGGCACCACAGGCGCGGCGGTATTATTACAATATCGTCGGCAAATACGGCGCGCAGGTGCAGGCTCTGCTGAAAAAGGTCTCCGCGCTGGAGGTCAAAACGATCTGCCCGCTCCATGGCCCGATGCTCACAGAGGGGTTGGAGGAGTATCTGCGGCTGTATGACCTGTGGTCACAGTGGAAGCCGGAGGAACCGGAGAGCATACTGATCGCTCATGCGTCCATCCACGGAAACACCGCCCATGCGTCGGAGATCCTCAAGGGCAAGCTGGAGGGAAAAGGCGTGCGAGTTACCTTGTGCGATTTGACGGTGACAGACCTCTCCTATGCCGGGACCAGCGCATTTTACTGCGGGAAGCTGGTATTGGCGTGCTCCACTTATGACGGTGGGCTGTTTCCACCCATGAGAGCGTTTTTGGAGCATTTACAGGCCAAGGGCTTCCGGAGCCGCCGGGTCGGCTTGATGGAAAACGGCTCCTGGGCCCCTGCCGCCGCACGGCTGATGCGCGCTGATCTGGAGAACATGAAGGATCTCCGACTGTGCGAAACGGAGGTATCGCTACGCGGCGCACTGAACCAAACCAGTGAGGCACAGATGGATGCTCTGGTGGCTGAGCTCTGCGCGGAGTAGGCACCGAGTTTGGTTTCATCCGGCCGCCCGATGCATCAAAAGTGAAACGGCGTTGCTGATTTAGACGGCAATATGGTGCTGCGTGAGGCCGAAGCCTTGAGAATGGATAAAAGCGCAGCCGCAGAGAACATCTGCGGCTGCGCTTTTTGCTGCACTTCCTTGCAATTTACAGCGCTGCCTTTTTCCACGTCCTGATCTTCGTCCGAAACGTTCCGAAGGGCGCGACGGTATTGACATGGATGAATTTGTACACCTCCCACACCGCTGTTTTGGTGGCGTCATCTGTCCACCTTCTCATGTGCGGCTGGAACAGCTCCTCCTCGCTCATAGAATCGATCATGGTCTGGATCGCGGCGATATTTTCATTTAATTTGCCCTTCAATTCCGCCAGGGACAAATGGGCGTAGGTGTCCGTGAACCATTGGTACAGGTCGCCCAGCTGGTTCCACTTGAATTGCTCCGACGGTGTTTCCACGTCCATTCCGCGCTTCTCATCAGCCTCCCAGCTCAAAAGCAGCGTTGTCCATCCCACCTGATACGCAAGATTCTCTGCCGGTGTCCTGTCCACACCGGGTACTTTTTTATCCTTCAGGGCTTCCGGGACCGTATCAAACTCAGAAATGTACTTTTCAAAGCTCTGACGGATCTCGTTTTTGAGATCCTCTTTATCCCTGTATGTTCTCAAGACAGTCTCCTTTACCGGTTCTCCGCTAGATATTCCTCCGCGTAGTGGACGGCCACCGCGCCGTCGGCCACGGCGGTGACCACCTGCCGCAGCGCCTTGGTGCGCACGTCGCCAACGGTAAACACGCCGGGGAGGTTCGTGCGGGTGGATTCGTCGGCGATGATATAGCCGGCCTTGTCCAGCGCCAGCTCGCTTTGAAACAGCTCCGTTGCCGGAGCTCTGCCCACGCTGATGAACACACCGTCGCAGGCAAGGTCGTGCTCCGCGCCGGTGTTGACATCCTTCAGCCGAAGCCCTGTCAGGCGGTTCTCGTGCAGCAGAGCAGAGACGGTGCTGTTCCAGCAGAATTCTACATTGGGCGCGTTCATCAACGGCTCATGATAGACCTTCGTTGCCCGCAGGCTGTCCCGGCGGTGGATGAGGTAGACCTTTTTTGCAATACGGGACAGGGTCAGGGCGTCCGCTGCGGCGGAGTTGCCGCCGCCTACCACCGCCACGGTCCTGCCCCGATAGGGCGCGCCGTCGCAGGCGGCGCAGTAGTGAACGCCCTTTCCAACAAGCGTTTCCTCGCCGGGAACGCCCAAGGGACGGGGCGACGCGCCGGTGGCGATAACTACCGTGCGCCCCTGAAAGACGCCCTCGCTGGTCTCCAACGTCTTGATCTTCCCGGAAAGGCTTGCCTTGTACACCTCCGCCAGCTCCGTCACCGCACCGAAGCGCTCGGCACTCTGCTGCATTTTTTCGCCCAGCGTAAAGCCGTCGATGCCGCTTTCAAAGCCGGGATAGTTGTCGATCAGCTCTGTCAGCGCCATCTGCCCGCCTGCGGAGAGCTTTTCCAGCACCAGCGTGGAAAGTCCGGCACGGGCGGCGTACAGGGCGGCGGTGTATCCGGCGGGGCCGCCGCCGATGATGATTATATCGTGGATTTTTTCCATGGCCGTCTCCTTACTGAGAAAGAGTTTCCTTGATGAATGCATCTATGGCCGCCTTGGAGCCGGGGGCGACAATGGAGCCGAGCACCTCACCGTTCTTAAAGAGCAGCAGCGTGGGGATGGTGTCAATACCGAAGCGCTGGATGAGCTGCGGCTCCTCGTCGTAGTTGATCTTCCCGGCGATGAGGGTGTCTGCGTACTGCTCGCCGACCTTGTCGAAGGCCGGAGCAATACGGCGGCAGTAGGGGCACCACTGGGCCCAGAAATCCACCAGCACGGGCTTGTCCGCGCGGAGAACGTCGTTTTCAAAGCGGTTGGTCGTAATGGTAAGCATCGTAAAATCCTCCTATTTCTGTGTAAAGAGTCGTGTTTCAATATCTGTGATCGTAATGCGCGAGAGATAGGCGGCACATTCCTCGTTCATGTTCCGGTACAGCGCGTCCATGACCCCCGCCATGCCGGAGCAGATGGCGCAGTCACGGTCGATGTCCCCGCTGTGCCACGCACAGTCCACGAAGCGGGTGTTTACCGCCTCTGCCACCTGCCGCAGGGTCAGCATCGCCGGGTCTGCCGTCAGGCGGTAGCCGCCGTCCAAGCCCTCCCGGGTCTCCACCATTCCCGCCTTTTTCAGCCCCACCATGACGCGGCGAACGCGGGTGGGGTTGGTGCAGATGTTCTCCGCCAGCGTCTCGCTGCTGAGGGAGTGTCCGCTGTGGCTCAGGCAGACCAGCGCGTGAACGGCCAGATTAAAGGAACTGTCCATGGTTATCCCTCCTGCGATAAACTGTGCTTGTGAAAAGCACAGTTTATACTGTAACTATAGCAGATACAGTTTGGCATGTCAAGCTTTTTCGTCAATTTTTTCAGCGGAAGCCCTCCATAGCTGTTGACAACAGGGCGAATATGCGTATAATGGAAAACAAGAACAAGAATAGTTCTTATTTTGGAGGGGCGCAGTATGCCGAAATACGCAGAGGAGATATTGGCCGCCGTCACGGAGCTGCAGCAGCATCCCACGGCGGAGCAGGTGTTCCTGGAGATGAAGAGGGAGCATCCCAGCATCGCTCTGGGTACGGTATATAAGCACCTGAACGGTTTGGCGGAGGAGGGGCTTTTGCTCCGCATCACCGAGCCGGGTTCGCCGGACCGGTACGACCGGACGGAACGACATGATCACCTGATTTGCAGCCGGTGCGGGAAAATCACGGACGTTCGGCTGCCGAATATGCAGGAGCGGATCCGGGAGGCACTGGGGCAGGAGATCCTCTCCTACGACCTCCGGATCCGGTATATCTGTCCCGCTTGCCGGGAGCAGGAAAAAGACAATGTTATTATGAAGGAGAAGCACCATGAACGCTAACGTATCTAAGCTGCTCAACGAGCAGATCAACAAGGAGTTCTACTCCGCCTATCTGTATCTGGATTTTGCCAATTACTACGCCTCCGTGGGATTAGACGGCTTTGAGAACTGGTACCGGGTGCAGGCGCAGGAGGAGCGGGATCACGCCATGCTGTTCTATCAGTATTTGCAGAACAACGGCGAGGGCGTCACCTTTGAGGCCATCGCAAGGCCGGAGTGGGAACGGGGCGACCACATGACCCCGCTGAAAAAGGCACTGGCGCATGAGAAGCTGGTCACTGCCAGCATCGACACCATCTACGCCGCTGCATACGAGGCAAAGGACTTCCGCGCCATGCAGATGCTGGACTGGTTCATCAAGGAGCAGGGCGAGGAGGAGAAGAACGCCGCCGACCTCATCACCAAGATGGAGCTGTTCGGCGGTGACAGCAAGGGGCTGTATATGCTCAACAGCGAGCTGAAGGCACGGGTCTACACCGCGCCCTCGCTGGTGCTGTAAGCCCCGCGCGGCTGCGGGCTTTCGCATCAGATAAAAGGCAGACTGCATACAGGTGGCCTGCCTTTTCTTCCACCATAAAGTTAGAGATGGCTAACTGCATATAGGACAGAAAGGAATTCGGAGCTTGAACAAGGAAAAGAAGATCGAAACTGTTACCCTCATGGTGCGCCGGTATTGCCGGGGGGGTGCATGGGACAAGGGGCGAGGCGCTTTGCCCGGCATGTGCCGCCCTGCTGGAATACGCCAGGCAGCGGCGGGACAGATGCCCGCACGGGAAAATCTAGCGGTACTTTGAATCCTTTCTGAGAGGTACAAGGCGGCAAAGAAACAAAGAAGTGATAAGGGCAACGGCTATGAAAGAACGAAAGAATTTTTGGGACAGAAATGCCGGTCGTTACGACCGCTTTATGCGAAAGGATCGGGCGGCGTATGAAGAGATGTATGCGCTGATCCGGCCGGTCGTGAAAGCAAAAACGGTGCTGGAGCTTGCCACTGGTACAGGGCTGATCACAAAGCATATCGTGAACGCGGCGGCGCACATCGAGGCGACGGACGCCTCCCCGGAGATGATTCTTGAAGCAAAGCGGGATAACCGCTCGGCAAAGCTGCACTTTTCGGTGCAGGATATGTTCCGCCTGCCCTATGCAGACAAGTCCTTCGACGTGGTGATCGTGTCCAACGCACTGCACATTGTGCCGCAGCCGGAGAAGGCCCTTACCGAGATCTGCCGGGTTCTGAAGGATGACGGCGTGCTCATCGCGCCCACCTTCACCCACGCGGAGAATTCTATTTTCGGCAAGGTCAGGGCATTTTTCATGAAGATGGCAGGCTTCCCCCTCCACGGCAGGTGGACGGGCGAGGAATACCTGCGCTTCCTAAGGCAGAATGGCTGGACGGTGCGGAAAAGCGCTGTTCTAAAGGCGTCCTTCCCGCTGACCTATGCGGAATGTGTGAAATCGGAGGTGTGATAAGATGTCATTTTTTGAGAACACCAGAAAGCCTGTGGGGCTTGGCGGGAAAATCATGGTCGCCATGATGAACCTGGGGCACAGTCCTGTGGCACGGTGGGGACTTCACTTTTTGGAGCTTACTCTGGACGCCAGGGTGCTGGACTGCGGCTGCGGCGGCGGTGCGAATATCCGGCGGCTGCTGAAAAAATGCCCGCAGGGGATCGTCAAGGGCATTGACTATTCGCCTGTCAGTGTGGAGAAATCCAAAAAGGTCAACGAGGCCGCCATAGCGGAGGGTCGCTGCGCCGTTCTGCAAGGCAGTGTGGCGGATATGATGCTTGCGGACAACTGGTTCGATGCGGTCACAGCCTTTGAAACCGTCTATTTCTGGCCTGACCTGCCGCAGTGCTTCCGGGAGGTTTACC
>ERZ773192.2433-NODE-2433-length-15727-cov-10.361345_pt1 | contig 15727 bp, 14 predicted proteins | sample MGYA00581010_ERZ773192 | MGnify/ENA primary metagenome ERZ773192 (study PRJEB29015, sample SAMEA2737741) | human gut metagenome | biome: human gut; feature: human-associated habitat; material: faeces | place: China | collected 2012 ...
TTTCCGTCAGTATTGCCTCAGCCTCGCAGGTATCACCCGCACCAGCAATAGGGGACTTGGTTCGCCTCACTCCGCGGATTATACGGAAACGCTAACGCCGCCCATCGTCCACCAGGACAAGCGTTTTACATTTGGCAAAAATCATGCCGTTACCGGCCCCTTGGGCATATTTATAAAACAGGTGAAGTTACCCCGCAGGCACATTGGCAGGGGAGGCATCCCCGCATGCCGTTGGCTCCACTTCCGCAACAAAGCGGTTTCCCGCTACTGCGGACAAATCAAACTTCACGCACAGCCCATACACAATTCCCGGATGCACTTATGCGCCCATATCCATAACGCCGGGGGTCGGGCTGACGTATCAAAAGCTGTTCCCGCTTCTGGCTGTTCGGTCAGGTAGAATAAGTTTCGCAAAAAGACAAAGAGACATGGTTTGCAGATGTCTGGTAGAATGAAGTTGCGACACCACCATTCGAAAGGAGACAGCAAACCATGTCCGAAAAGATTGTACAGCTAAACGAAGAAGTTATCAAGGGGCAGCTCAAGGAACTTGTGCGCGGAAGCGTAGAGGAAACCCTCAACGAGCTGCTGGAGGCCGAAGCGGAGAAGCTGACCCAGGCGGCCCGGTACGAGCGCAATGAGCAACGCCAGGGCTACCGCAGCGGCCACTACAACCGCAACCTTACCACCACTTCTGGGGATGTCACACTCAAGATGCCCAAGCTCAAGGGGATCTCCTTTGAGACTGCCATCATTGAGCGGTATCGCCGCCGGGAGAGTAGCGTGGAAGAGGCTCTCATTGAGATGTACCTGGCTGGCGTATCCGTCCGGCGTGTAGAGGATATTACCGAGACTCTCTGGGGCAGTAAGGTCTCTCCCTCCACCATCAGTGAGCTGAACAAGAAAGCGTATGTCCACATCGAGGATTGGCGTAACCGTCCTCTGCAAGGCGGGCGGTATCCGTATGTCTATGTGGATGGGATCTATCTGCGCCGCAACTGGGGTGGAGAGTTTGAAAATGTGGCCATCCTGGTGGCAATCGCGGTCAATGAGGACGGATATCGTGAGGTTTTAGGTGCCGCCGAGGGCATGAAAGAGGACAAGGCCAGTTGGATCAACTTCTTCCAGTGGCTGCGTGGCCGTGGCCTGGACGGCGTGAAACTCATCGTTGGAGATAAGTGCCTTGGTATGCTGGAGGCCGTGGGCGAAGTGTTCCCTGAAGCCAAATACCAACGCTGCACCGTCCACTTTTACCGTAATGTGTTCTCTGTCACACCTCGCTCCAAGGTGAAACTGGTAGCCAAAATGCTCAAGGCGATCCACGCCCAGGAGAGCAAAAAAGCCGCTCGTGAAAAGGCCAGGGCCGTAGTGGAGGAGCTGTGTTCCATGAAGCTGAAAGAGGCTGCTAAGAAGGTGGAGGACAGCATCGAGGAGACTCTGACCTATTGTGATTTTCCCAGTGAGCATTGGACCCGTATCCGCACCAACAATGTCATTGAGAGGCTGAACCGGGAGATCCGCCGCCGTACTCGTGTAGTGGGCAGCTTCCCGGACGGCAACTCTGCCCTTATGCTGGTCTGTGCCCGGCTACGCCATGTAGCTGGCTCCCAGTGGGGCAACAAAAAGTACATGAATATGAAGCACCTGGAGGCCGCCATTGAGGATGCCTCCATTGCCGGCTGACTCCATTCATGCCAGAGCTTGCAAACTAAAGTGCGAAAAAATCTTGACACGACCAAATTCGATGTGTTCCATGGAGATGTTCACTGGGCAGCATACGCCGTACACGTTTCCAATAATCACTGAGCAGTGCAATGTGTATTCACTATCGGGAAATACTTCACGGTTTTCACAACGCTTGATTCAGAAGGGATTTTTTTGCCTTATTCCCGCGTGACATCAAGGGAAACCGGATTGATGACGATGATGGTCTTGCCCTTTTTGTGGGCATATCTCACGGTATTCCCGGTACCGCTGGGGCATCCATTCCATACTGCGAGAATATAATCGGCGTGATCGACCATGTACCGATTTCTCTTGTCCATGCAGTCCGGCGTGTACTCCCGTTGCAGCATGGTCTCCTTGTCACACTTTGCCGCGATATTATAATACCGTTCCCGTGAAGCCACAGACCATTTGATCGCTTGTGTCTCACAAGGGATTGCGCTTTCCAGAGTAATGTGAGGGTATTTTGATTTCAAATCGAGTACAATTTCCGCAGCGTACATATCGACGCCAAGAGCCATGCCGGTAATAAAATGCGTGACGCCCTCGTTCTCGATGAGTGCTACAATCTGATCCCGCATAACAGACTTCAAAGAAGTACAACGCTTATCGGATTCATCAAAGCCGAACGGAAGACTCTGCGGTCTATGACCGGTAAACGCACAAGTCTTGCCTTGAACGGATTGCTTTTCAGCTTTTTGAGCAGACTTTCTAAACTCAATAATGCGCGACATGACACCCCTTCTTTCACTCTTTTGGTAGGTAACTCCATTCTATCACCCTCATCACGGACAGTCAACGCATTGTCGTTAGTAAAATCAACGACGGCGTACCGTGGATAATGACACCGCCGTTAGGTACACTAAATGCAAAGGTGGTGAGGCTATGCGAGAGAAGAAGGACATCAATATTGAAATCGGCGGCAATATTCAAGTGGCAAGAGAACAGGCGGGCTATACGCAGGACACGCTCTCAGAAATGCTTGGCATGACGCCGAATCACCTGAGTGCTATTGAGCGTGGTGCTTCCGGTATCTCTCTTGAAGCCTTGCAGCGTCTTTGCCGTTTGCTCGGCGTCAGCGCAGACCGAATTATTTTTGGGACTGACGCGCCAGAAGCGGAAGCCCTTGCGCTTGCCAGACGTATTTCGGATATTAAGCCGGAATACCGGCAACAGGTTCAAGAGCTGCTGTCCGCTATTTTGAATATGTCGTAAAAAAAGAGCCTCTGCCGACACCCAAAACGGGCATCGACAGAGGCTTTTGGTTCGCTTTCCGGGCATTCAAACAAGTGCCGAAATCGACACTTATTTCTGCGCTAAAGAAGAAATTGCGCAGGGAATACAATCACTTAGGTTGGTCAATTTGCGCCGCTCTGGGGCTTGCAATCACAGGCTTTTTCGCCCCCTAACTGTCTACACTGCGATGCCTTGCGGGAGAAGTGCGGACAGGCGATGAGATCCGCGCGGAAACTCTGCTTGCAGCTATGGACGCAGCGGACGCAGAAGCGGTTATACTTCCGGCGTCCGCTGTCCCCGATGAAGAATGACCACTCCTGCCGCCATTTCTGACTTCTGCTCACAGCTCAATCTCTCCTTTGTGCTTTTTGGGAGGGCAGCATTCCTTCTGCTTTTCAGCCTTTGCAGACTTGAGTCTGTCCATGATGGAGGACTTTTCGCCCCTTTCGGGGGCTTTGACCTCTGCGGTCTTGTCCTCCTTCGGACCGTTGTTGATGATCCCATCAATCATGCCGTAGTCATCCTCCATCGACATCTCCGCTGCCTTGAGGTAGTTTTCCTTCTCAAGAGCTGCCATCCAGCTTTCCTTGCTGATACCGAGCATTCCGCCCTTTGCCGCATGATCGGCAATCTCCTTTGCATCTACGCACAAGCCCTCGGTGTTATCGGAATAGAGACGGTAAACCTCGCAGCCCTTCTCCAAAGCCTTCTCAGCCGCCTCCTGACCGGCGGGAAGGACGCCAGCCCATGCGTAGCCGTAGTCCTTCATATCCTGAACGGAGAGCGCGGGATCGGGCATTTCCGGCACTTCCTTGACCTCAAGGTCGAGAAGGCGGAGCGTGTCATCGTCAAAGCCGTTGTAGACATCATCAAGGACGAGCTTGCCGCGCTCATCGACGATGATGCAAGCCGCTTCATCGCCGTAGGTGTCATGCTCCATCAGGTAAAAGCTGTGACCGCCGACCTCGTGCTGGTCAATGGTGTGCCACGTCCCGATGTGTCCGGCAACTGCCAGACCGGAGGTATCGGCATTCATCTCAAAATCCTTCTGCTCGGTAGCTTCCTGCTTCTGCTGCTCCTTCGAGATCATGGGGATCGCAACAATCTTATCGCCCAGCTTTGCAAACTGCTCCGGCACCTTGAAGTGGTCAGAGAACTTCTGCATCTGCTCTACGGTCAGAGAGCCGAAGCTGTCATCCGTCAAGCCAACTACCATGAATGTTCCGGCAACAACATCGTAGATGTCACCGTCCTCATCACGCAGAGCGCGGTTCAGGGGCAGACCTTCCAGCTTGCCTTCCTCGTTGCAGACTAAGGCAACCGGGTCTTCGTAGGGATAAATTGCCTCGATGCAGCCGCCGACCTCATGCTGCAAGGACATGAGATCCGAGTCAATCTCCTTCACATAAGGCTCCTTTCCCGGCTCAACGACGAGAACGGCGATGGTGCTGTCACGCTCGGCGGCTTCCCCTGAGCCGGTGATCCGGTATTCGTCGGGAATATCGTCCAGCTCACCGTTAAACTGTCTGTCCCAGCGTTCGCTTGCGACGCGGACATAGCCTTCATCGGTGAAGCGTCCCTGTTCATCATAAGCGATGTCGTGACCATAGCGTTCATAGTCGATGTAGTCTGCCAGAGGACCGAGATCCTTTTCGGAGTAGATACCGGCTTCGTTGGCATAGTAATAGCCGAGGTCATATTCGTCGTTGATACCGGGCATGATGTCGTAGCAGTCCAGATTGAACGTCAGGTTGATGAGATCGTCGATGTGAACCAGTATAATAAAAGTACAGTCGACCTACCGGAGAAAAATATGATATAATAAAGAAAAATCACCCCAAAAGGAGATCGACGATGGCAAAGAAATACACAGCAGAAGAACGCGCGGAGGCGGTAAAGCTCGCACGAGAAATCGGAAACAGAGCGGCGGCGGACAGGCTGGACATCAACATCGACACGCTCTACAACTGGCTGAGCAAGGACAAAAAGCACGAGGAACAAACGCGTCCGAAACCCTCACAGACGGAGCTGGAACATGAGCTTGAGCAGCTGCGCAAAGCTCTCGCTGAGAAAGAAACCGAAGTGGAAATACTTCAGGACGCATTAGGTTTTTTTGTAAGCAGCCGGAAGAAGTCGCAAAATCACAAAGGATAAGCTATATATACGACCACAGAAACCGCTGGAAAGTACAGCAGATGTGCAAGGTACTCGGCGTGACGGAATCCGGCTACTATAAATCAATACGAAATCGGGAGCAGCCCTCAAAATGCGAACTACGATGGTCAGAGGTACTTAATAACATCTACGAGCTGCTTCGCGAGGACGAGGAAAACGCAAATTACGGCATGAAACGTATCTATCTGGGAGTAAAGAATCGCTTCGGGTACACAGGCTCATACAATACGATTTTAAGAATCTGCCACCTTAACGGACTTGTGATAAAGCAAAAAAGGCGCCCAAAGAGTATCACAAAGGCTGATGAGGCTGCACAAAAGGCGGAAAATCTGATTCAGCAGGACTTTACGGCGGAAAAAACGAACGAGAAATGGCTGACGGACATAACCGAAGTCCCGTGCTCGAACGCGAAGCTGTATCTGGCGCCGGTGTTAGACTGTTACGACGGAGCTATCGTGGGGTATCACATGGACACAAACAGACAGGCAGAGCTATGCTGCGCCGCATTTGAGAACGCATGTAAAAAGACGGGAGCGAGCGGCATGATCCTGCACAGCGACAGGGGAAGCCAGTACACAAGCGCGATGTTCCGCGAATGCCTGAAAAAACACGGAGCGATACAAAGCATGAGCGGCACGGGCAGATGTTACGACAACGCGAGAATGGAGAGCTTTTTCGCTACACTGAAAAAGGAGAAGCTGTACAAAATGGATACGACGAAAATGACAACGGATGAGGTAAAGAGCGTGATTTACAGATACATCCATTACTACAACCTGAGACGGATCTACACGACCAACGGAGGACTTCCTCCCATGGAAAAGCGAAGACAATATTTTGCCAAAACCATTGCGGCATGAGCTGCACTTCAGTCTGTCAGAAGAGACCCCTTTAGAAAATGGTTCTCTCCCGACACCCTCTTCCCGAAATCTTTCGGTAGGTTTGACTGTACTGTTCTTGACATTTTCAATGTCGCTGACCTCATCGCAGCCAGCCTCCATAATGGCAACGAGCTTTTCCTGATCGCTCAGGGAAAGCTCGTCAATCAAGGCGGCGAGGTAGTTGAGCTTATCAAGGCTCTCGTACTCGCCAAGCATCTTCTGAACGCCATAGATCGGGCATTCGTAGTCAGTGATAAACCACTCTTCGTAGGGCTGACCGAACTCATCCTGCTTGCCGATCCCGATGCGCTCAAAGACCTTCTGCATCTCTTCCTCGGTGGTGGGCAGCTTCACCCACTCACCGACCAGCATACCCTCGTTGTACTTGCCAAGGTTCGTGACGAAGGCTTCAAAATCACCGTCTAATACGGGCATAGGCATCCTCCTTTCAGTCATCCACCATGCCGTCCGGCATGATATACAGTTCCTCAAACTCCGCGTCGGTCATGGCTTCGAGCTTCCGGACGGTTTTGTACATCAGCTCTGCGATCTCGCCGTCCATGTCGTTCAGGGTGACGCTCTTCATATCGTCGATCAGCCGCTTCCGGCTGGACGTGTTGAAGCAGCACATCAGATTGGTTTCTTCCACGGTAAAGTTTTTCATATCAGAGTTCCATATCCTTTCCTTTGTTTTTCTGCGGCTTCTGTGTGTGGATCGGCTGTGCCTTCTGTGCGGATTTCAGTTTGTCACGGATGGATTCACGGGCAGCGGACTTCTTCGGAACGGTGTCATAGACGGCAATACCGGCATCTTCCACATACGAGCGGACATACTGGATGCTTTCCGAAAAGCGGATGGGGCGGCTCTTGTCCTCGATGTTGGTCAGCCGGACTTCATCAGCGGCAAAATCAACCGCGTCGATTCTGCACTTGATGCCGTCCACATTCAGCGTCGCGCCGACAGGAATGTAATCTGCGGCTTTGAGTTCCTTGAAGGTCTCGCCGTCCTTGCTGAGAAAGACATCCGCGCCGGACTGCCAGAGCTTCTTTGATGCTGCTACCCACGCAGCTTCACGGAAGCCGGTCACCGGCATGGAGGGCTTGCCGCGTACCTTCTTCTCAAGGAGCCTTGTGCCGAGCAGGGGCGCAGCTTTTTCCGCGTCCTTGCCGTACAGCTCAAAATAGCCGTTCTGGGCAAAGCAAACCAGCGCGTCCGGATGCGCCTTTTTGACCGCTTCGTACTTCCGAAGTTCTGCAACGGGCAGAGGCGAAAGCGCCTCTGCCTTTTCTGCCTCCGGCAGTCTGTCACGGCGGCTTTTCTGCTTGGTCAACACTTCTGCCAGAGCCTCAGCATCCTTCGGGAGTGTCTGGTGGGTTTTGACGCCGCCATGCTCACCGACCAGAGCCATTGCTGCATCGAAGCTGCTGCGGCAGGGGGCGTCCAGCACATAGCCGTCTGCAAAGGTCAGCCGGTCATGATCCGGCGCAACCGAGTTCTGCGCCACATTTGCCGCCTGTTCCCGGTAGTTGATCTCAAAGACATCTCCGAACACCTTGCCGCGCTTGACGGCTTTCGGAACGATGACACGGGCAATGCACTCGTCGTAGGTCTGCTCCGCGTAAAAACGGAAGGTGTTGTGATCTCGTGTTCCCTGAATGAAGACCTGATTTTCGTTGAGGCAGTGCGTTCCATGCGGACGGCAGAACCACATCAGCGTCTTGTCTTCGGGATTCTGACTTTCGGCGGCGCGGCGGATGATGCGCTTGTCGATGTCGAAGTCTTCCTTGTAGCTGTCTACATGACTGTCCACGAGCTTCTGCAGCTCCGCAACGATGTCAACGTCTGTGTATTTCTTCATGCGTCTCCTTTCTCACAACTCCATGTCGTGCGTTTTGGATTTGACCGGGGACTTCTTCTCCGGCTGCGTTTTCGCGGCAGCTTTGAGCTGATCGCGGATGGAGGGCTTTTCCTGCTTCTGCTCCTGCTTGACGTATTCCAGCGTCGGCATCAGCTCACGGTAACAGCCCTGTGTTTTCCGCGCCGCATGACGGCGATGGATTTTGAACAGCGGCTCACCGTTCTGCGTGACCGTGTTGCCCTCGATCCTGACGCCGTTCCGTGCCAGCAGATTGAAGGAGTGGTTAGAGGCGCGGTAGGAAGCCCGCATTCCGTCGTTGTTATAGGCGATCTGCCCCTTGAGCGTGTCCATGACGGCGGCTTTGATTTCCTTCTCTTCGGCAGTCAGGCGGTGTCCCTTCGGTGCTTTTGCCGCTTCCTCCGGTAAGGGAGCAAAGGGAGACTTGACCTCCACGGTTTTTACCTCAATCGAGGTGATCTCATCGTTCTCCCATGCAACGACCTCCGGGTCTCTTTCCTCCGTTTTCTCAGAAACAGCTTCCTTCTGGGGTTCGGTCTGCTGACGGAACGCATCGACGAAAAGTGCCGTCAGTCCGGGATTGGGTTTATCCACAAGGAAGCGCGAGGCGTTCTCCGGGCAGACATCAACGCTCTTCGCCCATTCCTTGAGGGGCTGCGGAATGCGCCCGTCAAAGTCTTTCTGCTGAATCGTGTTTGCGAGGACATACCGGACACGCTCCGGAGAGAACTGCTCAAGGACACTTTTCACGGCAGCATCCACATCCAGCCGGATATCTCCGTAGTTGGAGCTGATCGCCGCTTCAATCGCACGGCGGCATTCCTCATTTGCAGCAAGTGAAGCATGATATGACTCCATCTCACCGGCTTCATAGGCGTAATTTGCCGTCTCACGGTAAATGGGGACTTCCGGCTTTTCCTCCGGAACGGTTTCCTTTACGGGAGCTTCGACTTCCTTCTCTACGGACTGTGCTTTCTCTGCCAGCAGCACCTTGAGCTTGGCGTCAATGCCCTCGATCATCTCAGCCGCCGTCTTGCGGATGGTGTCCAAAGAGCTTTTCAGCTCCTTGGTTTCCTTGCCGGAAGACCAACCGGCGATATAACCGAAGGAGTAGTCCGAGGTTTCAATGCCGTACCGCTGACAGACAGTGTAGGCTACGCTTTCTGCCTCAACCTCCTTGGTGTGACGATCCTTCTTGTCTTCGGGGGCGGTTTTCTCGTCCGGATTAACGGCGTGGAGCTTTGCGTGAGCGATCTCATGAATGGCGGTTTTGACCGTCTGGATTTCACTCATGCCTTCCTGAATGGCAATGCGGCTTTCAACCGGAGAGAAGAATCCCTTCGCGCCACCCGGAATATCCTCAAAGGAAATGGGGACGGGAGACTCCTGCTTGAGCGCATCGAAGAACGCCTCATAGTTTTCAACCGTGCCTTTCAGCTCATCGACGATAATGTCCGGAAGCTCCTTGCCGTCCGTCTGGGAAACATCAAAGACGCTCACCACCTTGAAGGCAGGACGCAGAACCTCAACTGTTTCTGTGACAGCCTTCCCATCTGCGCCGATCACCGGCTTCTGCGTCGCGGGGTCAATCTTCTCACGCTCTTCCTGCGCCTTGTACGGCGCGGGTGCAAGAATCTTGATGCCCTTTTCGCCCTTCATGACCTGACGGTCAAAGTTGCGCTGCCACGAGGTATAACCGGCAACATAGGTTGCCTCCGGCTTCTGCATCGCAATGAGCAGCGTGTTGTTGAAGGAATAGTTGTAGAACTTGGACATCGTGCGGAGATATTCCTTGAACCGCTCGGATTCAAAAAGCTCCTTGATGCCCTGTTCCAGCTTGTCCGTGATTTCGCGGACTTGCTGTGCATTTTTGTTTTCAGCCATCTCAAACCTCCATTTCTTATTTGCTTTTGGGCGAAGAAAACCCCGTCTGGGATTTGCTCAGTAAACGAGCCTTTACCTCAGACGGGGTTTCTCTGCGCGTCATCCGACGATGGAAGATGTTATCCTCGTTCTCCCATTCAATCAGCCGGTCAAACATATCCGGGTGCTTTGTGACCATGTGCAGCAGCTCCGAGTCACTGGCGTTGGGACAGAACCAGCAGCCGTTTCTTCGGCAGTGAGCGTAGATTGGGGAAAGCAGCCCGTGTTCCTGACAGAGCTTGTAGGCGTCCGCCTCGGTCATGCCGTATTTGGCAAGCAGACTGACCTTCGTTATTCCATCCAGCCGAGCAATGCGTTTTGGCTCATCCGCCGCGATGCCGACATAGCTCACGGTGTCCGGCGAGAGTGCGGCATTGTACTTGCGGACGGGCGGGATTTTGCAGTCCCGATTGACCGCGCACATACCAGCCCATGCAAAGCCGCGAACCTCGCCCTTATGCGGTCCGCGGGTGATAATGTGATGGAATACGTCATCGTAGGTCTTGTCGGCATGAAGAATGGTGAACTTGATGCCCAGCTCCTTTTCGCAGAAGGGCTTGAGCCGGTCATAGATGAAGTCCCGGTGTTCCGGGACTTCACCGCTTGTGTCCTGATCAAACATGACTTCGCTGAAAACTGCCTCGTCCAGCGGTTCCTTGTGCTGTGCAGCCAACAGGAGTGTCGCTACGCTGTCTTTGCCTCCGCTGCAAGAGGCAACATACTTCGGACGGTTCATCGGTCAAACTCCATCTTGAAGCTGACGTATTTGCCGCCGCTGTCATCCAGACGGATCACCGCATCGTAGAGCTGAGGCTTCTTCGGCGTGTAAAGCCCGGTCACGCGGCACCAGCCCTTGTCCAGCAGCTCCTTTGCAATCTTCTTGGTCAGCTTCTTTTTCTTGCTGGAAAAGAACTTGTTGTCTTCCCACAGGCAGAAGGAGCAAGCCTTGTTTGAGCAGTAGAAGTTGCCCTTGCCGACATAGACCGGAGAGCCGCAGCGGGGACATTTGCCGATTTCCTCCTTGCCCGTGCCGAAACGCTGGGCTTCGGCATCGGAGAGAAACGGGTAGGCTTTCACGAGATCCCCGGTCATCCGGACAATGCCGCTGAGGAAGGCGTCCGCATCCGCATTGCCGCGTTCAATCTCCATGAGCGTGTTTTCCCATTCCGCCGTCATTGCGGGAGAAGTGATCTGTTCCGGCAGGACGCAGACAAGGTTGCAGCCGTCCTTCGTGGGAATGAGGGATTTGCCTTTACGCTCTGCAAAGCCGGATTTCACCAGCTTTTCAATGATACCGGCACGGGTCGCGGGTGTTCCGAGACCTTTCTTCTCGGTGTCATCGTCGAACTGATCGTTTCCGGCGGTCTCCATCGCAGACAGAAGCGTGTCTTCCGTGTACTGCTTTGGGGGCGTCGTGAAGTGTTCGGTGACACTGGCAGACACACCATCCAGCATATCGCCCTCATGGACTTCGGGCAGGGACTTCACGGGATCGTCCTTTTCCTTCGTCTTGAGGGATGCCTTGAACAGCTCTTCAATGGCTTTCCAGCCGTTTTGAACGACGGTCTTGCCCTTGGCTTTGAACGCATAGCCCTCGCAGGAGAGCGTGATCTGCGTTTCTGCGTAGGTGTGCTTCTCGCCGGTCGCACACAGAAGGCGCATCCCGACAAGATTGAGGATTTTCTGCTCCGACTGAGGGAGTGCGGAAACATCCTGCTTTTCAAGCTGGACGGTCGGGAGAATGGCATGGTGATCTGTGACCTTGCTGTTGTCGGTTACGCGGGCAATGTCCGGAGTGACCGAAACGCCGGAGAAAAGCGGAAGCTGGCGGCAGACAATAGAAATGACCTGACGGGCGGTGTCCTCCATATCGTCCGTAATGAACTGGCTGTCCGTGCGCGGATAGGTCAGGAGCTTCTTTTCGTAGAGCGTCTGGACGAGATCGAGCGTCTGCTGGGCGGTGAAGCCGTAGTATCGGTTTGCCTCGCGCTGCAAGGTGGTCAGATCATAGAGCTTCGGAGGATTGACGGTTTTCGTCTCCCGCTTGAGAGAAGAAACGACGGCTTGCTTTTTCTCGCAAGCCGCCGCAATTCTTTTTGCTTCCTCTTCGGTTTTGACCTTTTCCAGATCGGCGGTCAGATCGCCCTTGCCGACGTGGACGTTGAAATACTTCTCCTTCTGGAACGTGGAGATTTTCCCGTCACGCTCCACCAGCATTGCAAGGGTCGGCGTCTGGACGCGCCCGACCACCAGCTTCTTGTGATAGAGCGTGGTGAACAGGCGGGTGCCGTTGATACCGACAATCCAGTCTGCCTTCGAGCGGCTGAGTGCCGCTTCATAGAGACGGTCATATTCCTTGCCGTCCCGGAGATGGTTGAAGCCTTCGCGGATGGCGGAGTCCTCCAACGAGCTGATCCACAGACGCTTGAAGGGCTTGGTGCATCCGGCTTTGTTGTAGACCAGCCGGAAGATCAGCTCACCCTCGCGTCCTGCATCGGTTGCGCAGACCAGCTCGGTGACGCGCTTGTCCTTCATGAGAGCGGACAGCACCTTGAACTGCTGTGTTTTGTCCTTCGTGACCTCAAACATCCAGCTTTCCGGAACAATGGGCAGATCGTCATACCGCCACTTGGCATACCGCTCATCGTAGGAGCTGGCGTCTGCCAGCTCCACCAGATGACCAAAGCACCACGAAACGATGTAATTGCCGCCCTCCATGTAGCCGTCCTTGCGGGACGTCGCGCCCAACACCTTTGCGATGGACTGGGCGACGCTGGGTTTTTCAGCAATGACTAAGATCAATCTTCATCACCTTCCGTTTCGGCATCCTCCGCGATCTGCGGCTCTTCATCCTCGTTGATGTACGGCTCTTCCTCGTAGCCTTCATCATCAAAGAAGTCCATATCCTCATCCTTGGGCTTTCTGCCCTTGACGAACTTGATGTAGTAATAAGCTGCACCCGCAGCACCGGCAAGAACGAAGATGACGAGGATCATGCCGATGTTGGATTTCTTTTCGGGTTTAGGGGCGGGAGCATCGGTTTCTGCATCCTTATCCGGCTCAGGTGTAACGGGGGCTGTGCCGGTGCATTCGCTCATGTTGGTCTTGCAGACCGGGCAGTCGGTGTTGACCTGACCGGCAGCGCATTTTTCCTTGCAGTTACAGGTAGTCAGAGCCGCCGCAGTATCATCATCCAGCAGCGCAAGCAGGTCGCTCTCATCGACCATGTTCAGGAAGTACGTCTGATACTGTTCCTCATCCTCGTTGATGGGCGCATCGTAGTCGATGACAATGAAGAAGGTGTTGCCGTTCTTCGTCTGGATGGTGATGAACTGCTTGTTGGTTGCCTTGTCATAGAGCAAGTCGCGGGTGTAGGCGTTGCCCTCATCGTCAATCGGCTCACCCTTCGGCTTTTCCGGCGTGGGAGTAGTCTCAGGCTGCTGTTCCGGCTGGGTTGCCTCAGTGACCGGAAGGTTCTGCTCGGTATCATCGGCGTAGGCAAACGCCGTCACCGAGAAGCAGGACAGAACCATGACGCAGACCGCAAGGACGGTCAGAAAACGAAACTTCTTACGCATTGTCGATTACCTCCGTATTTTCAGCGGGCTTGGTGCCGCCCTTCATGGAAGACAGGAACGCCATGATCTGATCCTTGTCCATCACCATAGAGCGCACGGTATTGATGATTTCAAGGTTTTCCAGCTCTGTCTTCTTGTCGTACAGCTCCTTGAGCTGACCTTCGATTTCGGACTTCTTCTTTTCAGCCTTCTCAATGTCGGAGAGGACTTTCTGATACTTGGGATTCATGCAAAACTCCTTTCTTTTAATAGGCGGGTCTTCCGAAGGCGTAGAAATGCTGCTGCCAATAGGAAGAGTTGATGGATGTGTACTGAATGGGATCGCCGCAGTGGATCATGACCCCATCACCGACGTAAATGCCGACGTGGGACACACCGGGGGTGTCATACGTCCCGACGAAAAAGATGAGATCACCGGGCTGTGCATTCGCCTTTGAAACCGGCGTACAGACGTTGTAAAGCCCCTGTGCGCCAAGCCGTCCGGTATTCACAAGACCGCTGTTCGTGAGAACATAGCTGACAAAGCCGGAGCAGTCAAAGGATGTGTCGGGATTGGAGCCGCCCCACACATACGGATAGCCGAGATACTTTTCCGCCTCGGTAATCAGCGTTGCAAACTTCTCGTCGTTCAGGTATTCCGGGTTGACATCGTAGTCGGCGGGAGGATTTGTGATGTACTTGTCCACATAGGGAGAGTCACCGAACAGATCCTCGCGGTTGCCCAGCACCGACATATACGTTGCGTACATGGAAAGCTGTTCCTGAGACATGATGTAGACCGGGACATGGGAGAGATTGAAGTTTTCGAGCTTCACGTTGCAGATGTAGTAGTCATACGGGACGCGGTAGGTTTCCGTGTGCGTGTTGCCGTCTGCATCCGTCCATGTGTCGGTTTCCGTTCGGTATCTGGTTTCGACGATAACCTCTTCGGTGAGGATGTACTGCTTTTCAAACAGCATTTGGAGCGTACCCTGCACCTCATCCAGCGTGAACTCGCCCTCATGGAGAGCCGAGAGAATGGAGATCAGCACATAGGGGTCATGCTCAATATCATCCAGATCGAAGTGATATTCGTCATAGTCATGAGTTCCTTCATAGTTATCCAGATAGCTTTGCAGCTCTTGCTCCATCCGGCAATACTGCGCCTCTGCGCCCAGCATCGCGTCATCCTCGCTGAGATAAGAGGAAGCGATAACCGACGAGCCGGTAGAAGTAAGCATCGAACACGAGCTGATTCCGGCACCGAGCAAAACGAGAAGGGCAATTCCGACGCCGATCCAGATGAAGACCTTCTTGTTCTTCTCAAAGAACTCCTTGATCTTGTCGGACGCCTTCTCACCGAGCTTCTTGCCGGTGCTTTTTGTGGCAGTCCCGGCAGTCTGAGAACCGGCATTTCGAGCGGCGGCATATTCCTTCTTGATGTTCTGCTTCTGGTAGTGCTTGTTCATGTTCTGCTTCTTCATCTCAGGATGCTCCTGCTGATTTCTCTCATATTGGAGCTTCGCATCAGCAGCATCCGCCTTGTGTTCCAGCTTGGAGACCTTTTCATAAGGCTTGTTGACGCTGCTTTCCCGATGATGGCGGAAATGCCGAGCGACAGTCTCAGCGGCGATCTCCGTTTTATGCGCCGCCTCAACCGCCGTGTTTTCCTGTTCGACCTCATGGATTTTGCCGTGAATGCCGGAAGCGAGGGTGTCACCGACCTTGCGGACGGTTTTATCTGCCTCAAATTGCAGCTTGCCTTTGCCCTTTGGCTTTTTCAGCTCATCCTCAAAATGAAGGCGGGTTTTGCCCTTGCCGGTCTCTTCATCAAAAACGCGCTCCTTCTTGAGAACCTTGTGCGTGGGCAGCTTCTCGCGGGCAGCGTCCAGACGCTCATGCGCCTTTTCTGACTTTCTTTCGAGCTTCTGCATCCGCTTTGTGGGCGGGACGGCATCGTCGATGATCGGCTTTGCAGAGGAAGTCTCCGCCGCTTGGGAGAGAACGGCATCCGCGTCAACGGCTTCAACCGCAGAGGTCTTACGCAGCTTGTGCGTGACAACTGTTTCGGCAATCACCGTGCCGGTATGAGAAGAAACGCCGTGCTGCTCTAAAGTTGGAGGCTTGAACGGCGTTTCCGAAGGCAGCGGTTCAGATACATTCTGGGGTGGATTATCCGGCTTTTTCTCTTCTGTGACGGACGTTTCCGAGGGCGGTTGTGTGTCATTATCCACGCCGTGTTCCGCCTGAAACTGACGCTGCTGACGGCGCATCTGCACCTTTTTCTGTTCCCCCGGTGAAAGAGCTTCGGAAGGCACGGCTGTCTCAGCGGGCTTCACCAGCTCTGCATCTT
>ERZ773192.2434-NODE-2434-length-15725-cov-6.374601_pt1 | contig 15725 bp, 10 predicted proteins | sample MGYA00581010_ERZ773192 | MGnify/ENA primary metagenome ERZ773192 (study PRJEB29015, sample SAMEA2737741) | human gut metagenome | biome: human gut; feature: human-associated habitat; material: faeces | place: China | collected 2012 ...
CAAGCTTTTCCAAAATGGAATGTGGCTGTTCATCTTACAGATTTTCAATACAGTTGTACCGTTGCTGACACTTCCGTACATTACAAGAGTTTTGGGAACATCCAACTATGGCGTTTTTTCATTATCTCTGAACTGGGTGACTTATTTTCAGGTTATTGTAGAATATGGTTTTGGTTTTACGGGAGCAAGAAAGGTATCTATTGAAGGAGATGATGATTTACAAAACTTATATAGTAGAATAATAAGCGCAAGACTTTTATTGCTGGCAGTTTCCTATTTGGAAATGAATGTTCTTGCTTATGTAACACATGTTGGTGTGCAACAGTTTGTAAGTATGAACATTCTGTTTCTTGTGATTATTGGCGTTGCATTCCAGTTGACCTGGCTTTTTCAAGGAAAACAGGACATGAAGCTGATTACCATAATCAATGCAGTGTCTCGCTTGATTTCAGTGATTCTGGTTTTCTTGATTGTTAAAACGGAAGCTCATTTATATTTGTATTGCTTCTGTTATTCGGTGACATTTATTTTTTCGGCTGTTTTAGGTTTAGCCTTGTCAAGAAAAAAGTATGGATTGAAGGTAAGGCTTTGTACATTTAAGGAAGCTATTGATGAAATAAAAGATGGTTGGTATTTGTTTATTTCTCAGGCAATGTCTAAAATTTTTAGCAGTGTGGGAGTAACTGTTCTTGGTACAGTTGCTGCATCAAGCATTGTGGGCATTTATTCTGCAATATATAAGATTCCCTACATCATGATTTTGTTTTTCAGTCCAGTTAGCCAAGCACTTTATCCATACAGCAGTGTAAAATTTTCGGAATCTTTCCAAAAGGGATGTAAAACGGTAAAGCAGGCAGCAATGTGTATCGTAGGCCTTTTTGTAATAGGTGGATTTCTGATTATTTTATTGCGTGACTTTTTGATCTCTATTGCCTTTGGTACAGCCTATACAGAGTATTCTAATATAATTATACCTTTGGTTATTTGGATGATATTGTCAATTACAAACAATTTTTTGGGAATCCAATTTCTTGTAGCAAGTGGACATCAAAAAGAGTATAGCCAGGCATTCTCTTTGAGCGCAGTTGTCACAGTGCTCCTGAATGTTGCGCTAGGCTTCACTTTTGGCGTCTATGGTGTTTCCAGCGCAGCTGCTATCGGTGAAGCAGGTTTGACGTTGATGCTAATATTTAAAATAATAAAATTAAAATCCAAGGAAGAGGAGAACATATGAAAAAAGTAATGTTGGTCTTTGGCACAAGACCGGAAGCAATTAAAATGTGTCCGCTTGTCAATGAACTTAAGAAACGTAAAGAACTGGAAACTGTTGTTTGCGTGACCGGACAGCATCGTCAGATGTTGGATATGGTTCTTGAGGCATTTGACGTTACCCCGGATTATGATTTGTCCATCATGAAGGATAAACAGACGCTGTTTGATGTGACTACTAATATTCTGAATAGCATCAAGGCTGTTCTGGAAAAGGAAAAACCTGATGTAGTATTGGTGCACGGCGATACCTCCACGACCTTCGTGACTGCATTAGCTTGCTTCTATATGCAGATTCCGGTTGGCCATGTAGAAGCTGGTCTGCGAACCTACAATATCTACAGCCCGTATCCGGAAGAGTTCAACCGTCAGGCGGTTTCCATTATCAGTAAATTCAACTTTGCTCCTACAGAGCTTTCTAAGCAGAATCTGCTGAAAGAGGGCAAAGACCCGGCCAGCATCTATGTTACCGGCAACACGGCTATTGATGCTTTGAAGACCACCGTGCGGGAAAACTATACGCACCCTGAACTGGAATGGGCAAGGGACAGCCGTCTGATTATGATCACTGCCCATCGCCGTGAGAATCTCGGTGAGCCTATGTGTCACATGTTTAAGGCAATCCGCCGTGTGATGGATGAGCACCCGGACGTGAAGGCAATCTATCCCATTCACATGAATCCTGTTGTGCGCGAAACCGCAAATAAGTATCTGGGTGACGATGATCGAATCCATATCATCGAACCGCTGGATGTTCTGGACTTCCATAACTTCCTGAGCCGTAGCTATTTGATTCTGACGGATTCTGGCGGAATTCAGGAGGAGGCTCCTTCTTTGGGTAAGCCTGTTCTGGTGATGCGCGATACCACGGAGCGTCCGGAAGGTATTGCGGCAGGTACGTTGAAATTGGTCGGCACGGAAGAAGAAACGATTTATAAAGAGTTCAGCCGTCTGCTGTCTGATAAAGATGAGTATGAGGCAATGAGTAAGGCAAGCAATCCGTATGGCGATGGTCATGCTTGCGAGCGAATTGCGGATATTTTAGTAAATGAACTGTGATAGGGGAAGATAAAAAATGGGAAAGTATTTTGGGACTGATGGCTTCCGTGGTGAAGCTGGCATCATTCTGACCGCTGACCATGCCTACAAGGTCGGCCGTTTTCTGGGCTGGTACTACAACGCCCTGCGCGAGCGCAACGGCAACAACGAGCCTGCACGCATCGTTATTGGCAAGGATACTCGCCGCAGCTCTTATATGTTTGAATACAGTCTGGTGGCTGGCCTGACTGCTTCTGGTGCAGACGCTTATCTGCTTCACGTCACCACGACTCCGTCCGTGGCTTACATCGCTCGCGTGGATGACTTTGACTGCGGCATTATGATCTCTGCAAGCCATAATCCCTACTACGATAACGGCATCAAGCTCATCGACTGCTACGGCGAGAAGATGCCTGAGGAAACTCTGTTGCTGGTGGAGGATTATATTGACGGCAAACTCCATGTCTTTGATAAGGACTGGCCAGAGTTGCCCTTTGCTCATCGTGAGCACATCGGCTGCACTGTGGACTATGTGGCAGGTCGCAACCGCTACATGGGCTACTTGATCTCGCTGGGCATCTACTCCTTTAAGGGTGTCAAGGTCGGTTTGGATTGTGCCAATGGTTCCAGCTGGAATATTGCAAAGTCTGTCTTTGACGCACTGGGCGCAGATACCTACGTCATCAACAACAAGCCGAATGGCCTGAACATCAACAACAACGCTGGCTCTACTCATATTGAGGGGCTGCAGAAGTTCGTGGTAGAGAACGGTCTGGATGTCGGCTTTGCTTTCGATGGCGACGCTGACCGCTGCCTGTGCGTGGACGAGAAGGGCAATGTTATTACCGGCGACCATATCCTGTACATCTATGGCTGCTACATGAAGGAGCGTGGCAAGCTGCTGACCAATACCGTCGTTACCACGGTCATGTCCAACTTTGGTCTGTACAAGGCGTTTGATGAGCAGGGCATCGGCTATGCAAAGACCGCTGTGGGCGACAAGTACGTCTACGAGTATATGGCGAAAAACGGCTGCCGTATCGGCGGTGAGCAGAGTGGCCATATTATCTTCTCTAAGTACGCCAGCACCGGTGACGGCATCTTGACCAGTCTGAAAATGATGGAGGTCATGCTGGCGAAGAAACTGCCTATGAGCAAGCTGGCTGAGCCTTTGAAAATCTATCCGCAGGTGCTGGAAAACGTTCGTGTGACCGATAAAAAGGCCGCACAGAACGACCCGGCGGTGCAGGAGGCCGTCAAGGCTGTGGCAGAAGCACTGGGCGATACCGGTCGCATACTGGTGCGCGAGTCCGGCACGGAACCTCTAGTGCGCGTGATGGTGGAAGCCCCTGATCACGATACCTGCCAGAGGTATGTCTCTCAGGTCGTGGAGGTCATCAAGAACAAAGGCTACGCTGTTTAACGCATATTCTGCTGATATATATTACTTGCCATCCAATATTTGTAATGCTATACTTATGTTATAAATACTGAATGGAGGTGTCCCATATGCCCCGTCCCAAAGGAAGCAAGAACAAGCCCAAGACCATAAAAACAACCGTTGACTTTGCTGCACAGCTCGCTGAAAAGCAGTCCGCAAAGGAAGCCGTTGCCGCCGAAATTGCATCCATCACGGCTAACATCAATGCGCTGAAAGCTGACCTGAAAACCAAGAAAGCAGAGCTGAAATCTATCGACAAGGAAATCGCTAGAATCGAAGCTAAGAAGGTCAAAGCTGAAACCAAAGCAGCGGAATCCGCAAAGAAAGCCGAAGCAGAGGACGTACTGAAAAAGTTGCTGGCAAGCGGCGTGAGCGCAGACGAGATCCTCGAAAAGCTGAAGTGATCTGAAAATTTCTGACGCAGAGGTTGACGGGGACACAGCTTACGCAAGCAGGGCGTCCGTATATACAAACGCCATTTTTGCGTGGCAAAATGCTTGTTGGGATAGTCCCAAACCCTTTGCGTACTGCATCCGCCGGATGCAGGCTGCGCATTTGTGCCAAATGCTTCTATAACGAAAAAGAACACCGAGGACTCTCCCCCAAATGGGAAGAATCCTCGGTGTTTTCTGTTTAGCGGGTCTGCGATTTTTCCTTGGGGTCTTTTTCCTCGGCGAAGAACAACTCCACATTCTTCTGTGCTTTTTTCAATTCCTGCATTTCATCCCGTGCCTTACGGTAGGCTGGATATGCTGCTTTCTTCTGCGAAAGCAGTGCGGAGTATTCGGCATCCAGTTCTTTTACCTTTGGCAACTTTTTCAAACTCACTTCGTCAAAAGCGGCTTTTGCCGCCTTGTGCAGCGTGATTTGCTCTCGGTGTCCTTCCAAAAACTTCTTGCTGTACCCAGCCTTACGGTAGGCATCATACACAGGTCGTGTCCTAGCGTAGTTGACGATGTGCGCCCGCAGGACAGCAATCTCTGTCATACGTTGCTCTGCGGCCTTGATGGAATCGCCTAATTCGTGATACTGTGCAGTCGCTGCATTTACTCGCTCCTGCATTTCTTCGATGCTGCCGATTTTATTTTCCTGTAAGAAAATCAGGGTCTTGGACATTTCTTTCAGATTATAGCGTTTTGCCCACCGTGCGTAGCCTTCGCCTTTGCCCTCTGCCATTTTTCCCTGAATGTCCACCAGCAACTGGAACGGCTGTTCTTTTGGCGGCTGCTTCTGATGTGGGCGGTGTTCTGCTTCTCCGGCGATGACCGCCTTGATTTCATCTTCACTGTATCCTGCGCCCAGTGTCCGAAAACGGATAAAGCGTTTCTGTTCCTTGCCCTTCACCGCCGTGTACTTGCCACGCTTCACCTCATAGCCCTGCTGCTCTAGCTTTTGCAGAAACGCTTCATAATCCCCCGGTTTTTCTGCAAAGATTGTGTCGATGATTCCGCACAGGCGGTCACGGTTGCTCTCCTTAGGCGGGTAGACGATGCGCTTCTGCCGTTCCCGGTAGGGTTTCTTTTCAATAACAGACAACTGGTGTTCCAGACAAATCAGGTCGCTCAACCGCTGCACTGCCAACGCCGAAAAGAAAAAATCCCGGAACTTTCTGCTGCCATCCAACGCTGTGGAGTTGAAGATCACATGGTTGTGGATGTGCTGCCGGTCCGTGTGCGTTGCCACCACAAAGGCGTGCTTGCCCTTGGTAAAGCGCATGGCCAGTTCGTAGCCCACCTTGTTAGCCTCCTCTGCAGTGATTTCTCCCGGACGAAAGGACTGCCGTATCTGATAAGCGATTACATCACTTTTCTGCCTGCGTCCGTTCACAAGGTCGTACTGCCGCTTGGTGAGCATAAATTCTTCATCTGCCGTCAGAGTGCTACAAGCATAGCTGCTGACAAGCTGCCCCTGCTCCGTTTTATCCGGGTTTTGTGCATAGTCGGTGCGGCTTTTCAGGCAAGCCGCAACAGACTTTCCCTTGTTTTTATGCAGCGCAATCAGCCGTGTTGCTGCCACCTCAAACCACCCCCATAAGGAAAAAGCCGCCCGAAGGCGGCATATCATCCATCAGGATTGACGGAACAACTTTTCAAAATCAGCGGCACCGGCCAGATACATTGCCTGATATCGTACGCTTTCCAGCTCATTGCAGATCTCATCCAGCTGAAGATACTGCTTCCATGCTACTTCGCCCACCATTTTCCGGTGTGCGTCTTCCGCTGCCAGTTTTTTCCGCAGGAGCTCATGAAACCGTGCATTGCTTCCCAATTCATCCCGAAAAAGCGTTGCCTCACGGTCATTGAAATAATCCAGCATTTTATCTTTATCCATCGTTTCCTCCATTACAGTTTCGTAAGCCATTCGCTGAATCGCTCGACGGCTTCCACAATCGCCGTTCCTGCCACGATGAGCAAAAAGCACCCGAACTCTGCCACAAAAAGGATCAGGAACTGCGTCCATTCCCTACAATAAAGAGTATAAAGTCCGCAGCCAAAAATATACAGCATCGGCAGCGCAAGCACAAATGCCGACAGATTCAATGTCAATTTCAGCATCAGCGCAAGGAAAGCCGTAAGCAGCGAAAACGGAAGAATGACCATCTTAAAAATGAACCTCATATCGAGCACCTGCCTTTCGCCCTTATTATAAAGGTATCTCCGCATCCATTGCAAGGATGTCAATCGATATGTAATCCGCAGCTCCCCTCTGCGGAAAAAGATTAAAGTTCAGACAGTTTGGCAAGAATCTGTTTTCCGATGCCAATCAGCTCGTCCAGCCGATGCCGCAAATCTTCAATGTCTGCAGCATAAAGCTGATTGCTTTCATTCACACGTTTTGCCACCTGATTCAGATTGTTGCTACAATTCTGAAGCAGGTACGACATCCGGCGCAACTGCGGCAGGTCAAGGTTCAGACAATAACCATCCAATGCCATTTTGCGGATATAGGCACTCAGGCTGCGGATGCCCATGCCCAACATCTTCTCATAAATGCGGTTCTTCTCCGACTTTGTGGTTCTCAGGATGATGATCTCGTCCCGCTTTTCCCTCACCGGGCATCACCGTCCTTGTCGTAGTAACTGCGGAAGGGCTTCACCGGCTCCGGCTGATTGGTCTTTTCCCCCAGTGCAGCCAGCACAGACGGACGAGTTGCAGGTGTTTCGGTTTCCTCGGTTTCTTCGGTTTCTTCGGGAGCATCCTGCGAGGAACTGCGGTCACGGTCGATGTTCAGCAAGGCGTTCAATTCAGCAAGGCGGGCAGACTTTTCAGCCAGTTCTTCCTCCTGTGCAAAGGGCTTTGCCACTTCGACCTCTGCGGCCTGCTTCTGCTGTTCAAGGTTTTGCAGAGCATTTTCGGCATCTGCAATACGGTCAGCGAAATTGTCGATGGCATTGTCCAGACGAGTAATGTTGCCGCGCGCATCATCGCCCAGCGACACCGGGTAACTCAACTCTGCCCGGAGTACGGCCTGATGCTCATTTTTGAAGCTGTCGAATCGAATGTTCAGTTCAAAGCCACGGTAGGTGCCCAGCAGCATCATATCAGCATTGGGCATCTCCTGCCGAGCCAGCAGCAGCCGTTCGCCTGCAGCCTTTTTGTCATCGTACACCATGCCCTTGATGGTCATGCCGCAGAAGTTTTCTTTGTCCTGCGGGTGTGCTGCTGCAATCTGTGAATCCTGTTGTAAAGCAGCAATGCGGGTTTTCTGTTTCTGGATCTCCTCCGGGAAAGTTTTGAGCAGCTTATCCTCCAGACGATATTTCTGATTCTGGAAGTCACCGCGCAGAACTTTCAATTTTGCCACCTGCACGTCCAAATCCATCTTTTCCCGGATGCGAGGGTCGCCTGCACACAGAGCCTTGATTTCTGCGTAAGACAAAGCCTGTTCGTCAATATCATCGCAAGATCGCATAGGCGATTTGCTCGTCATGATCTGCGAGATAAACTTCTGTTTATTCTCAAGGGTCTGATAGAGGTAGGCGTCAAATGTCGATTCTGTGACGTAATTATAAACGTAGACTTGTTTGTTTTGGTTGCCTTGGCGGATGATTCTGCCGTTACGCTGGGTCATATCAGACGGACGCCAGCCTACATCCAGATGATGCACCGCTACGAGCAGCGTCTGGACGTTGGTCCCTGCTCCCATTTTGGCAGTGCTGCCCAGCAGCACACGCACCTGTCCGCTGCGTACCTTGGAGAAAAGTTCTGCTTTCTTGTTCTCCGTATCTGCGTTGTGGATGAACTCGATCTCCTGTTCGGGCACACCGGCGTTGAGCAGCTTGGTGCGAATATCATCATAGACGTTGAACGAACCGTCCCCCTTGGGAGTAGACATATCGCAGAAAATCAACTGGGTCAGCTTCTGCTCCTTGGTGTCGTTCCAGATGCGCAGGACGTTGTTGACGCAGGCATTTAACTTGCTGTTGGGGTCATCGGGCAGAGCGGAATTCATCAACCGCTGGTCAAGACCGATTTTGCGGCCATCCGACGTGATTTTCAACATATTATCCACAGAAGGGTTAACAGAACCGCTGTGGACTTCGGCTGCACGTTCGCTCAACGCCTGCACCATGTCCTGTTGGATTTCCGAAGGTTTGACCACCACCGTCTCAAATTTTGCATCAGGCACCGGGAGATGAAGCTGGTCGCTGGTCTTGATATCTGCTGCTTCTTTGAACATCGCCATCAGTTCAGGAAGGTTGAAGAACTTCGCAAAACGAGTGCGTGCACGGTATCCGGTGCCTTCGGGCGCAAGTTCGATGGCAATGGTGGTCTCACCAAAGGTGGATGCCCACGCATCAAAATGGGTCAACCCTTTCTGCTGCAAGGTGTTGTACTGAAGGTAGCGCATGAGGGTGTACATCTCGGTCATGCTGTTGCTCAGGGGTGTACCCGTTGCAAAAATCACGCCACGGCCACCGGTGATTTCATCCAGATAGCGACACTTGCCGAACATATCGCTGGATTTTTGCGCCTCGCTCGTACTCAAACCTGCGACATTACGCATTTTCGTGTACAAGTAGAGGTTCTTAAACGCCTGACTTTCATCTACAAATAACCTGTCTACGCCCAATTGTTCAAACGTAACCACATCATCTTTACGGTCTGCGCCTTGCAGCTTTTCCAGTTTCTGTTTCAGAGACTTGCGCAACTTTTCCAGCTGCTTTACTGTGAAATGCTCGCCAACCTGTGCTTTCGCTTCTTCGATGGCCTCCTCGATTTCATCCATCTGTTCCTGAATCAGACGCTCCTGTCGTTCTGCGGACAAGGGTATCTTTTCAAACTGGCTGTGTCCGATGATAACCGCATCATAATCACCGGTCGCAATTCTCGCACAGAATTTTTTTCGATTACCGGGTTCAAAATCTTTCTTGCTGGTAACCAGCAGCTTCGCATGGGGGTACAGACGTAAAAACTCGCTGGCCCATTGTTCCGTCAAATGGTTTGGCACGACAAAAAGACTTTTCTGGCACAAGCCCAGACGTTTCAGTTCCATAGCGGAAGCCGCCATCTCAAAACTCTTGCCGGCACCGACTTCGTGCGCCAAAAGGGTGTTGTACCCATACAGCACATGGGCAACCGCATTGCGCTGATGCTCTCGCAAATTGATCTCCGGGTTCATGCCCACAAAATGAATGTGACTACCGTCATACTCACGGGGGCGGGTGCTGTTAAAAAGCTCGTTGTACTTCTTCATCAATAAGGCACGCCGCTGAGGGTCTTTCCAGACCCAGCCAGCGAAAGCATCCTTGATGGCCTGCTGTTTCTGCTGGGCGAGGGTGGTTTCGTTTTGATTCAGCACACGCTTTTCTTTCCCATTCTCCTCGATGGTATCATAAACGCGGCTGTCACGCAAATTCAAGGTATCCTCCAAAATCTTGTAAGCGTTGGCTCGGCGGGTACCGTAGGTTTCAGTGGCCATAATGTCACCAAAGCCAGTAGCAGATTTATTGCTGATCCGCCATTCGGAAGTGTAAGGGGAGTAGCGAACGGTGATGGCATTGTTGTAGCGGATACGATAGGGCGGCTGAAAAGTTTCCATCATAAACTGTTGTACGATAGAGGGGTCAAGCCATGTGGCACCCAAACGCACATCAATTTCAGATGCCTCCAGATCTTTGGGCTGTGCCTTGGTCAGTGCGTCCACATTAACCTTGAACTCCGGGTGACTTTCCGCAGCAAGCTGTGCCATCCGCAGCTTATCGCGTACATTACCCGAAAGGTATTCGTCCGCAGTCTGCCAGCCCGCTTCCGGGTCGGTGGGGTCGGCGACAGGGTCCTTAAAGATCACACCAGACAATTCAGTGGTGATGCGCCCGTACTCGTCGGGTGTGCCCAGCAGTTCTGCCATATAGGGCAAGTCCACCTTGCCATGCTCCCCGATGGACACCGCCAACGCTTCACTGGGGGTATCCACGCTGGTAACGGTGCGCTCCGGGCGAATCGTCCGTTTCGTGAACATCGCTGCCTTAGATTTAAGCTGCCCCTGCTCGTCCAGATTTTCCAGCGAACACAGCAGATAGTAGGAGGAATCCTGCTCAAATAGCCGCCCGTTTTTGCGGTCGTTCAACAGACCGTACTTTGCGGTAAAGGCATCGTAGGCGGCGTTCAGCTTTGCCTGTGTCTCCTTAATGTCCTCGTCCGAGAAGTCGTTCAACTGCTGGTCGATCAGGTCATTGACGATTTGCCGCAGCTCTACCATGCCGGTGACACGCCCCTTGGCGGTGTCGGACAGTTCCACCTGTGTCATCACGGAATTTTCCCGGTAGAACACTTCGCCGTCCACCACGGTGTAGCTGAAATTCTTCACGTCCGGGTCGGCAGGCAGGGTGCGCCGGGCGGTTTCTTCCTCGGCAATGTCGGGAGCATCCACCTCGGCGGCAGTGTACTGTCCCTCGATGTGCTGTACCGCCTCGGCAAGCTGGTCTGCAAGCACCGCACCCTCTATGGGGCGCACAGTACATTCTTCCTTGCCGTACTGAGTGCTTTCCATCGTCAGTTCACCTAGAACCATCTCCGGGTGGTCTACGAAATACTGATTGATGGCAAAGCCATCTTCCGTTTTGCCCAACTGCACCCAGTCCGGCTCATGGTCAATAGGGCGGTCACGCTTTTGCAGGAAGATAATATCCGAAACAACATCCGTACCAGCGTTAGCACGGAACGCATTATTCGGCAGACGGATAGCACCCAGCAAATCGGCACGTTCTGCCATGTGCTTGCGGGCGGTGCTGTCCTTGCTGTCCATGGTGTAGCGGCTGGTGACGAACGCCACCACGCCGCCCGGACGCACTTGGTCGATGGCTTTCGCAAAGAAATAATTGTGGATGCTAAAACCAAGTTTGTTGTACGCCTTGTCGTTGACCTTGTACTGACCGAAAGGCACGTTTCCCACCGCCAAATCGTAGAAATCACGGCGGTCGGTGGTCTCAAAGCCAGCCACCGTAATGTCTGCCTGCGGATACAGCTTTTTCGCAATGCGCCCGGTGATGCTGTCAAGTTCCACGCCGTACAGCCGACTGTCTGCCATGCTGTCCGGCAGCATTCCAAAGAAGTTGCCCACGCCCATGGACGGCTCCAAAATGTTGCCAGACCGGAAACCCATGCGCTCCACGGCATCGTAGATGCCACGGATGACGGTGGGGCTGGTGTAGTGGGCGTTCAGGGTACTGGAACGGGCGGCGGCGTATTCGTCCTCGGAGAGCAGTCCTTTCAGTTCGACGTACTCTTTTGCCCAACTGTCTTTGCCGGAGTCAAAGGCATCTGCCAGACCGCCCCAGCCCACATACTGGGAAAGCACCTGCTGTTCCTCGGCGGTGGCACCCCGGTGCTCCTGTTCCAGCTTGAACAGGGTGCGGATGGCTTCAATGTTCCGGGCATACTTCTGCTTTGCGCCGCCCTCGCCCAGATGGTCGTCCGTGATGCGGAAGTTCCCGGCAGGCTCCGGCGCAGGAGTGAGATTGACCGTCAGGTTGTGCAGATGGATGTTGCCCGGCTGGCGCAGCAGCCGTTCCAGATTTTCCTTGCTTTCCGAGCGGGCAACCGGATAGACCTCATCCGGGTCACGAAGCTGGATGTTCAGAGTTCCGACAGTTTCGACCGTAAAATCCTTACCGTCCAGACGGATTGTATCGCCCACACGGTAATCACGCTCTTTTGGGAGAGCGAGAACAGGTTCATTTTCCGCCAAAAACTTTGCCTTTTCCACTGCAAGCCAATCGGCGGCGGTTCGTTCATCCGTCTCTTTTTTCAAAGCGGTGCAATAGGATTCGGCCTGCTCCTTGTCTGGAAATTGCGCCATTCCGTTATCGTTTGCATAGTAGCCCTCATTGAGATCATCCCAGATAGCAAAAAGCTGGGACGTACCTCCGACCACTTCGCGGACAGAAAAACGCTCATATTCCGGCACCTCGGATTCCTTGTAGATGGTTTCTGCCTGCTCCAGCATTTCATCCACACGCTGGCTAGGTTCATTCTGCCGCAGACCGTCCTCGAATTGTCGTTTGTTGATAACTTCGTTATCCCACGACTGTCCGTGTGCGCTGGTGTCGATGCGAACATCCGTTTCGCCGATATAGCCAATGGTGCCCTCGATGGTTCCAGTGGGCAAATCAACCATTACATCGTCACCGACTTTGTAGCCGTTTTCTTCCTGTACAGTGGTACACTGCTCCTTTTCTTCATCCGTCAGGTAGCGGTCGGACTGGATCATCAGGTCGATATACTTTTCCACCTGCGCCCATTTCAGGGTGATTTTCTGGTGGTCGGGGTAATGGTCAAATTCCAATCCCTTCCAGTCGTGATTCACAAAGCCCCGGCTTCCGTCCAGAAAATCGTGGGAGTGCCCACCAATGCCGTACTCCTTTGCCAGTGCTTTGGCACGGAGTTTGCGGTCAGGCTGGGTCTGGTACAGCGCCATAATGCGCTGCTTGCCGCCCGTAAATCCCGAACCGTGCTTACGCAGTTCGTTTTCAATTTCAGCCTGCGACAAAACAAAAGCGGAGGGCGTTTTTTCGCTCTCCGCTCGGTCGATTTTTTCGATTTGCTGGGCTTCGGTGGGGATGTTCGCATCCAGAAAACTTAGCTGTAGATCAGCTCCGTCATCACCAGTTCCTCTGCCTGCGCTTTCAGGCTGTTCATGTGCTGCACCCACGCCATCTGATTCTGCTCCTTGTCCGGGGCCGGGGTCTGTTTCAGCAACTGCGCCATGGTCTGCTGCATCCGGCTCTCTGCCGTCTGCTCCACCTCCATCAGGTGCGGGTACAGGCTCCCGTTCAGGAGCATCGTGTTGTACAGCACCGGGCGATGGTTCATCAGGTACGTCCGGCGCAGCCTGCCGTACTTGCCCAGCGGCTTCCGGGGCTGGTTCAGGGTCAGGTTCGGGAGCTGGTAGTCCCCGACGGTCGAGTAGGTCACGTTCCTGCTGTTCGTATTCATATTGGCTCCTTTCTGCATTGCGGCGGCGAATGGTTGTTTTTACGGTGCGCTCGATGTTCCGCAGCACCTCCCGGCTCATGTCGCTGACGGCTGCGCCGAGGGCGTAAACACTGTCTGGGGTGGAAAACTCGTGGATGGCTCGGAAGTCGTCCTTGTCGAACCACCCGGCAGGCTCAAATCCGCAGCGTTCCAGCAGCGTGTAGGTGACGCTGATTGCAGCAGCGCTTTTGAACTGCATCTCCACCCCGACTTCATCATAATCCATCAAGAGCGAACCGTCAACGATGGCGAGAATGTCACCACTGTTATTGTCCCAGTAATCTGCCACCAGTTTCCCGGCAACATCCGCAAGCTGCTGGCTGACACGCTCTCCGCTGATGCCGTAGGTGGCGGCGAGCATTTCTGAAACCGGCTGCACCAAATCGGGACCGAGCTGCCACACCTCCGGGTCACGGGAATTGCGGCGCACCCCGGTGTCCGACACATCGAAAACGTAGTGCAGGCGCGGGAATCCGCTGGATTCATCCAGCAAGGCGATGCCCTTAGAGCCACGCCTGACATAGCGGTTCATCCGGTTGCGCCAAATGTCAAATTCGGCGCAGGCGGTGGCATCGGGCCGCTGAGCGTAGATCATCAACTGGTCTGCAAAGGGGTACTTGTACAGCCGGGATGCGGTGGTCAGATAGTCCGTCCAGCTTTCCCAGTAGCGGGTCAAGCCGTTGGCCGTGCGCTGGGCAAGGGCAAGGTATTCTTCGGTTTTGCTTGGCATAGCGTTCCTCCCTTCAATCTCGTTGTAAACAAAAAAGCGAGCGGCCTTTTCAGGTCACTCGCTTATGGAATCTATGGTATTTTATTCGTGTTTTGCGGCAAACTTTTCTGCCATCTCCAGCAGACGGTCAAAGGTCTGCATTTCTTCCCATACATCACGGGAAGAAATGCGGCCTTTCAGAAAGGTGGCAAAAAGCAGGCGGTCACTGGGTGATCTTTTTTGTTATCCATTGGCTATCCTCCGCTTTCAATTTTTCTGTGCGTTAAAACTGGCTTTCGTATAGCATGAATGGAAGGATTCTATCAAGCCCACTTTCTTGCGGGTTTCAAAAACTGGAACCGTCGCAAAGTTTCGATTTTAACGTAAGGACATTCTGACGAATCTGCTCCATGACTGCCTTGAATTCATCATCGCTTTTTCCAGTAGGGTCATCCAGACCCCAATTCTCATCAAAAGGTCTGCCAATGAACGGGCAGCTGACATTGCAGCCCATGGAAATAGCGATATCCGGCTTTGGAATTGCAGAAATCAGCTTGGAATACTGTGTCTTTTCCATGTCGATGCCATATAGTTCTTTCATCAGGCGCACAGCATCCTGATTGATCTGCGGTTTGGTTTCGGTTCCAGCCGAGTAGCTTTCAAACACATCTGCGGCCAGTACCTTGCCAAAGGCTTCGGCAATCTGACTGCGGCAGGAATTATGGACACAGATAAAGGCGATTTTGGGTTTTGACATAGAGGTGTTCCTTCCCCACAAACTGGAATTTATAGTGCATCTCTCGGACAATTCTTCACGCATTCAAAGCAAAGAATACATTCCGTACCGTTTTTTCGTTTTCTGGAATTATCTGTAACATCTACTTCCATAGGACACACATTTTTACATTTGCCGCATGAAACACATTTGCTTTTATCACATTTAATTCGGAGCAGCGAAAAATAACTCATAGGTTTTAAGAATATAGTGATAGGACATATGTATTTGCAAAATGCACGATTATCCTTAAAGACAAAAGCCAATATTATCCCAACTATATAGTATATGGCATTTCCAATGATAAACGCCCAAAACATAATCCTCTCAATGTTACCGATATGAGCAAGAAATAGCACCGAAACAAATATAAGAGAAATTGCAAATGTTATATACCTTATCCACCCAATCTTTTTCCGTGGTGTTTTGGGAACTTTATACGGAAGAAAATCAAGCACCATTGCCGTCCAACAGGCATACCCACACCAACCTCTGCCAAAAAGCAATGGTCCAAAAATTTTTGCCACCGCATAATGAATTGTTGCGGCTTCAAATACCCCTGTAAAAAGATAATACCAAAATCCCTCAATCTGCATATTTTCACCGCAAATAAAGCCCAAATACACCAACATATAAAGTCCGACTAAAAGCTGTGCAACTCTGCGGGCATATTTGTATTTTTTTATATAAAGAAATATCCCGAAAAAAATTGATATTCCAATATAGCTAAAATTAAAAAGGTAAAATATATTGTCCTGTGTCAGCCATAATGTTACTGCAATAGTCATAAATATTCCCAATACACCAAGCGGTAGAAAATACTTTTTCATTTTATTCCTCCAATCCACAAACCGGAATTTATTCATATTCTGAATCATGTACCAGTTCTTCTAGCTCTTTTTCATTCTTAATATCTTCAACAGGTTTCTTTCCAGTAATATCCTGATATGCTTCTTTCACACCATTCTTCACTGCCCACTTGATGACGAAATATAATGCTACCAAAATAATAATTGC
>ERZ773192.2435-NODE-2435-length-15724-cov-12.222860_pt1 | contig 15724 bp, 14 predicted proteins | sample MGYA00581010_ERZ773192 | MGnify/ENA primary metagenome ERZ773192 (study PRJEB29015, sample SAMEA2737741) | human gut metagenome | biome: human gut; feature: human-associated habitat; material: faeces | place: China | collected 2012 ...
CATCGTCTACCTCGCGGCGCGCAGGCCGGACTGGAAGGCGTTGAAGGCCAGCGCGTCACGGAATCCGGCATCTTGCGGGAAACCGCGTTCGGCATCCCCGAGCCGGAGGAGCACGCCGGAAAGCCCCCGCATGGCGGGGCCGTTCAGCCGCTCGGCGACCCGGTCGGACACCTCGGGCGAGGCGTCGCGCATCAGGGAAAAGGCCAGCCCGCCGAACGCCTGCAACAGCCTGCCTTCGCCCGCGGCATCGCGCTCCTCTTCAGGCATCGCGTCGAACGAACGGCGGAACGAGGCCGCCGCGCCGCCGAATCGCGTGATCATCGCCTCATCATCCAGCGGTTCGCCTTCCGCAGGGGCTAGGCCGTTCAGAACCCCGGCCCCCTGAAGCGCGGCGGAGGCCAGCGCCCGGAACGCCTGCCCGCTCATGGGCGGATGCCCCATGACGAAATCCCTGAGCGTCGCCCGCTGCGCGGGGTCAGCCGTCAATTCTTCAATGGCGGCAAGGGAATCGAGGCGCCCTTTGCCCATCACGTCAGATACGGCCTGCCACATGGCGTCTTGCAGCACGTCATCCTCCGTGTGCTGCCCTCTCAGGGGAACATGCCGGTATTGTTCTACATAGGCGGCAAAGGCTTCGCGGACGTTTTGCGCGTCCCCGCCCGCTACGAGGGGCACGGTGCCGAGGATGCGGGAAACCGCCGCTCCGCCGGGGCGTATACTGAGCATCTGGCTGATGAAAGCCTGAAGCCCGGCGTCGTCCTGCTGCACGTCGTGGAGCTTCGCGTCGATGCGGGCTTGATCGAGGTGCGCGGCGTAGAACGCGCGCTCTTCGGACCTGACGGTATTTTTGAGATCCAGCTCCGGAATCTGCTCTTCAATGCGCACAGGGATAACCGCGCCGCCGAGCTGTTCCCGGATGGCGGCAAGTTCGGCCCGCTGCTCCGCCGAAAAAGCGTCCATGTCTGCGGCGGCGGGCTGCTTGCCGCCGAGCACGGCGACCACGGCATTGAACCATGCCTTTTGAGCCTGCGGGAGCTGATCGAGCCCGAATTCCTTGTTGATGACGATTTCCGCCACATCCCGGGCGAAAACGATGGGGCCGTGCACTTGTGCTTCGATGTAGTTGCATTCGCTGGCGACGCGGCCCATGCCGTGCTGCTGCCTGTCCAGCGCGGCGCGCGCGAGGCTGACGGCGTCCATGTCGCCCAGCTCGGGGAGCAGGGTTTCGAGGCTGTCGAAAGAGGCCATTGCCTTGCGCGTGGACTGGGTATCCTTGAAAACCTTGATGAACAGCCCGGCGAGGGCGCTGTTTTCGTCGTCCTCGAGCCCGAACAGCTGGAACTCGTTCTTGAACAGGTCCGCCCGGAATTCCCCCTTGGCGGCCATCCCGTCGAGAAATTCCATGTCCATGACGGTCTCATAGCCGCTTTGCGGATCATCAGAGCTGCTGTCGCCGCAGGCGGTCAGGCTCAGCAGGAGCAGCAGCGCGAGCACGAGCGGCAGAAGATACGTTCGGTGCGTCATGCTGTTCACCGCCTTTTTAGTAGCAAATGCTGAAAAACAGCGTGTTGTAGGGGTCGACAAGGTCAATGTCCATGATGCTCGCCTCGGGCGCGATGCTATCGAGCTGCATCCGTCTGGCGCAGTCCTTATAGTTGTCGAGCTGTGGCATGGCGGCGAAGACCAGCCCGTCGTAATCGTCGGGCAGGTAGACCATGTAGCTCTTGGTCAGCACCATCGCCCAATCGCTGACGTTGTACTGCCAGTCGGTCGAGTAGGCGAATTCGATGAGGTATTCGTTGCCGTTATAATTGACGGTATGAACATAGTAGTTGTCGCCGCGCTGGCTGTTGCCGTAGGCGGTGGCGGCGGTGAACCACATGCCAGTGTAGTAGTCGTAGAGCTCGCTGTCGGTGTTGGTGATGTACTGCTCGGTGAAGTACGGGATGGAGCTCTCGGGAATGTAGCAGATGGCGTCGAACTGAATCTCGCGGATGCCGTCGTGCGACTGGTCGCTGTGCTTGATGACCTCCCAGTAGCAGTCGTTTCTCTCATAGCCGTCGCCAAGGCCGGAGTAGCAGGCAACACCGTTTTCCAGAAGATAAGTGCCCGTGTTGACCGCAGCGTTGATCTGTAAGCCATTGTCAGAGAAATAGGGCGTGTCGGTCAGGTCGGTCTGCACGCCGTTTTCGTGGAAGTAGGAGTAATCCGGCTCGAAGACATAGCGCTCGTCGGCATCCCAGAACCAGACCATCTGCGTTGTGCTCATGTCGGCGTGCTGGAACGTCACGACGACGTCGCTCTCACCGTCGCCGGTGATGTCGTCGAATGAGATGTCAAAGCCCGTGCCGTCGTCGTTCGCGTCCTCGACCGTCACGGGGAAGGACACGCTGTCGAAGAGCTCCTGCTCTGGCTCGTCGCGGTAGAACGCCGCGCTCTCAGGTCCTACGGTGACGAGGACCTTGACGCTGCCCTCGCTCTCGTGTGTGATGGTGCCCTCGGCGGCGACCACGCCGCTCGCGCGCCAGTCGTCGCCCGTGACGTCATCGCTGCTGTCGCCGCAGGCGGTCAGGCTCAGGCAGAGCAGAACCGCAAGCAGCACCGCAAGGAAATGATGGAAAGCTTTCATCTTCTTTTCTCCCTTCTTCACGTTTCAAAACGGCTTACTCAAGGCGTTCGTAGTAGTCGTTCTCGCCGCCCCACACGATGGAATCGGTGTCAAAAAGCGTGAATTCATAGGTGACGTCCTGATACGTCGTGGAAACGGCATAGTACACGTCGTCTACATCGGTCGGGGCGGAGATAAAGCCGCCGTCGACCTCGGTCGTCTCCGCGCCGGGCGCGCGCTCGTAGAGGCTCCAGAGACCGCCGCTGCTGTCGATGTAGATGTAGCTGTCGGCGTCGAGATCACCGTCCAGATACCAGATGCCCGCAAGGTAAGAGAGATCGACCGAGCTGTCGCTGCTGTTGTAGTCTTCGGCCTGCGCGTCGAACTCGTCGAGACTCATTTCATAGGTGAACGAGCCGAGCGAATAGATGTTCACGCTGCTGCCGTCGACGGAGAACTGATACGCGACGCCGTCGTGCTCGTTGTAGGCGTAGATGCAGTCATAGTCTGCGTCGTACTGCAAATAGCCGCTGGCGGCGAGGTCGTCGTTGCTGCCGATGCGCCAGCGCGAACCGTTGGTGTCGATGATGAGATAGTCGAAGTCCGTGCCGCTGTCGGGCAGATAGTAACCTTCGAAAGCGCTGTAATCATAGCTGTCGTAGCTTTCCTTGACAAAGCCGTCGATCGTCGACGGCACAGTGGAGTCGTTGCCGTAGTCCGCGGAGTCGCCGGAGTCGTCGCTGCCGCAGGCGGCGAGGGCGAGGCAAAGGATCAGTGTCAGGGTGCAAAGGGCAAGGTGCTTACAAGCGTTTTTCATGTTGTTCTCCTCTCAATTTTGAAAAATCGGCGCTCAGTGCGCCCGTTCCGCCATGGACAGAATTTCGTCATGGCTCAGCTCCACGTTGTCGAAGCGGACAAAGATGCCGTTCGTCATGGCGCTGTTCCATACCGCGGGATCGGCAAGCGGGCGGAAGCGGAGCTTGTCGAGATAGGGCTTCATATCGAGCAGCAGGCGGCTGCCGGAGACAAAGTCCACCCGAAGAATGTAGTCCGGGAGCGGTGTGACGGCTGAGATGTATTTTCGGTACAAAGGCATTCCTCCCCTCCGGAAAATAAAAGATCCACCGTACAGTCATTGTACGGTGGATCGGAAAAAGTTGGTATTAACCAAAGGTTAGATAATTTCTTAGGAATATCAATGCAAAATAGGCGTGCTGCGTCCTTGCTGTGCCTTAGCTCTTCGGCGCGGCGAGCTCGGCGAGCCGTTTGCGCTTGGTGCGCACGTTGCCCGTGATGAGGAGCTTGGAGTAGATCTGGTTGATGTACTGCTTCACGCTTCCCTCGGACAAAAAGAGCTGCTCGGCGATCTCGCGGTTGCTCAGGCGCTTGGCGACGAGCGCGGCGATGGCGCTTTCGCGCTCGGTGAGGCCCGCGAGGGCGGCGGGACGGGAGCCTTCCGCACGCTTTTCGCCGCAGCGGCGCACAAAGTCCTCGCCAAGCAGTGTGACCGTCCGGACAAACGTGGCAAATTTCGCACCCGCGCCGCGCGTGAGCGCCGTCTTGAGATAGCGGTAATTTTCGACAAACGGCAGATAGAGCGCGTCCGGCCCCGCCGCGGCGAGGGCAGAGATCAAAAGTTCGTCTGCCGTCTCTCGCTTGCCGAGCATTTCGTAGGCCGCGACGGTCTGAAGGCGGATGTGCAGCGCGACGAGCGCATAGTGCATCGCCTGGCACATACCGAGCAGCGCTTCGCTGCGGCCAATGACCTTGGCGTACTCGCCCTGGGCGAGGTAGACCTGATTTTCGATAAGCTCCATCATCGGCTTTCCGGGCGCGAGGAAGTGGATGGAGGCGAGTTGATGCTCGCGGAAGACCGCGGGAATTTTTTCGGGCAGTCCCAGCAGCGCATAGTAATAGGCGCAGGAGCTTTGCAGAATGTTGAGCCATGTGACGTTATGCAGCCCCAGCAGCGCCTCGCGCCGCTGCTCAAAGGACTCGCGCGGCGTGAAAGAAGTGCAGAGCGAGAGCCGCCAGGCGAGAAAGTCGCAGCACAGGGCCATGTTTTCCTGCCCGTTGCCGTCAATCTGCGCATAGGCGCGCTCGAGCATGATCTGCGCGTCGGCAAAGCAGGCGTGCATGAAGTCGGCCTCCGCGCGCATGATGGTCTCAGCGCCCTGCCCGTGGCCGTTTGTGATCTTATAGTAGTGCGGCATGCACTCGTCCATCTCGGTGAGCTCGCTCTGGAGTTCGCCGGACGCGCGGTAAAACATCATCAGCACCGACGGCGAGCCGAACGTCCAGCCCCCGCTTTTCTGGATGCTGATGGCGGGGCGCGACATCTGCGCGCTCGCGCTGCGGTGCAGGCGGCTCATCGCGGAGATGTCGTTGTACATCAAAAAGCTCATGATGAGGTCGCACTCGCCGAGAAGGTCGCCGCGCTCGCTCTCCGGCCAGTCGGGGTGTTCGGTGATCGCGGCGAGCAGCAGCTCCTTGAGCTCGAGCATCTTTGGAATCTGCCGCCAGTTGAACATGCTGCGCATCAGAACGAGGAGCGAAAGCGGGTGCTCCTTGAGCGTTTCGACCGGGCAGTGGGCGATGAAGTCGAGCACCTGCTGCGCGCCAAGCGACGTGAGCAGGATGCCCGCGTCGCGCTGGATGACGCGCAGCGCCGCGTCGTAGTTTTTGGCAAGACAGTAGAATTTGAGCGCATGCAGATATTGCCCATGCGTTTTGTACCACTCGCCATATCTGTTATGGTAAACTGCCTGCCGCCGCGGCTCCATCGTGTGGAACGTGCGCTCGGCGCAGTCCTTCATCATGTGGTGGAAGCGGAACGTCACGCCGTCCGGCAGGCGCTTGACAAAGGCGTTCTGCTCGGTCAACGTCTGTAAGATCGCAGCGGTGTTTTTGCTGCCGGTGACGGTTTCGGCCATCTCGACGGTGAATTCGTCCGCAAGACCCATGACGGCCAAAAATTCGCGCCGCTTTGACGGCAGCGGGTCGATCATCGCGGCGGAGAACATCGCGTAGATATCCGAGCTGCGGCTCGGCAGCTCGCCGCGCTCGTGCAGCGTGCGGAGATTTAAGTAAATGGCCGAGAACCACCCCTCGCTCGAATAGAGCAGCGATTCGATCTGCGCGTCCGAGAGCTCCGTGCCGCAGCGGTGGGCGTAGATCGAGAGCTCCGTGTGGTTGAGGCGCAGCTGCTCGGCGCCCACGGTGTAGAGCCTGCCGCCAAGGCGCAGGATCTCCTCCGCGGGCAGGAAGCGGTCGCGGCTTGCGACGATCAGGTGAACGTTTTCGGGCAGGCGGTTCGTCAGCGTGCAGAGAAAGGCGGGCACGCGGTTATCGGTCAAGAGGTGAAAGTCGTCGATGAAAATATAGCAGGGCCGCTTGCCCGCGAGCGCGTGGCAGAGATCGTCCGTCAGGAGGCTTCCGCCCGCGGCGTCGTCGGGGCAGGGGTAGGCGCGCAGAAAATCGAACCCCGCGTGGAAAAAGGCCTCCTGCACGCTCTTCCAGAAGATGGCCAGATTGTCCGAATACACGCTGATACGCACAACGGCGGCTTCGTCGAGCTTGGCGCGCTCTAAAAGATACCAGTTCACCGCCGTCGTCTTGCCGTAGCCCATCGGCGCGACCACGGTGGTGAGCGCGCAGCGCGAGATCGGGCGCAGGCACTCCTGCAGGCGCTCGGATATGTAGACGGTGTTCAAATTCCAGCTTCGCTTCGGCATGGCGTACCTCCAAGACAGTTTTGACCGGGGGCTTTTCTTTCAAGATATCATACGCCGCGTTTTTTGGCAACTATGAGAAAAAAGCGGCTGAATGAATGCGGCATCTGATAAAAAAGTGCCCTGAACGGTTCGTTCAGGGTACTTTTATTGAAATAAGCTCTTATTTTCCGACGCAGAAGCGCTCGAAGATGCGCGCGACCATGTCCTCGCGCGCGGTGCGGCCCGTGAGCTCGCCGAGGGCGTTTTCCGCCTGCTCTACTTCCGTGAGTACAACGTCGGGCGTCATGCCGCTTTGGAGCGCGTCCTTCGCCGCACGGACGCTATCAAGCGCGCGGCGGATGGCGTCGGCCTGACGGGCGTTTGTCACGAGGGACGTATCGCCTTTCGGCGCGGGGTAAAGCGTGCGGATCGCCGCTTCCAGCGCTTCGAACCCCTCGTGCGTCACGCTTGAGAGCGAAATAATCGACTCCGGCGTGCGCCAGTCCTTGTCGGGGACAATGCCTGCCCCGCCGCCGAGGTCGGATTTTGTCAGCAGCAGCAGCCACGGCTTGCCGCTTTTCGCGGCAAGTTCCAGCGGAGCAAGCATTTCTGCTGCCCGCGCCTCGGATGCCGGCAGTCCCGTGCTGCCGTCCAACAGCGCGAGGATCAGATCAGCGTCCTCGACCGCTTTTTTCGATCGCTCGACGCCGAGCTGTTCGACGAGATCGTCCGTCTCGTGTAGGCCCGCCGTGTCGATGAGGCGCAGCAGCACGCCGCCGACCGTCGCCTTTTCCTCCACCGTGTCGCGCGTCGTGCCCGCAATGTCTGTGACGATGGCACGGTCAAAGCCGACGAGCGCGTTCAAAAGTGAGCTCTTGCCTGCGTTCGGCGCGCCGATGATGGCGGTCGCAACGCCGTTTTTGAGCACTTTCCCGCGTGCGAACGTGCCGAGAAGATCAGAAAGCGTCTTTTCACAGCATAAAAGCGTGCGCTCGGTCTCCTCGCGCGAGAGGTCTTCAATGTCCTCGTCGGGGTAGTCGACGACGGCGTAGAAACGGCTCGAAACGTCGAGCAGCTTGTCATAAACACTTTCAATCGGGCGGCGCAGCGCGCCGGAGAGCTGGGCCGCGGCATTGCGCGCGCTCTCCACCGTCTCGGCGTCGATGAGGTCGATGACTGCCTCAGCCTCGGTGAGGTCGAGCTTTCCGTTCAGGAACGCCCGCTGCGTGAATTCACCGGGCCGCGCCTGCCGTGCGCCCGCGGCAAATGCCGCTTGCAGCACCTCGCTCAGTACGACCGGCGAGCCATGGCAGTGGAGCTCGGCGCTCTCCTCGCCCGTGTAGCTGTGGGCGGCGGAAAAACAGACCGCCATGCCGCGGTCGAGCAGCGTGCCGTCCGCCGAGCGGATGTCGCCATAGGTCATGCGGCGGTACGGAAGCGCTTCGACCGCCATGCCGCTTGCGGGTGTGAACAGCGCGGCGAGCACGCGCCGCGTCTCCTCTCCGCTCAGGCGCACGATGCCGATGGCCGACGGGCTTTGCGCCGTGGCGATGGCTGCAATGGTTTCCATGACCGTTTCCTCGCTTTTTCCTTGATTTTGCCCAAAGTATACCACAAAGACGAAAAAATGAAAAGGGGCGCGGCTGCGCCCCTCACTGATTTGAAAATTATATCAAGTCAAAAGAAAATAAAGCTGGCTGAGCAGCACGACACTCTCGCATACGCAGATGATCTTAAAATTGCGCGTGCTCATGCTGCCCTTTTTATACTCATCAAGGCTGAAATATATCGTAAGTGCGGCCGCTATCATCGTTATGACATAAATGTACATCGTTTGTCCCTCCTCAAAATCAAGATCTGATTTCCTCAAAGCCGAGCTTCGCCAAAACCTTGGCGACCCTGCGCGCAAAATCCTGATTGGCGCCCAGACTGATGTTCATAAGGCCCTCGCCGCCTCCGGTGCCGATGATCGTCGCCTGCTGGACTTCTCCGGAGTCGATGATCTGCACTGTGCTGACGGCCATGCTGCCGTTTCTCATATAGTACCGCTCCAGAATGAGCAGCAGCACTTTGATGCCGTTCACCTCCGACATCTGCTCCAGAGACAGCTCGGCAACATCGCCCTTGAAATCATCGAGAATGCTTTTGGATACCTCCGCCAAGTCGGTCTCCGACCCGCGCTTCATTTTGATGATCGCAGAACTCATGCTGTTTCCTCGCTTTCTCATTTTATCTCTCGTTTGGTTTTCGCCGCCCGCGTCCGCGATGCGCTCAACAGCGCCGCAGCCTGCCGGCGCAAAAAAGAGACCATCACAAACAGAACGACAGATCTTTTCACTGCTTGGCTTTCGTTTCCTCCACCGTCCACGGCAGGAAGATCGGCTCAATCTCAATCACAAAGTGCGGCTCCTGAATGTTGTCGCCCGGGTGGGACTGCGCAAGGCGGACCTTGACGTCATTGGCATCCTTGACCGTCGCGGCGGCAAAGCCCGCTTCTGCGCCGAAGACGAGGTACTGCGGCCCGATGTACGGCATCCGGCCATCTTCATCCAGCTCGAGCGGCATCGTTTCAAACGGCTTCGCGATGTCGACGCCGAGCGTTTGGAGATACGCCGTCACGGCAGGATAGGCCTTCGCGGCCTCTTTTACATAGTTGCGGCAATAGGCGCAGCCGCACAGGTCAGACTGCTTAAGCTCGCGATAAAATTGTTTTGTTCGCTCGATATCCATCGGTGCCCCGCCCCTTTTGTCAACTTTATTTTCATTATATCGCACGCGGTTTTTGCCCGCAAGAGGAAAAAGCAGCGCCGAACGGCGCTGCTTTTTGTTGCTTTAGAATTATGTGAATGAAAGGACTGCCGAAACGCACTCAGATATTTAACCGGCGGCGCAGTTCGCGGACGCGCTCGCGGCTGATGGGCAGCACGGAGTCCGTACTGCGCACGCGCAGGGCGAAGCTGTTGCCCGTCCACGGGAAGATGCTCACGATGTAGCGCAGGTGGACAAGGCAGGTCTTGTGGATGCGATAAAAGTCCTGCTCGCCGAGCCGGCTCTCGTATTCGCCGAGCGAGGTCGTATCGGGATAGCTCTTGCCGGAGATGGTGTGGAGGATGCAGCCGCGGCCGATGCCGTCGGTCTCGATATAGGTGATCTCGTCGGTGTCGAGCAGCGTGGTGCTGCGGTTGCTGTTCACGGCGATGCGGTGCAGCACGGGCGGCGCGGCCGACGCGGCGGGCGTGGGCTCGGCGGTGCAGCGCCGGAGCGCCTCGCGGATACGGTCGGGGTCGAAGGGCTTGAGCAGGTAGTCGTCCGCGCGCAGCTCGAAGGCGCGCACGGCATAGTCGGAGTAGGCCGTGGCGAAGATGATCTTCGCCTGCGGCATCAGACGGCGGGCGAGGGCGGCAATGGTTGTGCCCTCCATATCGCCGAGGTGGATATCGAGAAAGAGAATGTCGAATGTGTGCTTTTCCAGCAGCTCTACCGCCTGCGCGCCGCTTCCGGCCTCGAAAATCTCGGCGTGCGGCAGAAAGCCTTCGATCTGGCGCACGAGCGCCACACGGGAATATTTTTCATCGTCGATCACGGCAATACGCATCAAAATACCCTCCTCTTATTCAGCGTCCGGCATTTCCGGCGGGATGAGCGGCAGCGAGAACGACACGGTCGAGCCCTTGTCGCTGCTGTCGATATGAAAGTCGCACTGCTCGCCGTAAATGCTGCGCAGGCGTTTTCTCACGTTGAAAAGGCCCGTGTAGGTCGGGTCGTTGGGGTCTTCGAGTTTTTTGAGCACCTCCGGCGGGAAGCCGTGGCCCTGGTCGCTCACGCGGATATAGGCGCGCTTGTCGTCCTGGCGGATGCTGATGGACACGCGCCGGTCGTCCACGGCGACAAAGCCGTGCCGCACGGCGTTTTCCACGACGGGCTGCAAAATGAGCGGCGGCAGGCGCAGCGCGCGCAGATCGTCCGGCAGCTCGCATTCGACGTGCAGCGCGCCCTCAAAGCGCGCCTCGGTCAGCATGAGGTAGTTATCCACATTGGAGATCTCCTGCTCGAGCGGGACGAAGGGCTCGTTGATCGTGAGCGTCTGGCGGAAGTAGTTGGCGAGGATCAGAATGGTCTTGCACGCGCGGTCGGGGTCCGTCATGCACAGCGCCGAGATGGTGTTGAGTGCGTTGAAGAGAAAATGCGGGTTGATCTGCGATTGCAGCGCGCGGAATTCCGCCTGCTTGCGCAGTGCGATCTGATGCTCGGTCTCACCGAGCTCCAGCATGACGGAGAAAAACTGCGCAAGGCTCTCGAGCGTTTTGACGTCCGCGTCCAGCACAAGGTTCGGCCCCGTCGGCGCAATGAGAAGCAGCGCGCCGATGACCTGTTCGTCCGTGACGAGGGGGGCGGACAGCATGGCGCTGCGGTGCCCCTTCGAGACCTCCATTACGACCGTTTCCCGCTGGGCCATCGCCTCGCGCGCGGCAATGGGAAGGGGAGTGGCAGGCAGGTCACAGCCGCTTGCGGCGAGCACCTGTGTTCGGTCGGTCAGCGCGACCTGAAAGTGCGGGAGCTTTTCGCGCACAATGTCCACCGCGCGCTGAAGATCCTCGCGGTTGCGGATGCCCTTTCGCAGATACGGCAGGCATTCCTGCGCGATCAGCAGCGCCACTGCGCGCTGCTCGACAAGCTCGATGGTGAGGTCGCGGTTCAGCCGGTCGAGAATGCGCATGAAGGCGACAAGGCCGACGGAGTTGACGATCATCTTCGGCAGCAAGATCGCCTTTTCGAGCGCGAGCGCCGCGGAAAACGGTTTGGAGAGCAGCAGAATGAGCGCCGCCTGCATGAGCTCGGCAGCGACGGTCAGCAGAATTAGGTCGAGCGTGCGCCGCCCGCGGCGGGCGAAGAGGCGGTAGCTCACCGCACCGAACACGCCGAAGCCAAACGTGCCGATACCGCAGGCGAACGAGGTAAAACCCGCGGGATTGTAAAAGTAGCGGTGAATACCGCTCATCAGCCCCGCGCACACGCCGCTCATAGGGCCGCCGACAAGACCGGCGGCAAGGGTGCTGACGACGCGTGTGTTGACGACCGCTCCCTCGAACGAAAGGCCCGTATACGTGCAGCTGATGGAGAGCAGACCGAAGATGAGCCCCAAAAAGAGCTGATTGTAGACCGAGCGCTCCTGCCGCTTGATCATCAGGCGCAGCGGGCGCAGCTCTGTCAGCACCGTTGCCATCAGCACGAGCAGGCTGATGTTCAGGATGAGAGAAAAGAGCAGATTGTTCTGCATAGGCTGTGCCCCTTCGCTGTTAAGAATTTATATGTCTACAGTATAGCAGCGCCTTTTTCACATTTCAAGAGCGGAAACTTGAAATAAAATCATAGAAAAATCGGATAAACGCAATCTTTCCTCGCTTTCCCGTTTACACGCCGAAAATTGCCGTTCACGCGCGGAGAACAACAGTTCCCCGCCAGACTCTTGATTAGTCAAAAAATTCACATATTATTCACATATAGAAAGTGCAGGAGCTGCTCTTTTGAACCAGTACCAACAGAATTAAGGAAAAGGAGAAAAGAAGATGAAAAAGTTTCTATCCCTCGCGCTGGCACTGATCATGGTGCTCTCGCTCGTCGCCTGCGGTGATACCGCTTCCGACAACACCGACAACAGCAATACCGATGCGAATACCGAACAGACCGGCGAGATCAAGGGCCTGACGGCTGAGGAACGCGCCAAGGAGTTCATCACCGTCGGCACCGGCCCGACCTCCGGTATCTACTTCCCCATCGGCGGCGCATTTGCCACCGCCCTCAAGGAGTACGGCTACCAGACCTCCGCTGAGGCGACCAACGCCACCGGCCAGAACATCCAGAACATCTTAAACGGCGACGCCGAGATCGCTATCGCCATGCAGGACGCCGTCATGCAGGCCTACACCGGCACCGGCGCCTATGAGGGCAAGGGCGAGGCCAGCGACCTGCGCGCGCTGATGCGCCTGTGGCCCAACTACGTCCAGCTCGTCACCGTCGAGGGCACGGGCATCAAGTCCGTGGAAGACCTGCGCGGCAAGCGCGTGGGCGTCGGCGCGGCGAACTCCGGCGTGGAGATCAACGCCCGCATGATCCTCAACGCTTACGGCATCACCTATGATGACATCAAGCCCGACTACCTCGCCTACGGTGAAGCCATCGACAACATGAAGAACGGCCAGTGCGACGCCGTGTTCGTCACCTCCGGCCTGCCCAACGCCACCGTGATGGACCTGAGCGTGCAGTATGACATGGTCGTCGTCCCCATTGACGGCGAGGGCCGCGACAAGCTCGTTGCCGAGTATCCCTACTACGCCAAGTCAGTCATTCCTGCCGGCACCTACAACAACACCGAGGATGTTGAGGGCCTGTTCGTTTACAACATCATGCTCGTGCGCAAGGATCTGAGCGACGCGATGGTCTATGATATGCTCGAGGGCATTTTCCAGAACATCTCCACCATCAAGGCATCTCACAATGCCGCCGACAAGAACATCGACATCACCTTCGGTGTGGACGATATCCAGCTCCCGCTGCATCCCGGCGCAGAGGCGTTCTGGAAGGATAACGGCTACATCGACTAAGCAAAGTCCCTTTCGATACATCTGTAAAGAAACGATAAGAGAGCGGGCGTGAGCGCACTGTGCCGCCCACGCCCGCTTTTCGGTAAGGTTCGAGAGATGAAAAGCTCCTTTGGCCGCCGCCCTGCGGCAGCACTTCTGTGTCTGCTGAGCCTCGCCGCGTGGCTCGCCTGCATCGTGCCCGAGCGCACGACGCTCGAACTGCGCGAGCGCAGCACCGACACCCTGATCGCCGCGTGGCCCATCGCCGCGGGTGACACGCTCTCACTTGAGATCGAGCATTCCTTTGAGCACATTCCCTGGTACGAATTTTACTCCGTGACGGACGATCTGCAGTTCAATCTGGATGCGATCGCCGTGGCGGGCTACGGCGCCGGCATTCCGGCTGAAATGGACGTGCCGACGCGCATTGAGGGCGGTCTTGTGTGGATGGAGGACATCAACAGCCGTTTTCCGACCCTACACTGGATCACCTCGAGCAAATATATGAAGACCTTTACACTCAACGACGCGGAGATCTTCGATTTCCGCTCCCTGCCCGACGCGAGCCGCGTCGAGGCAAAAATCATTACGACAAGGGGGTACCTCTTCCGTGGCTGAACTTGAGAAAAACGCCGCTGTCGTTTCGACCGGCGACGCTGCTCCGATCGACGCCGCCAAAGGCGCGGAGATCATGGAGAAATACGAAAAAGAATCCCGCACCCGCAAGTTTGAGGCGAACTGGGTCAATAAGCTCGTCTACTTCCTCTGTCTTGCCTTTACGCTCTACCATCTGGCCTATGCTTCCGGCATCCGCCTGCTGCAAATGGTCAACATCAAGCACCACGCCATCCATGTTGGACTGGTGCTGGTGATCGGCTTCCTGCTCTATCCCGCCTTTAAGAAGTCGAGCCGTAAAAAGGTCGTGTGGTATGATTGGCTTTTGTTCGCGCTTTCCGCCATCATGCCTATCTATGTGTTCATCCGCTATCCTGTGTTCATCTCCACCGGCTTTCAGGGTGAAACGATCGACATCATCGTTGGCACGATCCTCATCCTGCTGGTGCTCGAGTGCTCCCGCCGCCTGAGCGGTCCCGCGCTGAGCATCCTGTCGATCGTTTTCCTGATCTACGCGATCTTCGGGCGCTCCATGCCCGGCATCTTTATGCACCGCGGCTACACCTGGCACCGCATCGTGACCTATCTGACCACCGACATCTACGGCATCTACGGCACCTCGGTCAAGGTGGCGGCGACCTATATCGTGCTTTTTATCATCTTCGGTGAAGTGATGAACAAGTGCGGCATGGGCCAGTTCTTCAACGACATCGCAAACGCCCTCGCCGGACACACCAAGGGCGGTCCCGCAAAGGTCGCTGTGCTGGCCTCCGGCTTCCTCGGCTCCATCAACGGCTCCGCTGTTGCCAATGTCGTCACCACCGGCACCTTTACCATTCCGCTGATGAAGAAGACCGGCTACTCCAAGGAGTTTGCCGGCTCGGTCGAGGCCACGGCCTCCGTCGGCGGGCAGCTGCTTCCGCCCATCATGGGCGCGGCGGCATTTGTCATGGCGGAAACGCTGGGCGTACAGTACGGCGTGATCATCCGCGCCGCCGTCATTCCCGCTCTGCTTTATTACGGCGGCATCCTCGTGCAGGTGCAGATGCGCGCGACAAAGGAGCATCTCAACGGCCTGCCCAAGGAGCAGATGCCCAAGCCCGGCAAGGTCATGCGCGAGCGCGGTCACCTGCTCATCCCTATCGCTTTCCTGCTCTATATGCTCATTTGGAGCGGCAAAACGGTCATCTTCAGCGCGTTTTGGACCATCGTTGTCACCATCCTCGTCGCTGAGCTGCGCCCCATCAGCCGCATGAGCTTCAAGGACATCTGCGATGCCTTTGTCGCCGGCGCGAAGTCCACGGTTTCCGTGGCCATTGCCTGCGCCTGCGTCGGCATCATCGTCGGCGTCTGCGGCATGACCGGCTTCGCCCTCAATGTGGCGCACGCCATCATCCGCATCGGTCAGCACAGCGTCCTGCTGACGCTTGTGTTCACCATGATCACCTGCATGATCCTCGGCATGGGCCTGCCCTCCATCCCGTCCTACCTCATCACGGCGACCATCGCCGCGCCTGCGCTCGTTGAGCTGGGTCAGCCCGAACTCTCCGCGCACCTGTTCTGCTTCTACTACGCGATGTTCGCGAACCTCACGCCGCCGGTCGCGCTGGCGTCCTTCGCCGCCGCGGGCCTTTCCGGCGGCAGCCCGATGAAGACCGGCTGGCAGTCGGTGCGGCTTGCGCTGGCGGGTTTCATCATCCCATATATGTTCATGTATAACCCGCAGCTCCTGCTGGAGAATGTCACGCTGCTCAGCGGTACGCAGGTCGTCATCAGCTCCTGCATCGGCGTTGTGATGATCGCCGCCGCGGTCGAGGGCTACTTCTTCGGCAACCTCAACTGGATCATGCGCATCTTCTCGATGGCCGGCGCGCTGATGCTCATTGACAGCAAGACGCTGACCGACATTGTCGGCATCGCCCTGCTCGCCATTGTGGTCGGCTATCAGAAGCTGATCTATCAGCGCAGACACAAGGATCCCAAGCCGCCCGCACCCATCTCGGCGCCGCCTGCTGCGCAGTAAACAAAGCGCGCAGTCCGATAGACACACAAAAAGGAGAGCGCCCCATGGCGCTCTTCTTGCTTTTTTTGAGAACCTTGCTATACTGAGAGCGAACAACCGAAGGAGGACGAACCGATGCCTGACTTTGACCCGCTGACCTACCGCTATGCCTCGCGGCGCAATGTCGTCTACGCCAAAAATGCCG
>ERZ773192.2443-NODE-2443-length-15711-cov-3.839742_pt1 | contig 15711 bp, 15 predicted proteins | sample MGYA00581010_ERZ773192 | MGnify/ENA primary metagenome ERZ773192 (study PRJEB29015, sample SAMEA2737741) | human gut metagenome | biome: human gut; feature: human-associated habitat; material: faeces | place: China | collected 2012 ...
AGAAAGTACGCACGAGCGATCTCGAACTCAAGGACCGTCTCGTCAGCATCCAGCGTGTTACCAAGGTTACGAAGGGTGGTCGCACGTTCAGTTTTTCGGCCATCGTCGTCGTAGGTAACGAGGACGGCGTGGTAGGCTACGGCCTGGGCAAGGCTTCGGAGGTGCAGTCAAAATACGGATATGATCCCCGGCAGTTCGACTTATCACGTATCCCCAAATGGGAGGACTTCGTGCGCGTAATGAACTACGCCATGATGAAACAATTCTGCGCTTTGGAGCGTGGCGGCAGGATGGCCGTGCTGGTCGGCGATATCAAGAAGAAAGGGCAGCTTTACAGCATGCTCTTTGAATTGATTAAGCCGGGCACATTGGAAAATGTCATCATAAAAGCACAGCACAATTGCTTTTCAAATCAAACACAGTACAGTGGGCATTTCATCCCCATACTGCATGAGTATCTACTGATTATCAAGAAGGATGCGTCCTTGGTGTATCCGATCCTGATAACGGAGCCTGTACAAAAGGATATCCGCGATATGAACGGCGCTACCTGGCGGGATGTGGTTGCGGCAGTGCTGGAAACCTGCCAATCTCCTGTTTCGCTTGCATACATTTATGAGCAAGTCGAGCCATATACCAAAGCGCGGAAAAATCAGTGGTGGAAAGAGAAGGTTCGCCAAACCCTGCAATGCAGTCCGCAGCTCTTCGTGAATACAGGACGCGGGATGTGGGCGTTGAACCGTTCCGCATAGTTTGCCTTTCGAGGGATGCCGCATCTGCGGCATCCCTCTTTCCTTTCAGCTTTTATGGCCTTTTCGTTTGACTATGGATTGACTGTCGGCCGCTGCTCTGGTATAATCATCATGTAAGTATCAGAGTTTAGCCACGGCTAAGCAGAGTTTAACCGAGTTGCGAAGTGTCATTTGTGCATTGCACGAATGGCACTTTTTTGTTTCCGGCCAATTCCATAGTGGCATAAGCCAGCAGTCCGATTATGGGTTGCTGGTTTTTGTTATATCACGGCGAATACCGCCAAAAAACGAAAGGAGAACACAAAAATGTTACAACCATGCCAGGACAACTACTCCACGACCTTTGCTTCCTACGATGGGATGCGCCGGTACCATGAGAAGGAATCGCTGGAAAGCCGATGGCACAGATGCAGGGTCAATGAACTGCATATTGAGCCGCTGGATAAGGCGTCGCCTCTTTATGGAACTCCGTCCGCATTCGCTGCGGGAATCAGCGCCGAGTCCGTTGAAGACACGGCGGAAAACCTCGGTCTTGCCATGCGGGTAGATGGTTCTTACTATCCCGTCCGCAGCACGGCCTACAAAAGCCTGTTGGACAGAGCGAAAATCAGCGGATCGGCCTTGCCGAAGCTGAGCCGCCAAAGATTGGCGTCGGTGCTTAACGATTGCCTGGAGCTGTATTCTTCGGAGACGCTCCTGCTTATCCGAGATGAAAAGATCTCGGCAGCACACTCCGGCGATTCCATGGATTATTCCGTGCTGCCGATCGATGAACTGCTGAAGGTTCTGACCAAAAAGCTGGACAACCGTTTCCCCGGCAGCGTGTTTCAGGGCGGATATCGCGATCATTCGCTCTCCAGTGCCTCCTGGACTATGCCCGGGCAAAAGGAAGACCTGCTCGGCGCCTATGCCAAGCTGCTGGCGTCGCAGGGGAAACCCACACTTGCTGCCAAACTTGTTCCCGCCATCCGCTTTGTTACCTCGGATACCGGCATTGCCTCGGCTAAGGTTTCCGCCATGCTGGAGGGTACGCAGCATCCGATCCATATTGGGAGCTGTATCGCCGTGGACCACAGGCACCAGAGTAAAGTGGAGGACTTTGAAGCAGCTTTGGATCAGCTGTTTGCGCAGTTCGGTGATTCGGTCGCCAGATTACAAAAGCTGTTGGGTATCCATCTGAGTTATCCGGTCAATGCGATGACCAGAATCTGCAAAAAGTTGTCTCTGCCGAAGAAAGCTGCTTTGGAAGCAATCGGCATGTTTGAGATGGCCTATGGAGGAGGAACCGCAACCGCCCATGATGTGTTCATGGCTATGCAGGAGATCCCCTATATTCTCAAATCTGACCATGCACCGGAGAGCAAAATGCTCGTTGTGGAGGAGAACATGGCGCGGGCGCTTACGCTGAGGTGGGGCGATTACGACCTTGCGAAGGCGGTGAGCTACTGATGTCCGCTCCGATTATTCTCTGCGACACTGCAGGCATGACCAACGAGCGATGGCTGGAATGCCGCGCCCACGGGCCTAAGGGCACCATTCCCTATACGGTGGGAGGCAGCGATGTGGCTGCTATCTTCGGCGTATCGCCGTGGACAACACCGTTAGAGCTATGGATGATCAAAAAGGGCCGGATGAAGGCGCCTGTGAAATCCAATCAGGAGCAGCTGATGATGGGGCATCTTCTGGAACCTATCGCGGCCTATTGGTATCAGCAAAAAACCGGCAATACGGTCTATGACGATACCTATATGTATCAGCATGCAGATCACCCGTGGGCTCTTGCGGACTTTGACCGCCGCTTTACCCGTAAGGAGGACAACGCTCCCGGCATTTTGGAGTGCAAAAGCTGCACCTATCACAAAGCCGGAGATTGGGCTGACGATGCCTATCCCATCTACTATGAGCTGCAGCTTCGCTTCTATCTGGCTGTGGCGGATGTGGAGATTGGCGCGTTTTCTACTATTTGGGGGAACAATCCGGAACATGATCTGGCAATGCCGGCGCTTACCCGTGACCGAGCCAAGGAGGATATGATCTTCCAGCGGCTTGAGGAATGGATTTGGAGCTTGGAGCATGACAAGCCACCTACGATGGCGGATGTCAAGCCAGCACTGGCACTGGAATCCCTGGCGCGCATTTACGGCGCCAGCCAGCCCGGACTCCCCACGATTGAATTCCCTGCAAAGTATGAGAAGGCGCTGCGCCAGATCGCGCTGCTGCAGGGGAAAATCTCCGACTGCAATGCGGAGATCAAAACCTATGAAAGGGAGATCGCTGCACACAGCGTGCGAATCGCAGAATTGATGCAGGCGCATGAGCATGGCGTGCTGAGCACGACCGGCGACAAGCTCCTCATCGATTTTGTCACCAAAACAACCAAACGTCCCGACTCGAAACTTCTCAAAGAGAAGTATCCCACCGTGTATGCGGATGTGCTCAAGACCAGTGAGAGCCGGAAACTAAAAGTATCGGTTACACCGACATAAGAAGGGAGAATCAATAATGCACGACGCAATGAAAGCCTATCACGAAAGCTGGGAGCGCGAGCTTGACCGGCAGTTCCTGAAAAACGACCGCTGCCGGAAACGCGCCTATATCTGCTCACCTTTGAGCGGGAGCACGGCGGAAGAAGAACTCAGCAACATCTGGCGTGCTCGGGCATACATGCTCTATGCCCGCACCATGCTGGGATACCTGGCGCGCGCCCCTCACGCCTATCTGCCCATGCTCCTGTGTGACCATGTAGCGGCGGAGCGTGCACTGGCTCTGCAATTTGGGCTTCAGCTTTTGGAACAGAGCGAGGTTTTGCTGATTTGCGGGAATCGCATCAGCCGCGGTATGAAGGGCGAAATCCATCATGCCGCCCAGTTGGGAATCCCCATCATCGTATACTGCGAAGACCTCTATTTGGATGTGCGCAAGCTGGCGACACGGGCCGGAGCGGATAAGAAGTTAGTCGCAATGGACGAAACGCATCCGGCGCTGGCCTCCAACGCGCCGGGAACAGACCGGTCCTGGGAGGTGCGTTGCCTTGCGTAGATTCTATCAGCCGGTAGATCTCCGGTCCCGACAGAAAATGACGCAGTATCTGACCACACATTTTCGCTATCCAACATTAAACTCCTGGAACAGATCCACATCGTATGCTTGTAACCTAAAAATCACACACCTTGGGCTCTCGCCCGAGGTGGTGGACAAGCTGTTCGATATGATCCAGACCCAGGGGTTTTTTGATGCCATGGACGAGTGTAAATGGGAATTTGCTGCGAAGCACAACTATCTCTGGCAGGCAGGGATGAACGGACGAAGCGGCGGATATCTGGTTCTCTATCAGGGAGAAAAGCAGCCAAGCGGCTACAAGTCCTACTGCGCTAACTGCGGACAGAAGAATTACCGGCTTGCTGCCGGTGGCAACTGTACCTGCGGTGTCTGCGGAAGGCCCACTCGGGTCAATTTCTCGCAGACCCACATGCAGGTGGTAACTTATCCGGGGCGTGGCACTGATGACGGCGAGGATTTCGAGGACTGGAGCATGCACGCGCTTCGTGAACGTGTAAAACTCGTGCAGGAGCTGGATCAACTGGCAGACCGTATGGTTGAGCTGGCGCTCCGGCTTACAAGAGAAGCACAGGTCATTGAAGAGGAGTATTTCCTTCCACAGACCCGCAAGGTGCTGGTCACAACCCCATAACAGAAAGGAGCAGATTTATGCTGAATGTTGGAGATAAACTGATCTGCAAAACAGAGGGACAGCCGGAAACGGAATTCTGCATTCGCGGCGAGGTCAAAAAGGTCGAAGGAGACATTGTGACCATCAGCCGCGCGCTTAAATTCGGAACGCTGCCCATGCACAAGGATCTGACGCTGCCGGAGAGCGAGCTGCTGAAATACTACACGCCATTGGACAATCAAGCGACCGGTGATTGCCCCGAAAACGGGTCTATCTATGAGGTCACGATCGTCCGCACAGGTGTCGTGTTCGTAAGAGCAGCTACCTCGGCTGCGGCTATGGATTTTGCAGACCATCTCACAACCGATCATGTCAACTGGTCAGACGACTGGAGCCCAACCAATGCCGAAGAACGCAGTGACTACGACGGCATGGTCTTTGAGGAGCCTGACTTTGACTGATTACCCGATTTCAAAAGGAAAGGAGAATCGATCTTGATATGTCAATTCAAAAGGCTGATCTACCCGAAAGCCGTTACGGCCGGTGATGCCAGCTACATGATCGCCCTGTACCGACCTTGTGAGAAAGTCATGGACGCGGCGGGGAATGTGGTTTCTGAGATCAAGGCGGTGGGTTATTGCCTGCCGACGGCAGATAATCTGCGCTATGATATGCGCGGACGTTGGAGCCGGAGCGCCAAGCATGGCATCCAATTTGAAGTCGAGGGCTTCGACGAAGTGATTGTACCCAGCAAGGAAGGCGTCATCGCTTACCTGTGCTCCGGGCAGATCAAGGGTATCGGCCCTAAAACCGCGGAAAAGATTTATGCCATGTTTGGGCAGAACACGCTGACCGTGCTGGATCATGAGCCGGAACAACTGCTTGCCGTGTCTGGCATCAGCAAAACAAAGCTCAAAAAGATTTGCGACTCCTATCTTGCCTCCCGCGGCGCACGCGATGTGGTTGCCTTTCTGGCGCCACATGGTGTAACACCTAACAGGGCGGTCAAGCTGTACAAGCAGTACGGAGAGCATACCATGGACATCGTCCGAAATCACCCTTACCGTCTGTGTGAGATGGTGGGCATCGGCTTTAAGACGGCTGACCGTATTGCTGTCAGCATGGGCTTTGACCCTCTTTCGCCGGAACGTGTGGATGAGGGGCTGATATTCACGCTGACCGATGCAGAGCTGAAAGGGCATCTGTGTATGGAAAAGCACAGCTTTCTCAAGCAATGCCTGAAGCTGCTGGATACCGAAGACCTGACGGAAGAGATGCTGGCGGTACGGGCTTCAAGAATGCTTGAGTCCGGCCGCTTGGCCTCCTACGACAGGCAGGTATACCGTGCAGTCACAGCGCGAACGGAACAGAGCCTTGCGTGGGCCGTTTACAGAATGCTTACTTATGAGAAAGCGGGGTCTCACGTCAACATTGATACGGAGATCTCCGCAGAAGAAAAAAAGCAGGGCATACAGTTGGCTTCCGAACAACGGCACGCAGTTACGACAGCCCTGACATCACAGCTCAGTGTGATTACCGGCGGACCCGGTACCGGCAAGACGCTGATCCAGCGATTCCTGCTGGATATCTATCGCAGGAAAAACCGCGGAGCAAAAATTATCTGCTGTGCGCCTACAGGACGCGCAGCCCGCAGGATGGAGCAATCGACCGGGTTCCCGGCCACTACCATTCACAAAGCGCTTGGGCTTCTGGCCGGTGAGGACGGCGACTACTGTGAACCGGAGATGCTGGATGCGGATCTGATTGTAGTGGATGAGGTGTCCATGATGGATATCTATCTTGCCAACCATCTGTTCCGCTCCGTACCGCACGGCAGTCAGCTTGTGCTGATTGGCGATGCGGATCAGCTTCCCTCTGTCGGGCCCGGCGCCGTGCTGAGCGAGATCATCGCCTGCGGCGCTGTACCGGTAGTGCGGCTGGATCGCATATTCCGGCAGAGCTATGGTAGCCGTATCGCCGCTAATGCAAAGCTCATCCGACACGGAAATCTTAGCTTGGAATACGGCGAGGATTTCCAGTTCTATGACTCCTGTGACATGAGTGCTTCCGCACAGCAGATCGAGACACTGTACCTACAGGAAACCGCCAGATACGGTGTTGACAATGTGGCACTTCTGACCCCATACCGCCAAAAGACGGAGACGGGCGTGAATGCGCTGAACGAGCGGCTTCGGGAAAAGCTCAATCCGCAGGACGGGAAAAAGCCGGAGGTTGCATACAGAAAGCGGATATATCGTTTGGGAGACAAGGTCATGCAGATAAAAAACTGCGAGGACATCAGCAATGGCGATATCGGTTATATCACTTCCGTCACCCGCGATGACACCGACAGCGTGCTGACCGTTGATTTCGGCGATGGCCGAATTGCCGAGTATGACGGCAGCGACCTTGAAATGCTGGATCTGGCCTACGCCTCCACCATCCACAAGTCCCAGGGCAGCGAATATAAGTCTGTCATCATCAACCTGCAGTGCGCCCATGCGGTCATGCTGGTGCGTCCGCTTGTTTATACGGCAATTACACGCGCAAAGGAGCGCGTGCTGATCGTAGGAGAGCGGAGAGCGTTATGCATTGCCATCAAGCGTACAGATACGGAACAGCGCGGGACGATGCTCTCGGCGCGAATCAAAGAGCTAATCTCAAATGTGAAAGGAGATCATTACAATGGCAACTTGGCTCAGTGAGTACAAGAACTTGAAAAACGAGATGGAAAAACAGATCGGTGCAGGACATGCCTCCCTGGAGCAGCTGATGCTGTATCAGGAGCTGCTGTATCGTATTGAGGTGCTTTATGCAAGTCAGGCATTCTGCCAGACGGCACCGGTCACGACGGATGTAGCCGTTCTGTCCGGCCATTACCAGCTGGTAGACGCCTATATCCAGTGCCTGACCAAGGAACGGCGGCTGGGACAGCCTGCAGATCAGAATCTGAAGGCCAAGCGCCAGACGGCGTCCGAGACCCTTGACAAGGTCGTCCTAGACTGCCGGAAGCGGTTTTCCAGCTTCACCCCAACAGATCAGAACCAGTATCGCAAGGGAGTAAGCAGCCTGATCAACACCGTTTTACCGGTTTGGCTGAAGCTGCGCAACACCTACATCAACATCAGTAAATAAGAGGAGGGCTTTATCATGAGTCAGAACAACACGAATGCCAAAACAGCTATGCTGGCAAAGCTGGACAGCATCCACAAGGTGGAGGGCTTTGACCCGTCCCCGTTTGCCGTGGATTATACGGATCTCAATACGCAGGAGACTCGAAAGCGTCTTCCTGTCATGATCCAAATGGCATGGTTCCGCCTGAAATACCCTGAAGGACGTATCGCCATCCAGGTGTCGCCCGGCAAGGATTGTTTTGTGGCAACGGCGCGCATCTATCCCAGCTACAAGGACCCGGTTGACTGCTATCTCGCAGAGGCTACAGCGTCAAGGGGGCCGGATGCCTCCAAGCCATCTGTGTCACCGCGGGAATGGGCGCAGACGGCAGCGGTAGGCATTGCACTAAGAAACGCAGGCTTTGGGCTTCAGTTCGGCGCGGCCGGGGACGCTTTCGACGACCCGGCCGTGGATGAGCTGTCCGGGATCACATGGAGTGATGAGGGCGCGATGGACACGAGCCGAGAGTCGTCGGCTATGGAGCAGCCTGTACAGGCAGAGATTGAGCCGGCATACGAACCGGCAGTTCTAACGGAGGAGCAGAGATTGGAGCAGGCTTTCCAGAAGCCGTGCCCCATCAAAAAGTACAGCGGCAAGACGCTTGGCGAGGTGTTAGCGATGGATCCAAACGCGATTGCATGGGTGGCCAATAAATACAAAGACAATCAGGAGCTGTCTGATGCGGCGAGGCTGATTTGTGAACATGCCATGCAGCAGGCATCCGTGTGATGCGGATATCATCACGGGGGACGGATAAACCGTCCCCCGGAAAGGAGGCTGTATGGACATCTTTCATATGTCAGACATCATTCCGCTGATTGGGCTTCCATACCCGCCATACGGAAGAAGCAACTACAATGTGCCCTGCCCGTGCTGTGATGACGAGCCGCACGCAAAACATCTCAACATCAATCTGCAGAAGGATGTATTTCGCTGTCCGCGCTGTGGGTTCTCCGGCGGCATTTTCGATCTGTATGCATACTATACGGGGATTGCCCGCGAGGAGGTCCGTGACGCGCTGATCGCACGCTTGGATGTGCAGGGCAGTATACCGAAGCCGGAGCACATTCCTGTGCCCGTGGTTGCAGAAGTCCCACCGACAGATATTGCATCACGAAGCGACACATATACCGGGCTTCTGTCCAAGCTGACGCTGGCCTCCGACCATCGGCAGAACCTGCGAAACCGGGGCCTATCAGATGAGGAAATCGACAGGCTTGGATACCGGACCACTCCGGTGGTGGGGATGCAAACCATTGCAAGGCAGCTTCAATCCAGCGGATATTATCTGTCCGGTGTTCCCGGCTTTTACCGAAAAGACGGGAAATGGTCCTTTGCCTGTGAGAGCCGCGGTATTCTGATTCCGGTGCGAGACAGCAAAGGCCGTATTCAAGGCATGCAGATTCGCCGGGATAATGCGACGCGGCGCAAATTTCGCTGGGTATCCAGCACCGGCCGCACAGACGGCTGTAAGGCAGAGGGTTGGGTACATATTGCGGGGGAACCGCGCGCTATGGTGCTGCTCACAGAGGGCCCCATGAAAGCGGATGTCATCCATTACCTGACAGGACAGACAGTACTCGCAGTTGCGGGGGTAAATACATTGACCCAATTGGAGCTTATCCTGCCGCAGCTGCACGAGCAAGGTGTAGAACGTATCATGACTGCATTCGACATGGATTTCATGGAGAACCCCCATGTGCAAGGCGGATACAGGACGCTGGTCTCACTGCTTTCGGATGCAGGTTTTCGCTATGGCACCTATCTGTGGGATCCCCGATATAAAGGTCTTGATGATTATGTTTGGGAGCACTGCTTCCAACGGCAATTATCTTAGTGAAAAAGGGCGGTTCAGCTTCGGCTGTACCGTCCTTTTCTCGTTCCTGCGTTATCGCATATTTAATGTTCCAACAGAAAGTCAATAATGTTCTTTTGACGGATCCCGCCACGATTGACCCGCAGCAGCGTATCCGTGGACAGAACAAGCTTTTCGTAGTTATCCGAGATTGCCTCCAGCGGCGCAAATTCCCGATCCGTGTTTTCCGGCGTAAGAATATAGCAGACTTGGATATAGAGACGGTCGTCAGCCCGGTTTGCGACAAAGTCAACCTCGGCCACATCCTGCTTTCCGATGTTGACGGAGAACCCTCTGCGCAGCAGCTCCAGGAATACAGTGTTCTCCAGAACGCCGGCAATATCATTGTCCCGGTAGCCAATAACGGCGTGGCGCAGACCTAAATCGGAGAGATAGTATTTTTCCTGCGTCTCCAGTATCCGCTTTCCCTTGATGTCAAAGCGGACGACCTTGTGGATCAGGAAGGCGCTTTCCAATGCCTTCAGATAATTATAGACGGTTTCCGTGCTTAGCTTTCGCCCCTGGCTTTTTAAAAAATCAGAGATTGTTTTTGCGGAAAAAGTGTTTCCGATGTTGTCCATGAGATACAGGACAATGCTCTCCAGCAGTGCCGTGTCGCGTATCCGGTTTCGTGCAATCACATCCTTCAGCAGAACGGAATTATAGATGTCATGAAGGTATTGCATGACGCGATCCTCATCCCATTTCAGCTGATGGATGCCGGGCAGTCCCCCAAAACGGAGAAAGTTAGCAAACTGTTCCTGCTTCGAGAGCTTTGCCTCATCCTCATTCTCTGCTGCGAATGCCAGATATTCTTCAAAATCCAGCGGATAGACCCGGATCTCCACATACCGCCCTGCCAACAGCGTGGCGAGTTCCCCGGAGAGGAGCTTTGCATTTGAGCCTGTTACATAGATATCGCAGTCAAGATCTACGCGGAGAGAATTTATGACCTGCTCCCAAGCGTTCACTTCTTGGATTTCATCGAGGAGGACGTAGATCCGTCCCTCTGTCTGTCCCGCGATTTTGATGATCTCTGCGTACAGCGCCTTATAGTCCCTGAGCGCCTCATAACGCAAGGATTCAAAGTTAATGAAAATGATGTTCTTCCTGTCAACACCGCGGTCGAGCAGCTCCTGACGCGTAAGCTCCAAGAGAGCACTTTTGCCGCTCCGCCGCATTCCTGTTATGATTTTAATCACAGGCTTATCCATAAAATCACGGATCAGCCGCATATATCGTTCACGCACGATCATGGCAGATCACCTCCGAAGTTTTCTTTTATCATAGCATAAGCAGCTGGAAATATCAATGATTTCTTTTATGGGAGAAATAATGTAAATGCGTCGAATCGTGTTCTTCCAAGAGAGAAACAGAGACTTTTTCCCCGCAGAGAGCCAGAAGCCTGATCCTTCGTTTCGCGCGTATTTATTGACTCAATGCGTATTTCTGCTGTAAATACGCATGCTAAACCGTGTAATTAGATAAACTAAAATGGGAGGTACTCTTATGTTGATCGCCATTGATCATGGAAATTATGCCGTTAAAACCCCGCATTTCTCTTTCATTTCCGGGCTGACAGAGCACACCGTAAAACCGCCTATGGCAGAGGAGGTTTTGGAGTACAACGGGAAATACTGGTCGCTCACCGGGCAGCGCTTGCCCTATATGAGAGACAAGACCAGAGATGATCGATACTTTATCCTGTCGCTCTTTGCCATTGCCAAGGAGCTTTCCGCTGCCGGTGCCAATACGGCGTTTGAGCAGATCGACCTTGCAGTTGGCTTGCCGGAACACTACGGGATGCTGAGAGAACGCTTCGCGCAGTATTTCAGGCGGTTTGGAACAGTGAATTTTGCTTACAACAACCGTCCTATGAGCATTGTGATCCGAAATGTCTTTGTGTATCCGCAGGCGTATGCCGCTGTTGTTCCTCAAAGCGGACAGCTATTGAAAACGCTGCGGATGTTTATCGTGGATATCGGCGGATATACTACCGATGTGCTTCTCCTTCGCAACGGAAAGCCGGATCTGCAATTCTGCCGCAGTTTAGAGAGCGGAGTCATCACCATGAACAATGATATCATTGGCAAAATCAGCGCGCAGCACGACATGCGCATTGAAGACGAGCATATCTGTGCAGTGCTGCAGGGGCAGGAAACGATACTGCCAGATGAGGTAAAAAAGGCGATTCGTGATGCGGCTCAGCTGCACGCAAAAGATATTTTGGGCAAGCTGCGTGAGCTTCAGGTGGATTTGCGTACCAATCCCGCCATCTTTATTGGAGGCGGAAGTGTCCTGTTTAGGCCGTTGATTGAGCATACCCCGCTTGTGGCGAAGGCTACCTTCATCGAGGATCCAAAGGCAAACGCGATCGGTTATGAGATGCTTGCGCGAGGACAGATGGCCATGCGCGCGGTACAATAATGAGGGTTTCGTTGTGAAGCGGGATGGGAAATACCGTTTTTCGCTGCAGTTCGGTTCAGAAACGCAAGAACAGGTGCAGGCAGGAGAGCTTTTAGAGCGTCTTGGAAACCGAAAAAGCGCAGTTGTCATAGCCGCACTGAATGCATATATTGCTGCACATTCCGAGCTTGCCGAATCTGCGCCGGTAAGTGTTAAAATTGACGGCGGGATAAGGCGTGAGGCGCTTGAGCAAATGATTCGATCCATTATTGACGAGCGAATCGCAAACGGTCAGTTGCTTGCCGGAGGCGTTGAAACACCATCTATACAAATGCAGGAAAATCCGGGTTTTTTACGACTTGTTGTCCTTTGCGTCGTTGTGGAGCTAAATGAAATACTGCTGCAGGAATGGAGAGAACGGCGCTATGCGAGTATAAAACAACCAACAATCATTCAGGCAAATCTGTTTGGGAAACTGGAAATCATTTCTTCAACCGATGTTTTGAAAGATGATTCATTTACAAATGAGTCTGGATATGTGCTCCTGACATTTCTGCTCTTAAACCGCAAAAGAGAACATCCGCTGCGGCTGCTTACAGACGTCATATGGGAAAGTACAGACATGGGGAATCCGTACAATTCGATTAAGAATGTCGTATACCGCCTTCGCAAGACGCTTGCCTGCATAGGGATCCGCGATTTGATTCAGGCATCGCACGGGACATTTACGTTAAACCCTAATTACACGATTTTTACTGATGTTGAGCGCTTCGACGATGCATGCAAACGGATCGATAATTCTTCCGACCCGGCGATTTTACAGGCGCTGTATGAGAGCATTATAGGACTCTACCGCGGAAGTCTCCTTCCGCGGTACGACTTTTACCACTGGCTAATGCCCAAAACGCTGTATTACAAAAACAAGTTTCTGCACTACATGAAACGGTATCTCTCTATGCTTTATAGAGAAAAGAACTACCTTCGCGTACAGGAACTATCCATGGATTTGCTGTCCATCGATATGTATGAGTCGGAAGTCCATTACTATCTCATAAAAGCAATGCTTATGTCCGGCAGCAAGACCCTGTCACAGATTTATTTCAGGCAGGCAGAGCCATATCTCACAGATGAGCATATGCAGGAATTGAAAACGCTTTTTTCATAATGCAGAACATGAACTGCGGCTTTTATCCGTTTTTGTGACCATAGTTGAGATTATTTTGAGACTTTTCTGCCTACAAACAAGCAGGTTCTTTCACCGTAAAAATATGACTTCAGAGGTGGAGCTGATGAGCCCTACCAAGCACCCATCCGTTTTGTACAGTTTATAAAAACTGTCAACGGGTGGGTGTTTTTATGGGCAGACAACCCTCGCTTATACAGGGAGGAGGTGGTTTTGATGCGTTGATGCGCTGCGATTCCGCTCAAATTCCTGATTTAACCCCATATCTTACAGATCATAGCATGCCATCGTGGCGTGTTTTGATCTCTTTTGCCGGGGTGGCATGCGCCAAAGGAGGCGTAAAAAATGTCACCCACGGACGGAAGGGATGAACTGCGTGGCCGGTTCACAAGATGGATCGTCATAACTGCAGAAAATGCACAGAAGAACTATCTGCGTGCTGAAAAAAAGCAATTGCAAACCGTACCCCTTGAAGAAACTGACGTTGCAATTGTGGATACGGCGCTATTATCTGCTGGTGTTCCGCCGGATAGCTTTGATTTCGAGGAACAGCGTTTGGCTGAGGCGTTCCGGGAACTTCCGCTGATGCGCAGACGTATACTGGAAATGCTTTTTGTCGAAGAGCTTACACCATCTGAAATTGCAGCAAAGCTCCACTGCTCTGTACAACATGTATACAACCAGCGCTCCCTTGCAATAAAGCGATTAAGAGAGCGCCTTATAAAGGAGCGAAAAAATGACCGACAATGAATTTAGACTGCTTCTGGAAGCTGCTGTATGCGGAGACCGGGAAGCGTTGGATTCCCTGCTTGCTCTATATATGCCTCTGATTAACCGGCTGAGCAGTTATGCCGGTAATCTCGACGAGGATTGTAGGCAATACATTATGCTACATATTGTTCTGCATATTTCGGAGTTCAGAATTTAGACAATGGCTCCGGTTCTTTGCCGGAGCCTTAATTATTTCTCAGAGCATTAGATTTTGCGTTTTTCGAGTGTTCTTACTTCATGAAGGCAACCCCCATTTTCAATGAACCTTGAAAATCGTATAGCGGCGCCCTCTCGTTCCTCTGGTGGCAAGCGGCTATCCATTTGGTTTGGCAGGCCAGATCCAAGAGCACATAAATACGGTCGGCAACCGTATGCGCGATGATCCGCCAGGGGCAATAATGATACTTCCGTAATTCGCGGCCCGGCCATAATGAAGGCGGGGGGATGAGACTTCCATGGACCCGTTCGCCACGGGCGGAGGGTGACTGCATCGTTTGAAGGAATAAAACCTATTCAATTGGTCAAAAATGGAGTTAGAGTTTAGGAAAGGAGTTCCTGTTGTGGATAGTTTAAGGATAAACGAAAGGTTGGAACAGTTTCGAGCCGTGGATGTCCGTTCCATAGATAAAAACGACTTGATCGACCTGAATCAGGTTACGATTGATGAAACAAAACCTGTTCCGGAGCGAGTAGCTGAATTCATGCGCCAAATACAGAATCCCTACTGCTTTCGGATAGGGGATGTTGTGATAAAGGTTGTGTACAAGGAAAACGGACCGTCGTTTCAGCAGAATATGATCGATATGCTGCAAACGGTGTGAGGTCTGGAAAGTTATGGTTTTCGGCAAAACCGGTAGACTTATCAGCTGCGACATGTTAAAATAAGCAAGGATTCAGTCTGATACTCATCCGGAGATAATTGTCGGTGAACCTGACAAGTATATCAAAGGAGTGAGATTATGTCAGAGCTTACGAACTATAACGCCGCTATATATGTACGCCTCTCCAAAGAAGACGAAGATGCTTCTGACGGAAGAAAAAACGAAAGCAACAGCATTACCAATCAGAAACAGCTCATTCTCGATTATTTACAAGATAAACCCGAAATAAATATTGTATCCGTTCGTATAGACGATGGATATACTGGGACTAACTATGACCGACCTGCGTTCCAGCTTATGATGAATGACATCAAGGCTGGGACGGTCAATTGCGTCGTTGTGAAGGATTTGTCCCGCTTCGGCCGAGAGTACATCAATGCCGGAAAGTATATCGACCGTCTTTTTCCTTTTTACGGCGTACGCTTGATAGCGATCAACGACAACATTGACACGGTGACGCGCGATTACGCAGATGATTTCAGCATCACGCTAAAAAACCTGATGAACGACAACTATTGCCGCGATATTTCCATGAAAATTCGGAGTCAATTTCAGGTTCGGCGTAAAAACGGAGAATATCTCGGCGCCTTTGCCCCCTATGGTTATATGAAATCTGAAGATGACCATACCAAATTGGAGATCGACCCATATGCTGCAGGCGTCATTCAGGATATTTTTCGCTGGAAAATTGAAGGAATGAGCCAAGCGGCAATTGCTAAACGCCTGACAGAGCAAAGAGTTCTGGCGCCACTAGAATATAAGAGAAGCATGGGAAGCAGACTCAAGTGCAGCTTTCAGAAGCATGCAAAAGTCGAATGGACTGCTGTCGGCGTAGGACGTATATTGTCAAACCGTGTGTATACAGGGACGATGATACAGGGCGTTCGCACAAGGCCAAATTACAAAATCAAAACAGTGGTTGTAAACCCGCCGGAGAAATGGGTCGTGGTTGAGCAAGCGTTTGAGGCAATTGTCAGTGAGAAAACGTTTGACCTTGTTCAACGCTTGCTGAAGATGGA